>ERZ831979.871-NODE-871-length-30776-cov-4.761629_pt1 | contig 30776 bp, 30 predicted proteins | sample MGYA00519952_ERZ831979 | MGnify/ENA primary metagenome ERZ831979 (study PRJEB31850, sample SAMEA3708723) | human gut metagenome | biome: human gut; feature: human-associated habitat; material: faeces | place: China | collected 2014 ...
TCTTACTCTAACTCGGAGACTTTTTCTTGTCTACTCTTCCCCTCGCCATAGGCTTCCTTTTGTCCCCCGGCAGAGCCGGGGGTTGACTTTGTCAACCAAAAGAAATATCCCCCGGCAATGCCGGGGGATATGCTTATATATGGGAATTACTCCTCGTCCTCGCCGTCCTCAGCGGCGGCGGCCAAATCGCTCAGATCAAACTCCAGCTTGGCGCCGCAGTTGGGGCAGACGACCTCGCCGTCCTCCAGAACAGTCTCGTCGAAGTAGACCTCCTCCTCGCACTCGGGGCAGGTGGTCACAAAGCACTCCTCTTCCTCGTCATCCTCATCGTCGTCAAGAGCAAAGTACAGCGTCTCCTCCACATCGCTCAGGTCATCGCTGACGGCGTCCAGGCCGTCCTCCACATCGCACAGCTCGTCGTCCACTTCCGCGAACTTCTCGGCCATGTCGTCCAGCACATCGATGATGGCGGCGATCAGCTTGCCTTCCTTGCTGTCGGTGTCCAGGTTCAGGCCCTCGGCCAGACCCTTCAGATACGCTACCTTTTCAGAAATCTCCATGTTCGGCTCCTTTCTGTACGGTCGGTTGGTTGTCAAATTACTTGCAGCGGCTCAGATACTCACCGGTACGAGTGTCAATAGTGATCTTGTCGCCGATGTTGATGAACAGGGGCACCTTCACCTCGGCACCGGTCTCCACGGTGGCGGGCTTCAGGGTGTTGGTGGCGGTATTGCCGGCCAGACCTGGCTCAGTCTCGGTGACCTCCAGATCCATGAAGTTGGGGCACTCCAGGCCAAAGACGCTGCCCTTATAGCTCAGCACCTTGCACACGGTGTTCTCAGTGATGAAACGGAACGCATCGCCCAGCAGCTCCTTGTTCAGGGGTACCATGTCAAAGGTCTCCTGATCCATGAAGTAGTACAAATCACCGTCGTTGTAGCTGTAGGCCATATCGCGGCGGTCCACAAAGGCCTCTTCAAACTTGGCGGTGGGGTTGAAGGACGTCTCGGTCACAGCACCGGTCACCACGTTACGCATCTTGGTGCGGACGAAAGCCGCGCCCTTGCCGGGCTTGACGTGCTGGAACTCCACGACCTGCATGACCTTGCCGTCCATCTCGAAGGTCTTGCCGTTTCTGAAATCACCGGCGGTAATAGTTGCCATATTGATATTCCTCCCATTGTGTATGAGGGAATATCTCCATTCCCTCTGAATAAATAATATCAGCCAAAATCGGCCTTATATATTTTACATGATAACCTGCTGTTTGGCAAGTGTTTCCGCGTAAAAAAGTCACCGTTCCGGATGTTTTTTCAAACTGGCGGCCTTCCACGGCCTCTGCAGGCCATGCAGCACCTTATTCCACGCGCCGCGCGGCCCGCCCAGCGGCTCCACCATCAGCGGCAGCACGCCAGCCCGGTTGGCACCCAGCATATCCGTCAGCAGTTTGTCGCCCAGCATGGCCGTCTCCCGCGGGGTGACGCCGCAGCGCACCATGGCCCGGCGAAAGCCCTTTACGGACGGCTTGCCCGCATGGCCCTCGTAGGTGATCCCCAGATCGCGGCAGAATCGCTCCACTCGCACGGGGCTGCGGTTGTTGGACAGGATCATGACCTCCACACCCGCCGCCCGCACATCGGAGAGCCAGCGGCGCAGGTCCGCGTCCGGCTCCGGCTGGGACTTGGGCGCCAGGGTATAGTCCAGATCGCACAGCAGCAGCCGGATGCCGTGCCGCATAAAAAACGCGGGCGTGATGCTGCGGTAGCTGTCAAACACCCGGTAGGGTGTCATGGAAATGGGCATAGGTATCCGACTCCTCTCATAAAGTACAGCAGTATTGTACCACGGACATCGTGGTCTCGCAAGGGGGTACGCCTATGCAGCTGATGATCGCCGCCGCACCGCCGCTTCGCCAGATGGCCTGCGGCACACAGCTGCCCATCGCCAACGCGGCCTACCGGATAGAAAACGGAGTGCTGTGTGCCCTGCCCATGCCGCCTGCCCTGCGGGGCGGTGCCATGCTGCTCACCGGCGCGGCGGGACCCTTCAGCCCGGAAACGGCAGCCGGCGTGGTGCAGGAGTGCCACCGCCGGAGATACGGCACAGTGATCGTCCCCTTCCCCGCCGCAGAACTGACGGAGGCGCTGGCCCAGCCCCTGCACCGGTCCGGCATCGCCCTGTGGGTCCACGAGAAATGCGCCCACACGGCTCCCGGCGCGCGGGTACTGGTATGCACCGCCCTGTCCGGCGGGGATATCGAAAACCGGTTGTCCGCCTGCTGCCGTGCCTTCGGGCCGGACCGTATCGTGCTGGACCTCCAGCGCCTGCGGATGGACTTCCCTCTCCCCTGTCCCACTGGTGAGGGCATACCGCTGACAGATGAACAGCTAGCCGCCCTGCAAACAGGCCGCCAGATATTCTTTTCCCGGGAGCTGGGCGCCCGGTATTTCACGTACCGCCGGGGCGGCGAGACACGGTTCGTCCTGCTGGACGACGGTAACACCCTGCATAGAAAAATCGCTCTGGGCGAGCGCCTAGGCATACACCGGGGTCTGCTGACCCTGCCGGAGTGCGCCGACATACTGCGGGACCTGACAGGATAGATAAAAGAGAAGCCTGAGAACCTATGTTCTCAGGCTTCTTTGTCACTTAATAGTAACGCTTGTTGCGGTTCTTGCGCGCAGCCTCGGACTTCTTGCGACGCTTAACGCTGGGGCTTTCGTAGCACTCTCTGCGGCGCACCTCGGCCAGGACGCCCGCCTTGGCGCAGCTTCTCTTAAAACGCTTCAGAGCGCTGTCCAGGGACTCGCCTTCCTTAACATGGACTTCGGACATTTATGTTTCCCTCCCTCCGATACACCCGGCTCGATCCTGGGTGCTCTTTAAGAGCCATTTACATGACTAACGGGTGTATTATACCGGGGATAACACAGCTTGTCAAGTCGTTTTTTTACAAAAACGGCAAAAAAGTGTGCGTCCCGGCGGTCCGCCCTCCAGAAAAAGTATCCCCCGGCTGCACCGGGGGATACAACACTTTATTTCGCGGGCTTCACGATCAGGTTCACCAGCTTGTTCCTGACCAAAATGGTCTTGATGACGCTCATGCCCTCCGTGGCCTTTTTCACCTTGTCGCTCTCCATAGCGGCGGCCACCACAGTAGCCTCGTCGCTGTCCACGGGGACGGTGACGGTACCCTTCAGCTTGCCGTTGACCTGCACGGCCATCTCCACGTGGCTGTCCACAGTCTTGGCCTCGTCGTGCTCGGGCCAATCCATCTGCATGGCCATCTTGCCGTACTTGGCGGCAAAGCCCATGTTCTCCCACATCTCCTCCACCATGTGGGGGGCAAAGGGGCTGAGCAGCAGGCAGAGCATCTCCACGTCGCCCTTGGAGCAGCCATTGGCGTAGAACTCGTTGACCATGGTCATCATGGCGGCAATAGCGGTGTTCATCTTCAGCTCGTCGATATCCTGGCTGACCTTCTTGATGGTCTTGTGGACGATGGACTCGTTCTTGGCGGAGATGGACTCCTCAGCGGTGGCGATATCCTGCAGATTGAAGCAACGGTCCAGGAAGCGCTTGCTGCCCTTGACAGCCTCGTTGCTCCAGCTGACGGCCTTCTCGAAGTCGCCGATGAACATGATGTGCAGGCGCATGGTGTCCGCGCCGTACTGGGCTACGATGTCGTTGGGGTTGACCACGTTGCCGCGGGACTTGGACATCTTCTCGCCGCCCTCGCCCAGGATCATGCCGTGGCTGGTGCGCTTGGCGTAGGGCTCCTTGGTGGGCACCACGCCGATGTCGTACAGGAACTTATGCCAGAAGCGGGAGTACAGCAGATGCAGCGTGGTGTGCTCCATGCCGCCGTTGTACCAGTCCACGGGGGACCAGTAGTCCAACGCCTCCTTGCTGGCCAGTGCCTTGTCGTTGTGGGGATCCATATACCGCAGGAAGTACCAGCTGGAGCCGGCCCACTGGGGCATGGTGTCCGTCTCGCGCTTGGCCGGGCCGCCGCAGCAGGGGCAGGTGGTGTTGACCCAGTCTGTCATCTTGCTCAGGGGACTCTCGCCGTCGTCGGTGGGCTCATAGCTCTCCACCTGGGGCAGCACCAGGGGCAGCTGCTCCTCCGGCAGGGCCACCCAGCCGCACTTCTCGCAGTTCACCAGGGGGATAGGCTCGCCCCAGTAGCGCTGGCGGGAGAACACCCAGTCGCGCAGCTTGTAGTTGACCTTCTCCTTGCCGAAGCCCTGCTCCACCACATATTTCTTCATGGCAGGGATGGCCTCCTTGACGGTCAGGCCGTTCAGGAAGCCGGAGTTGACCATGACAGCGCTGTCGTCCTTGGCCACAAACGCCTCCTTGGTCACGTCGCCGCCGGCCACCACCTCGATGATGGGGAGGCCGAACTTCTTGGCGAACTCCCAGTCGCGCTGGTCGTGGCCGGGCACGCCCATGACGATGCCGGTGCCGTAGCCCATGAGGACATAGTCGGAGACGAACATGGGCAGGGGCTTGTGGGTCACCGGGTTCATGACCTCGATACCCTCCAGCCGCACGCCGGTTTTTTCCTTGTTCAGCTCGCCGCGCTCAAAGTCGGACTTATGGGCCGCTTCCTCCTGATAGGCCGCCACAGCATCCCAGTTCTTAATGAGGGGCTGCCACTTCTTCAGCAGCGGGTGCTCGGGAGAGATGACCATATACGTGGTGCCGAACAGGGTGTCGGCACGAGTGGTATAGACCGTCACCTGGTCGCCCACATTGGTGTCGAAGGTGATCTCTGCGCCGGTGGAACGGCCGATCCAGTTGCGCTGCTGGATCTTCACGCGCTCAATATAGTCCACATCGTCCAGATCGTCGATCAGCCGCTGGGCATACTCGGTGATCTTCAGCATCCACTGGCTCTTCTCCTTGCGGATGACCTCGCTGCCGCAGCGCTCGCACACGCCGTTGACCACTTCCTCGTTAGCCAGCACGCACTTGCAGCTTGTGCACCAGTTGACGGGCATGGTGGACTTGTAGGCCAAGCCGTGCTTGAACATCTGCAGGAATATCCACTGCGTCCACTTGTAGTACTTGGGGTCGGTGGTGTCCACGCAGCGGTCCCAGTCAAAGCCGTATCCCAGCATCTTCAGCTGCTTGGTGAAATTCTCGATGTTGTTCTTCGTGACGATGGCAGGATGGATGTGGTTCTTGATGGCATAGTTCTCCGTGGGCAGGCCGAAAGCATCGAAGCCGATGGGGAACAATACATTATAGCCCTGCATCCGCTTTTTGCGGGTGACGATATCCATAGCCGTAAAGGGGCGGGGATGCCCCACGTGCAGGCCCTGGCCGGAGGGATAAGGAAACTCGATCAGCCCATAGAACTTGGGCCGATTGTCACCGGTAATGGCGGCATAGGGCTTTGTCTTCTCCCAGTTGGCTTGCCACTTCTTTTCAATGGCCGCAAAATCGTAATTCATGCTCGCTTCTCCTTGTATGTGAATTTTGTTTTCGCAAATAAAAATCCCTGGCTGCCTTACAGCAGCCAGGGACGTTATAGACGTGTTACCACCCTGCTTCCGTCGCAGATCGCTCCGCGGCGCTCCGTGTCTTTCTTACGAAAGACGGCGCTGTAACGGCGCGCACCCGTCCCGCCCTGTTCAGGCGGAAAGCTCCGGGACCAGTACAACAGAGCGTCCCCGCCGGCTCGCACCATACGCCGACTCTCTTCGGGTGGATGATCTCTGTCTTTTTCCCTTCATCGCTTCTGACAATATCGAAGTCTATTTTAGCGCATTTTTGCCGATTGTCAACCCCGTTTTCCGGGAAAAACACCTGTACGCGCCACTCAGTGCGGAAACTCAGTCGTGCTCCTCCACAATGCCGCTGATGTCCACGCTCTTGCCGTCCTGCCACAGACGCTCCAGGCCGTAGAACTCGCGGGCTTCCTGATTGAACACGTGGATGGCGATGCAGCCGTAGTCCAGCAGGACCCACGTGCCGCCGCGATAGCCCTCCCGGTGCAGGGGCTGCTCACCAGCCTCCTCTGCCAGTACCTTTTCCACATTGTCCACCAGTGCGTTGATCTGGGTATTGCTGGCACCAGTGGCCAGAACAAAATAGTCCGCCAGCGTGGTCAGCTCGGCGATCTCCATCACACGGATCTCCTTGCCCTTCTTATCGGACAGGGCACGGGCGGCCAGCAGCGCCAGTTCTTTCGGTGTTTTCATGATATCCCTCTTTTCATCAGATAGTCCCGCGCGTCGCGGGTCATGTGGTGGACGGGGTTACCCATCTCCTCCATCTCATCAATGGTCATGGTCAGACCCATGAGCAGGCCCCGGTCCAGATCCTCGTATACCGTCCTTCGCAGCGCCTCCACCCCGGGAAAGTCCCGGGTGGGCTCGATATAATCCGCCAGATAGATGATCTTCTCCAGCAGCGTCATATCCGGCTTACCGGTGGTGTGGTACATGATCGCGTTATACACATCGTCGTCCACGGCAAACACATCCCGTGCGATGGCCGCGCCGGTCTTACTGTGCAGCAGCTTCAGCGCCTTCTGCTCCAGCTCATCCAGCGGGATGCCATAGTGTCTGCACAGCGCCAGCTGCTCGTCCATATCCAGCTTCTTGGTACAGTCGTGCAGCAGCGCGGCGATGCGCGCCTTTGTCACGTCCGCGCCGTAACGCTCTGCCAGGCGCACCGCCTCCTGTTCCGTGCCCAGCACATGGGGCATCCGCTTGGGCTTGAGATAGCTCAGCGCGATGGGCCGCAGCTCCTCCGGGGTCAGGTGCGTCAGGTCCGTGTGCGTGCCGTACAGACGCTCCCGCTGGATATAGCCCCACACCGGCGGCGGCAGCAGGTCCTCTCCCCCGCCCTGTGCCAGCGCGGCGCGGACCTCGGTGGAGGAAAGCTCCACCACCTGCGGATTGGGCACCATGGTCACCTGCGCGCCGAACTCCCGTTCCAGGCGCGCGCTCTGCGCGGCAAAGGCGGTGGACTCGTCCTCCGCCTCCCGGCTGAAGGGTGCGATATGGGCCATGGCCATGATCGCCTCCGGTCTGCGCCAGTTGTGCAGGCTCAGAAACATATCCGACCCCATCAGCAGATACAGCGTGTCATCCGGATACTGCGCCCGCAGCGCCGCCAGCGTGTCCGCGGTATAGCTGACGCCGCTGCGGCGCAGCTCCATGTCACTGACCTCCGCCCGCTTCCCCAGCGCCGCTGTGGCCAGCACCGCCATGTCGTACCGCTGCCGCGGCGCGGCACTACCCTCCGGCAGCGCCTTGTGGGGCGGCTGCGCGTCCGGGACCAGCACCAGCTTGTCCAGCCCCAGGACCTCCATGGCGGCCTTGGCCGCCGTCACATGGCCGATATGGGGCGGATCAAAGGTGCCGCCGTAAATACCGATGTTCATACGCTTCTCTTCGCCTTGACCAATTCGATCTTCCGCTTGCTCTTGTCGTGCTGCATCCGGTAGAGCACGAACTTGCTGCCGATGACCTGCACCACCTCGCAGCGGGCGGCCACCGCCAGTTCCTCCGCCGCCTCGCGGGCGGTCAGCAGCGAGTTCTCCAGCACCCGGCCCTTGATGAGCTCCCGGGCCTCCAGCGCGTCGTTGACCTGCTTGATCAGATTGTCGCCGATGCCGTCCTTGCCCACATGGACGATGGTGTCCAGATTGGTGGCCAGGGACCGCAGCTGTGCGCGTTGCTTGCTTGTCAGTTCCATATCATTGCTTCTCCAAATACGTTTTCAGTTCCGCGGCAAAGGCCCGCAGGGCACTGCCCCGGTGGGAAATGGCATTTTTCTCCTCTGCCGTCAGCTGGGCGAAGGTCTTTCGCAGGGACGGCACGAAGAACACAGGATCGTACCCAAACCCGCCGTCGCCCATAGGCGCAAAGGCAATGGTTCCGGCGCAGTCCCCCTCCGCCGTCAGCGTATCCCCATTGGGGAAGGCGCAGACGATGGACGTGTGGAAATGCGCCGCCCGATTCGTGGCGCCGCGCATATTGCTCAGCAGCAGGCGGCAGCGCTCCGGGTCACTGTCCAGCCCGCCGTAGCGGGCGGAATACACCCCCGGCGCGCCCTGAAGCCAGTCCACGCACAGTCCCGAGTCATCCGCGATAGCCGGCAGGCCGCTGGCCGCCATGATGGCGTTGGCCTTCAGCGCCGCGTTCTCCTCGAATGTGGTCCCCGTCTCCTCCACGTCGACGTCCACGCCCACGTCGGAGGGCATGACCACCTCCACGCCCAGCTCGCCCAGAATGGCCTGCATCTCGGCCAGCTTTCCCTTGTTGTGGGATGCCAGTACAAATCTCATAATATCTCACCCAGTATCTCTTTCTGCTTCGCCAGCAGCTCGCCGCACCCCTTGGCGCACAGCGCCACCAGTGTCTGCTGCTCGGCCACGGTAAAGGGCCGCCCCTCGCCGGTGCCCTGAATTTCGATCAGCTGTCCCTGCTCGGTCATCATGCAGTTCAGGTCCACCTGTGCCCGGCTGTCCTCGCTGTACTGCAGATCCAGCAGGGGCACATCCTCCACGATGCCCGCCGACACACCGGTGACATAGTGCAGCAGCGGCAGCCTCTCGATCACGCCGTCGGTCACCAGCTTTTTGCAGGCCAGCGCCAGCGCCGCGAACCCGCCGGTCACGGATGCCGTCCGCGTTCCGCCGTCGCCCTGCAATACGTCGCAGTCCACGGTGATGGTCCGGGGCCCCAGGGCCGCCATATCCACCGCCGCACGCAGGCTGCGGCCGATGAGCCGCTGTATCTCTGCGCTGCGGCCGGACAGCTTCAGCTTGTCCACGTCCCGGCGGCTGCGCTCCCGGTTGGCCCGGGGCAGCATGGAATACTCCGCCGTCACCCAGCCACAGCCCTCCGCCACATGGGGCGGTGTCTTCTCCTCCACCGAGGCGTTGCACAGCACCACCGTCTCGCCGCAGCGGATCAGCACGCTGCCCTCGGCGAATTTCGTAAAGCCGGGTGTCATCTCCACTGGGCGCAGCTGGTCAAATGCCCGTCCGTCTGCTCTCGTCATGGTGTGCCCTCCTTATATCATGTCCTGCACGAAGGCGGTCGGGTCAAAGGGCTTCAGGTCGTCGATGCCCTCTCCCACACCCACGAACTTTACCGGCACACCCAGCTCCTGGGCGATGGCGATGACGATGCCGCCCTTGGCGGTACCATCCAGCTTCGTCAGGATAATACCCGTCAACCCTGCCGTCTCCTTGAAGGTCCGTGCCTGGATCAGTCCGTTCTGCCCGGTGGTGGCGTCCAGCACCAGCAGCGTCTCGCAGTTGGAATTGGGGCACTCCCGGTCGATGATCTTCCGCAGCTTGGCCAGCTCGTTCATCAGGTTCTGTTTGTTGTGCAGCCGTCCGGCGGTGTCGCACAGCACCACGTCCACGCTCCGTGCCTTGGCCGCCTGCAAGGCGTCAAACAGCACCGCGCCGGGATCCGCGCCCTCATGCTGCCGCACGATATCCACGCCGGCACGGCCCGCCCAGATCTCCAGCTGGTCGGCGGCCGCCGCACGGAACGTATCGCCGGCGCACAGCAGGACCTTTTTGCCCTGATCCTTCAGCTGCTTGGCCAGCTTGCCGATGGATGTGGTCTTGCCCACGCCGTTGACGCCGATGACCAGCACCACAGCGGGCTTTCCCTCCAGCACCAGCACGCTGTCGCCTACCTCCAGCTTGCTCTTCAGGATGTCCCGCAGGGCGTCCTTTACCTCGTCCATCCGGCCGATAAAGCGTTCCTTCACCCGCTTCCGCAGCTGGGCCACGGTGTCAGCGGCGGTGTCCGCGCCCACATCGGCCAGGATCAGCGCCTCCTCCAGTCCGTCGTAGAACTCGTCATTCAGGTCGTCGAAGGTAGGAACGGCGGTGAACGCCTCCTTCAGTATTTGAAATAAGCCCATTGCCATAACAAGCCCTCCTTATTTGATGTGCAGCTCCTTGGCCATATCGTTGAGATTGATGGTCAGTATCCGGCTGACGCCCTTTTCCTGCATGGTCACGCCATACAGCACGTCCGCCTCCTCCATGGTGCCCCGCCGGTGGGTGATGACGATAAACTGCGTCTTTCCGGCGATCCGCCGCATATACCGGGCGTAGCGCACCACGTTGGCCTCGTCCAGCGCCGCCTCGATCTCGTCCATCACGCAGAACGGCGTGGGATGTACCTTCAGAATGGCGAAGTACAGCGCAATGGCCACAAAGGCCTTCTCACCGCCGGACAGCAGCGTGATGGTCTTCAGCTGCTTGCCGGGGGGCTGTACCTTGATCTCGATGCCGCAGTTGAGGATATCGCTCTCGTCCTCCAGTTCCAGCCGCGCCTTGCCGCCGCCGAACAGCTCCAGAAACGTCTCCTGGAAGCTCTCGTTCAGCAGCTGGAACTGCTCGGCAAAAATGCTGGTCATCTGCTGGGTGATCTGGTCGATAATGCCCAGCAGCTCCTCCTTGGCCTGCTCCACATCGCTGCGCTGTTCGGACAGGTAGGTATATCGGGTGTTCACCCGGTCGAACTCCTCGATGGCGCCGATGTTGGGCGTACCCAGCCCCTTGATCTCCCGGTTCAGCTCGGCAATACGCCGGGTAGCCTTGGGTACGCTCTCCAGCTCGATGCGCTGCTCCATGGCGTCGCTGTGGCTCAGCTCGTAGCGCTCCCACAGCTTCTCCAGGATCTGGCTCTCCTCCATGCCGCTGTTTTCCAGCTTCTGCTGTAGTTTGTTGTACGCCTGCATGGTCTGCAAAAGCGTATCGTTGCAGGCGCGGCTGTCACGGCTATGCTGGTCACGCTGCTGCTCCAGCGCCAGTTTGGCCTGGGCCAGATCCTCCAGCCGCTGCCGCAGCTGTATCACACGGGCGTTCTTCTCCTCCAGCGCCGCCTGATGGCCCGCCATATCGACCAGCGCCTTCTCGTTGGCCTGCCGGTACTCCTGCACCCGCCGGTCGCGCTCAGCGCGGTCGGATACCATATCCGCCTGCAAGCCCCGCAGGTCCTCCACGCTCCGCAGAACGCTGTCCTTCTCCGCGCTCAGTGCCGCCTGATCGGCCTTCTTGTCGCTGACGGCCTGGGCCAGTTGGTTGGTCTGCTCCGTCAAATCGGTCTGGCCGGCCAGCTTGTCCCGCATCTCCTGCCGCAGCGCGGCCGCGCGGTCCTCTGCCGCAGTGATGTCCGCCTGTATCCCGGCCATGCGCCCGCGGCCGTCCGTCTCCCGGCGGTCCAGGCCGGACAACTCCTGCTCCATAGTCTCGCAGCTCAGGCGCAGGCTTTCCAACAGGAGGTCATAGTGGTCCTGCCGTCCCTGTAAGGTCAGCACCTCGTCCGCCGCCTTGCGCTGCTGGTCCTTGGCCACCTGCAATTCATACTCAGCCTTCTGCAGCTCCCTCTGGGCCGCCTCGGCCTGCTGCGCGGCCTCGTTCAGCTTACCGTGCAGGGCGCCCTGTGCCGCCTTCAGCCGTTCCAGCTCATTGGCCCGGGACAGCACGCCGGAGGATCGGCTGGCGGAGCCGCCGGTCATGGAGCCGCCCCGGTTGATAATCTGTCCGTCCAGCGTCACGATGCGGAAGGCATTGCGGAACTTACGCGCCATGGCGATACCGCTGTCCAGGTCCTCCACTACCACTGTCCGGCCCAGCAGATTTTTAAAAATATGGTCGTATCGCGCGTCGTACCGCACCAGACGGCTGGCGATGCCTACAAAACCATACTCTCCCGCAGCGTTCTCCCGCAGCTCGTCGCCCCGGATGGCCGTCAGCGGCAGGAAGGTAGCGCGGCCGCCGTCCCGCTGCTTCAGGAACTGGATGGCCGCCTTTGCGTCCTCCTCCCGTTCCACCACAATGTTCTGCAGCGCCGCGCCCAGCGCCGTCTCCAGCGCCACGGCATAGGTCTGCTCTGTGGTCATCAGTCCGGCCACCGGCCCGTGAATGCCCCGCAGTGTGTTCTTCTCCGCTGCCTGCATCACGGTCTTTACCGCCTTGTTGAAGCCCTCGTACTCCTTCTCCATCTCCGTCAGCAGACGGATACGGTCCTCCTGGGCGTTCACCTGCCGGGTCAGTTCCTGCTTGATGTTCTGGGCGCTCTCCGCCTTCTGGCGGCGGCTGTCCATTCGCAGGCTGTGACCCTGAATGATATTCTCCGCCGCCTGGGCCTCCTCCCTGGCATCGTTCAGCGCCCGGCGATTGGTCTTTGCGTCCTTTTCGCTCTCCTCCAGCTTACGCTGTGCCTCGGACAGCTCCTGCCGCACCGTAATCCGCCGCTGTCCGGCCTCGTCCAGACCCGCCTGCAGGGCGGACAGCGCGGCGCGCCCGTCTGCGGCCTCGGCCACAGCAATGGCCTCCTGCGCCCGCAGGGCCTCGGCCTCGTCCGCCGCGCCCTTTGCGCTGTCAGCCAGCGCCTGCGCCCGAGAGAGCAGCTCACTCAGCGCCGTCTCCAATACCGCCGCGTCGCGGTCGATGTCCGCGATACGCGCCAGCTGTCCGTCGATCTGTCCCTGTAAATTCTCCCGCCGCTGGTCTGTGCTGGTCAGTTCCTGTTCCAGCCGGCGCAGAGACTCGTTGTTGTGCTCCACAGAGGTCTGCAGCACCGCGATGGCCGCAGACTCCTCGCCGGCGGCGGACTCCGCCTCGGTCACCTGACCGCGCAGCGCGTCAGCCGCCACGTCGTTCTGCCGCATCTCCTCGGTAAAACGCTCTCCCTGGGCGTAGGCCTCGTCCAGCGCCGCCTGGGCCTGGTCACAGGCCTCCTTGGCCTGAGCCGTATCGCTCTCCAGCTTCAGCTTGGCAGTCCGCAGGTTTTGCAGCTGCTCCAGCCACACGGAGATCTCCAGCACCCGCAGCTCATCCCGCAGCACCAGATACTTCTTCGCCGTCTCCGCCTGCGCCCGCAGCGGCTCCACCTGCAATTCCAGCTCAGCGATCTTGTCGTTGATACGCACCAGGTTTTCCTCGGTGCGCTCCAGCTTGCGCTCGGACTCCTCCTTGCGGTGCCGGTATTTGCTGATACCGGCGGCCTCCTCGAAGATCTCCCGGCGCTCGCCGCTTTTCACAGACAGTATCTCGTCGATCTTGCCCTGTCCGATAATGGAATAGCCCTCCCGGCCCATACCGGTGTCCATGAACAGCTCGTTCACGTCCTTCAGCCGCACGGACTGCTTATTGATATAGTACTCCGACTCACCGCTGCGGTAATACCGCCGTGTCACGGCCACCTCTGCCTCCTCCCGGGTAGGGAAGATATGCTCGGTGTTGTCGATGACCAGCGTCACCTGGGCAAAGCCCATCTGGTTCCGCTTCTCCGTACCGCCGAAGATCACGTCCTCCATCTTGGCGCCGCGGAGCTGGCGGCTGTTCTGCTCGCCCATGACCCAGCGTATGGCGTCGGAGATGTTGGACTTGCCGGACCCGTTGGGCCCCACGATGGCGGTGATGTCCTCGCCAAAATTCAATACCGTCTTGTCGGGGAAGCTCTTGAACCCCTGTATCTCAAGTGCTTTTAAGTACAACTGCGTCACCTCTTATACTTTGGCATACCTTAACTAAGATAGTATACTATGGAAGTCCCTGTTTTTCAAGAAAAAACCACGCGCCGGCATGAAAAAAGCGGAGAGCCCCCGCCCTCCGCCAATGTCTATCCATGCCGCCGTTCGATCTGTCCGTACAGTGCCTCCAGCGCGTCGCCCAGTGTACCGATCCGATCGATGATTCCCTCTGCCACCGCCTGCTCGCCGTACAGCACCGTCCCCACGTCATTGGCCATGTCGCCGCTGGAGAGCATCAGCTCCCGGAACCGTTCCGCGGTCACGCGGCTGTTGGCCGCCACGAACTGAATAATGCGCTCCTGGAGGCGTTCAAAATACCTGTACGTCTCCGGCGCGGCAATGACCGTCCCGGACATCCGCACCGGGTGCACCGTCATGGACGCCGTGGGCGCGATGAACGTCTCCTTTCCGCACACCGCCAGCGGTACGCCGATGGAGTGCCCGCCGCCCAGCACCAGCGTCACCACCGGCTTCGTCATGCCCGCCGCCAGCTCCGCGATGGCCAGTCCCGCCTCGATGTCGCCGCCCACGGTGTTCAGAAGCAGCAGCACCCCGTCCACCTGTTCGTTCTGCTCCAGCGCCGCCAGCAGCGGCAGCACGTGCTCGTACTTCGTGCTCTTCAGATTGTCCGGCAGCAGCGTGTGTCCCTCCACCTGCCCCACGATGGTCAGGCAGTGTACCGTCCCCCGGCTGTTTTTCACCACAGTGCTGCCCATATCAATGATCGGCTGTACCGGCACCGCCGCTTTTTCCTCGTTCTTTTCCCGGTTTTCGTCGTTGCTCATATCCGCGCCTCCTTTTTGCCGTAGCTTGCGCGGATACCGCCTCTTTCATACAAAAAGAGCGCCTCCCGGCGCTCTTTTTCGTTATTCGTTATCTTCTGTTGTGGGGATACCAGATCTTCTGCTTCTCCGCCTCGCGGATCAGTTCCTCCCGGAAGTCCGGGTGCGCGATGGAGATCAGCTTCTCCGCGCGCTCCCACACCGTCAGTCCCTTCAGGCACACGCAGCCGTACTCCGTCACCACGTACATGGTGTTCACGCGGGTATCCGTCACCACGGAACCGTTCTGCAGGGTAGGCCGTATGCGGGAATGCAGCGTGCCGTCCTTGTCTGCGTGGGTGGAGCTGAGACAGATAAAGCTCTTACCGCCTTTGGACAGATACGCACCCAGCACAAAGTCCTGCTGACCGCCGGCACCGCTGATCTGCTTGGCGCCCGCCGTCTCGCCGTTCACCTGCCCGTACAGATCCACATCCACCGCGTTGTTGATGGAGATAAAGTTATCGATGGCCGCGATGGTACGGATGTCGTTGGTGTAGCTGATGGGCGCGGCCATGCACGCCGGGTTGTCGTCCAGATAGTCGTACAGCTTCTGGGTACCGGCGGCAAAGGCGAACACCTGCCGGCCCCGGTCGATGTTCTTCTTCATGCACGTGACCTTCCCCGCCATAGCCAGATCCACATAGGCGTCCACGTACATCTCCGTGTGTACGCCCAGATCCTTCAGGTCGGACTCGCACAGCATAGCGCCCACGGTGTTGGGCATACCGCCGATGCCCAGCTGCAAACAGGCCCCGTCGGGTATCTGCTCCACGATCAGCTTCGCCACCGCCCGGTCCACCTCCGTAGCCGTGCCGCTGGGCTGGATGCCCATGGGGTCGTTGCGCCCCTCCACGATCATGTCCACCTCGCTGACGTGGATACAGTTGTCAAAGCCGCCCAGGCACCGGGGCATATTTTCGTTGACCTCCACGATGACCACCTTGGCCATCTCGCACACCGCCTTCACGTGGCTGGCGGAGAGCCCGAAGTTGAAGTACCCGTGCTTGTCCATCGGGGCCACCTGGAACATGGCCACGTCCGGCGGCGTGATGTGGTCGTAGTAGTACCGGGGCAGCTCGGAGTACCGCATGGGCTCATGGAACCCGGCGCCGCTGGCGATATGATGGCGCTCCACGCTGCTCATGTGGTGGGAGTTGAAGATGATGTGGTGCACCGGGTCCTCGATGTCGAAGATCGCCGGCTTCCACAGGCTGATACCGCCCCGGACCTTCACATCCTCCAGCTCCGGTGCCCGGCGGGCCAGCGCCTCGTCCAGCACCCGGGGATGAATGGCGCAGAAACCGTAGTCCACCCAATCACCGGACTTGATGACCTTCACCGCCTCGTCCGCGGTGGTCAGTTTCTGCTTGTACAGCGCCTGAAAATCAGCAAAAGCCATGTCCTGTTCCTCCCTGTTCTTTCCTATCCCTTCCGACGAAGGCTGAATTTTCTAATTGTTAATTTTACCACAATGCAGCCGGCGGGGAAATTGACGAAACCCACAAGAATTCCCGGGAATGCTTGTGCAAAAATGAACAGGTCCGGCATGGATATCATCCGCTCAACGCCTCTACCTCCTCCGACATGATCACCCGTATCTCGTTGACCGCCGTGTCGTTGTTCTTTTCGCTCTGACACATCTTTGCCGCTGTCCCCACCAGCGCCTGCAGGATACCTCCCAGCTCCTTGACCTCCTTCAGGCTGCCCTCTCCGCTTTCCAGCCGTTCCGTAGCCCCGGCAGCCGCCGTCTACAGCAGCTTTGCCGTGGCCATCAGGCATCGCCGGAGTATCTGCTTTTCCGCCTCCTCCCGGCCGATCTGCCACTGCCCCTTGATCGCATGTCTCCACACCGTCTGTGTGCACACATGGTACTCCCTTGCCAATCGCTGATAGGTATACATTCCCGACTCATACTTACGCCTTACCTCTCCCCAGTTCACGTCTGCTCTTTTCATATGCGCTCCCCCCTTCCTGCGATCCGGTTCTGCCCCTATGCCAAAAAACCGGGAGAGTTGCCCACAAACAGGCAACTCTCCCAAAATTATTTTTCTTTTCCCCCGCTTCATCCCCCGTCCCTTTCGTACGGCACGCTTCTCCCATCGTCCCGCTCTTTCGCGACCCGAGATCGCCCTTACTTTGCCTTGAACTCTATCCACTCATTGTCCATAAGGACAACTACCAAGTCTTCCTCAATAACAGCATACGGAGTCCCCAGGTCTCTGTTGAAGTTTGCCTCACCATCTTTTCGGGGAACGCCATCCTCCGCATACGACGTGGTGTACTGAATAACACTCTCGTCTACTTCAACGGGAACAGCATTATCGGTCGAATAGTAATTTATCCCATTTACCATTATCGTCGCAGGATAGTCCCCAACATTCGACTTTCCGCAGCCCGCCATAGCAACAACGCAAACCAACGCTAACACTGATGCCATCAACTTTTTCATACGATCACGCTCCCCCTGTCAAATTCCAATTGATCCGTTCTATCTTCAGCACAATGCTCTTAAATTCTCTTGCCCACCTCGATTGTACCATGCCTCTCCGCAAGGTCGCAAGATATTTTCCCCTGCACGCCATTGTGAAAACAACCAAAAACACCTCCGCTGCCTGTGGGGCAGCGGAGGTGTTTTACGATCTAATTACTCCTCGTCGGCGTCCTCGTCAGCAGAGGGAGCCAGCAGCGCGCGGATGGACAGGGAGATCTTCTGCTTCTCCTCGTCGATGGCGGTGATCTTGGCATCCACCATCTCGCCCTCGGTCAGCACGTCGCCGGGCTTCTCGATGCGGCGATCCGCGATCTGGGAGATGTGGATCAGGCCGTCCACACCGGGCACGACCTCGGCGAACGCGCCGAAAGTCATCAGCTTCACGATACGCACGTTGGCCACATCGCCCACATGGTAGGTAGCCATGAACTTATCCCAGGGATTCATGCTGCGGTCCTTCACGCCCAGAGAGATCTTGTGCTTCTCGGGATCGAAGGAGATAACGTACACGTCCAGGGTATCGCCCACGGAGACGACCTCGGCGGGGTTCTTGATACGGCTCCAGGACAGCTCGGAGATATGTACCATACCATCCACGCCGCCGATGTCCACGAACACACCGTAGGAAGTCATGGACTTCACGGTGCCGGTGTAGCGCTTGCCGACCTCGATGTTGTTCCAGATCTCCGCCTGGGCGGCCTGACGGGCCTCATAGGTCACGGCCTTGATGGAGCCGACGACGCGGCGGCGGGCACGGTTGACCTCGGTGATCCGCAGGGACACGGTCTGGCCGATCATGGTGCTCAGCTCAGCGCCGCGGGGCAGACCGGACTGGGAAGCGGGCACGAACACGCGCACGCCCTTGACGTTGACCACGATGCCGCCCTTGTTCTCCTCGGTGACTTTACCTTCGAGAGTGGTCTTGTCCTCGCGGGCCTTCTCGATATCCTCCCAGACCTTGACAGCGTCCAGACGCTTCTTGGACAGCATGGCATAACCCTCCACGTCGTTGACGCGGATGATATAGGTCTCGATCTCGTCGCCGACCTTGACGACGTCCTCAGGCTTCACGTTGGGATCTGCGGACAGCTCGTCCACAGAGATATAGCCCGCCTGCTTGCAGCCCAGATCGACCTGCACCTCGGTGGGGCCGATCGCCGTTACAATACCGGTTACCTTCTCTCCTGTATTCAAAGTCTTAAAAGATTTTTCCAGCATTTCCTCGAAGCTCTCTTCCGTAGCTTCCATGTTCTTGATCTCTTCGCTCATCGTTGCATATACCTCCTTAATGATGCCCGCAGGCGTGGACGCGCCGGCTGTAAGCCCCGCCACAGAACATCCGTTAAGGGACCCGACCCGCAGCTCCTCCGGCCCTTCGATCTGATAGACCCGGGCGCAGCGTGTGCTGCAGATCTCCGCTAAATGTCTGGTGTTGGCACTTTTACGATCTCCGACCACGACCATAACGTCCGCCCGTCCGGCGATATTCGCCGCCTCGGATTGACGTTTTTGCGTAGCATCACATATTGTATCAAAGATTTCGGCGTTTGTACACTGTTTTTTTAAAAATTTTACACACTCTTCCCATATCGAACGAATACAGGTCGTCTGTGCGGTAACCAGCAAATCCATGTCCTTCCGCGCCGGGTCCGCCGCCACCCAATCAGCCAGCTCTGCCGTGTTTTCCAGCACCACGCTGCGCTCGCAGCGGCTTGCGGCGGCCATCACCTCCGGATGGTGCGCTTCTCCGATAATGATGGGTGTCCGGCCCGCACGGGCTGCCCGTTCCACCAGCCGGTGGATCCGCAGCACGTGGGGACAGGTGGCATCCACGATCTGTGCACCCCGCTCCTCCAGCAGCCGCAAAGCCTCCCGTGTCTCGCCGTGGGCACGGATGATCACCGTCTCTCCCGGCCGCACCTGCTGAGGGCTGTCCGCCTGCCGCGCACCCAACGCCTCCAGCGCTGTGATGACCCGGTCATTGTGTATGATACTGCCCAGCATAACGCAGCCGCCTTCCCGGGCAGCCACCTCCGCCATGTGCACGGCCCGTTCCACGCCGTAGCAGAACCCCGCCGTCTTCGCCAGTATCACCTGCATTCGATCCCTCCCAGGGCATAGACCCGCCGCATGACCTCATGGGCGTTGGCAGTATATTCCTCCGCCGTACCCTTGCGGCCGGTGTACTCCGGCTCGAAGGGCTCGCCGATTATGATGGGCGTCTTGCGGAATATGCGCTTCTTCGTGCCGATATATACCGGCGCCAGCTTCACGCCAGCACGGATGGCCATCATGCCCGCGCCGGACTTGACATCCGCCTGTCCCGGTGTCTTCACCCGTGTTCCCTCCGGAAACAGGAACAGGTTCCACCCGTCCCGCAGGCTCTGTATGGCGGTCTTCACCGCCCCAATGTCACTGTTGCCCCGATCCACCGGAAACACACCGATCGCCCGCAGGAATCCACCCACGATGGGGATGGAGAACAACTGCTTCTTAGCCATGATCCGCACGTTGAACCGCTGGGGCATGGACAGCACGAATAGGATGGGGTCCCAGGCGCTGGAGTGATTGGCGCACAGCAGCACCGGTTCTCCGCCCTCCAGATGCTCCGTTCCCCGCAGGTCCACCGGCAGAAAAAACAGCACCAGCGGGCGCAGCACCCGCCACGCCGCCGCGTAAAACTTGTTTCTCACGATGCCACACGCCCCCGTATCACATCCAGCAGCAGCTCCAGGCTGGCCGCGAAGTCCATGTCCGTGTTGTCGATCATAATGGCATCATCCGCCGGCCGCAGCGGCGCCGCCGCCCGGTGGGTATCGTTATAATCCCGCTGCTCCATATCCCGCAGCACCTCGTCAAAGGGCTTCGGCGTGCCCCGCTGCTCCAGCTCCAAAAACCGCCGCCGCGCCCGCGTCTCCACATCCGCGCACAGAAACACCTTCACCTCCGCGTCCGGCAGCACCACGGTCCCGATGTCACGTCCGTCCATGATGACGCTGTGCTCCCGCGCCAGAGACCGCTGCAGCTCCATCAGGAACGCCCGCACCTCCGGTATGGCCGACACGTCTGAGGCGTACTTCGATATCATCGGCAGGCGTATCTCCTTCGTCACGTCCTCGCCGTTGAGATACATCCGCTGCAGACCCTCCTCGTCATACCGCAGGGCCACAGTGATCTCCGGCAGCGCCGCGATCACCGCCGGCGCGTCCGTGGGCGCGATGTCGTGCCGATACATATACACGCCGATGGTCCGATAGATGGCCCCGGTGTCCACATATAAGATATGCAGCGCCTCCGCCGCCGCCCGGGCCAGCGTGCTCTTCCCCGCGCCGGACGGCCCATCGACGGCCACTGCGTACTGTCTCTCCGTCATGTCATCTCCTCGCTTTCTGCGGCGCTCAGCCCCGCCAGATACCCCGTCGCCCATGCGATCTGTAAATTAAAGCCACCCGTATAGGCGTCCACATCCAGCACCTCGCCGGCAAAATACAATCCCCCCACCCGCTTCGACGCCATGGTGTTTGGCGTTACCTCTCCCACCTTCACGCCGCCGGCGGTGACGATCGCCTCACTGACGGGCCGCGGCCCGGTAAGCTCCAGCGTAAAGTGCTTCAGCACCTGCACCAGTGCCCGGCGCTGTTCCTTTGTCAGGCTGTTGGCCTTTTCGCTTCCGGTCAGCCCCGCCCGGCGCAGCACCACCGGCGCCATGCTGTGGGGCACCAGCCCCGCGGCGATGGTCCCCATCTCCCGGTTGGGATTTTCTCCGATGTCCCGCAGCACCCGCGCGTCCAGCTTCTGCTCGTCCAGCGCCGGCTTCAGGTCGATCTCTATCGTATAGTGCTCCCCCTCCCAGCGCCGCAGATGGGCGCTGGCGGACAGCACCAGCGGTCCGGACACCCCGAAGTGGGTAAACAGCAGCTCGCCGAAATCCCGGAACACCGCCTTTTTCTTCCCGTTGTATACTGTCACTGCCACGTTCCGCAGGCTCAGGCCCTGCATCTCCGGGCAGTCGCTCCCGGCACATACCAGCGGCACCAGCGAGCCGCGGGGCGGCACCACCGTGTGCCCCAGCTCCTGCGCCATGCGATAGCCGTCCCCGGTGGAGCCGGTGCCCGGATAGGACACACCGCCGGTGGCCAGGATGACCGCCTGCGCGGGGTACGTTTCCTTCTCCCCTTTTACGGCGCATACCGCGCCATCCGCCGTCTCCACTGATACGGCCCGGTCACGGACCCACCGCACCTTCCGGCGCTTCAGCTCCCGTTCCAGCGCGTTGGTGATGTCGAAGGCACTGTCGGACACCGGAAACACCCGGTTTCCCCGTTCCACCTTCAGCGACACGCCCAGCGCCTCGAAAAACGCCATGGTGTCCCGGGGCGTGAACCGTGTCAGCGCACCGTACAAAAATCGCCCATTACCGGGAATGCTGGCAAGCAGCGTCTCCCGGTCACAGTCATTGGTCACATTGCACCGGCCCTTGCCGGTGATATTCACCTTCTTGCCCAGCCGTTCGTTGGGCTCCAGCAGCGTCACCGCCGCGCCCTGCCGGGCCGCGGTGATGGCCGCCATCAGACCGGCGGCGCCGCCGCCGATCACCACGATCTCCTTCGCCATGTCACTCGTCATCTTTCCCGAAAATACTGTACCTGGACCACACCTGTTCCATATCCGCCAGCGTGGCGGACAGGTCATCCCGCCGCTGCTGCCCCACCGCCAGGATCAGCGCGTTCAGCAGGCTCAGCGGCGCAGCCATGGAGTCCACGAAGGAGATCATGTCGCAGGGCGCCAGCAGCGATACCGCCGCCATGCCGTACAGCGGAGACAGTGCCGAATCGGTGATCGCCACCACCTCCGCGCCCCGCCGGCAGGCAAACTCCACCGCGTGGATAGCCATCTTGGAGTACCGTGGGAAGGATATTCCCACCAGCACGTCGCCCCTGCCGATGTGGGCCAGCTGCTCATAGATCTCACCGGCGGCGCTGGACTGCACCAGCGTCACGTTCTTGAAGATCAGGTGCAGGTAGAAGTTCAGATACCCCGCCAGAAATGAGGAGGACCGCACACCCAGGATATAGATGTGCTCCGCCCCCAGCAGCTTGTCCACCGCCCGGCTGAAGGCATCCCGATCCAACTGCTCGATGACATTGTGTATGCTGTTCATATCCCGCTGCATCACACTGCCCAGAATGTCCGCGCCGGACATCTGATCCCGCGATACCTGTATCCGCTGGATGGAGGTCAGCTTACCCCGTATCAGCTCCTGCAGCGCCTTCTGCATCTCCGGATAGCCATCGTAGCCCAGCTGCGCGGCAAAGCGCACCACCGTGGACTCACTGACAGAGGCCGTCTCGCCCAGCCGCGCGGCGGTCATAAACGCCGCGCGGTCATAATTGTCCAGTATAAACGCTGCGATGCGCTTCTGTCCCTTCGAAAAGGTATCCATCCCGGCCCGGATGGTCTGTAGCACGTTTTCATTCATGTTGATGGCTTCCTTTGATAGATTGCAGCTCCTCCGCTGTCAGATACCGCCACTTTCCCGGCGGCAGGTCGCCCAGGGCGATACTGCCCTCCGCCACCCGGCACAGTCGGGTCACAGTCAGTCCTGCGGCGGCACACATCCGCCGGATCTGCCGCTTCTTACCCTGGTGGATCACCACCCGGTATTTCGCCGTACCATCCTTCCGATACAGCTCCGTCACCGCCGCCGGCACGATGGGCTGTCCGTCCAGTCTGTCCACCGCCGACAGCTGCCGTGCGCTGTCCGCCGCCGCACCAGTGACCGTAACGATATACGTCTTGTCCACCTGGTGGCTGGGGTGCAGCAGCGCATGGGTCAGCGCCCCGTCGTTGGTAAACAGCAGTAATCCCTCCGAGTCCAGGTCCAGCCGTCCCACGGGATACACCCGTGCGCCGCAGCCCCTGACCAGCGATGCCGCCGTAGGGCGGCCCCGTTCGTCAGAGAGGGTGGTCACATAGCCCCGCGGCTTGTGCAGCATCAGATACACGTGCTGTGCCGTGCCCCGCAGGGGCCGTCCATCCACCCGGATATCGTCCGTCTCCGGATCCGCCTTGTCGCCTACATGGACCCGCCGTCCGTTGACGGTCACGCGTCCGGCGGCGATCCACTCTTCCGCCGTCCGGCGGGAGCACAGCCCCGCGGCGGCCAGCAGCTTCTGTATGCGCTCGGTCATGGCGATACCTCTCTCCCGTTTCCCAGTGCGCCGAGCAGGCGCGTCTCCAGCGTCTCCTGTATGCCTGTCAGCAGGAACCCCCAGCGGTACAGTGCCTCGTGGTCGTTCCAATCGTCCCCGTCCCGCAGTGTCACCGCCACCAGCCGATGTCCCGCCTGCTCCGCGCAGGACCCCAGCGTCCGCCCCGCCGCCATGGCGCTGCGGAGAAAGCTGGCCTCGCCGGAGGTCAGCACCGCCTCGCCCTGGTGCAGCTCCGCCACATAGCCGTCAAAGGGGACGTAATCCAGCCCGTCGGCGTGGGAGCCGTTGATAGGGCTGAGCTTCCAGCCCCGCTTGAGGGCGTCGCTCCGTGAGACGCCGGCGGCCCGCTTGAATGTCCCGGCGTCCTGCATCCGCTTTGCGGCTGCATAGTCGATGACACCGCCGGCATTGACCAGACCGTTGGCCTGGTAGTCTGCCAGACTGTACTGGCTGTCGATGGCCTCAAAGCTGGCCTGCGTGGCCTTTTTCTGCGCGTTGAAAAGATTGTCGAACCACTCCACCAGACTTGAAAGAGCGTTAACGCCCATCGTTGCTACGTCCACCAGAGCAGATCCGTACTCCAGCAGGAAGCTGGCCGCAGGCTGTAGCGCCTCGCCCAGCTGGGCCATGGATTCGTTCATGGTCTCTTGGGCGGTGTTGGCGGCAATGATGTCCTGGTTGTTCTCCACCCACGCCTGCCCGGTGGCCTGTAGGCCCTGTTCTGATAGCTGTGTCAGCACCAGATTGGCCCGCTCGGTGGTATCGGCGACGCCCTGTTCTGGCTGACGCTCGTGCCTATCACGGCCGGCATCACCTCCAACATGGCTATCAACGGTAACGCCGCTGCACCGCTGATCTTCCTGGTGATCTTCAACGCCGTCCAGTTCGCTCTGCGTTTCTGGCTCATGAACTGGTCCTACAAGCTTGGCACCAGCGCTATTGACGCTCTGACCGCCAACATGCAGGCCTTCACGCGTGCCGCTTCCATCATGGGCGTCTTCGTCGTTGGTTGCCTGGTCGTCACCATGGGTGGCACCCAGATCAACCTCCAGATCCCCAATGGCACCACCCGTGGCCTCTCCGCTACTACCGTGATCGTCTCCGAGAAGGAGGCCGAGAACTTCACCGGTATGGAGGGCATCGATACCGAGACCGCTGAGGCCGGTACCATCGCCATGACCGATAAGGACGGCAACGCCCTCACCGCTTCCGATGCCGACGGCAACGCTGTCGAGTGCGGCGTCACCGATCTGGGCAACGGCATGGAGTCCGTTACCTACGGTACCGTCACCGAGGATCCGGTCAACTTCTCTGTTGCCGACACCCTCAACACCATCGTCCCCAAGCTCGTCCCGCTTATGCTTACGCTGCTGCTTTACTACATGTTCGCTAAGCACAGCTGGACCCCGACCAAGGGCATTCTCCTGCTCTTCGTCCTTGGCATCCTGGGCGCTGGCCCGCTTGGTCTCTGGCCGAGCATCTGGTAAGGCTCTAGCTTGAGGGGTGTGTCCCTACGCGGCTCACACCCCGACCCCTTAAGCCATGTGTATGTTAAAAGCCGCGTGCTCGAAAGAGCGCGCGGCTTTTGTTTTCTTGATGATTCGGGTGTGGCAGACAGATAATGCTTAACACCCTAGGTAGTTAGCCGAATTCGAGCAAAAGGGAGGATAGGATGGCGATCGGAGCGCGTAAGCAACCGCTGTACGATCAGCTGGTCGATATTCTGACCGAAAAGATTGACCATGAATATCGCGCCGGTGACATGATTCCTTCCGAGCGCGAACTTTCGGAGCGCTATGGTCTCTCGCGCACTACGGTACGCCTGGCTCTGCAGGAACTGGAGCGTTTAGGACTGGTGGTTCGGCAGCACGGTCGCGGTACCTTTGTGACCGACCGTTCGGCAAAGGCAACCAATCTTATGCAGTCCTACAGCTTTACCGAGCAGATGCGCGCGATGGGTCGTGACCCCGAGACCACGATTCTCGAGTTTTGCGAGATGGAGGCCGATAAGAATCTGGCCGAGCATATGGGATTGCGTATCGGTGATCGCATTTTTAAGCTCAAGCGCCTTCGTTCTGCCGACAACATGCCCATGATGGTCGAACGCAGCTATCTACCGGTTCGTCAATTTCTGTCCCTAAAGCGACCGCTGCTGGAGCGTAAGCCGCTTTACGATGTGATTGAGCAAGACTTTCAGCAAAAAATACGTGTGGCCGAAGAGGAGTGCTATGCGAGCATAGCCCGTCCCACCGATGCCCACCTTTTGGAAATTGTCGAGGGCTCGCCTGTGCTCGATTTGGTTAGGACTACGTATAACGAGTCAAACGAGGTTGTGGAGTATACGCTCTCGGTTGCTCGTGCCGATCAGTTTAAATACAAGGTTTACCACCAGCGTAGCGACTAGTGTTCACATTGTTTCCATATGATGATTCTTTGCATTTAACTGGTTACTACCAGATAACCAACCGAAGTGTATAATTGCACGTCAGAGGATTACTTCTAGAGAGAGGTATTAGAAATGTTCGAGAAGAGTGTCGAGGAGCTCACCGAGCTCGGCGCCCAGATCACCACGGCCGAGATTGCTCAGCAGCCCGAGCTTTGGCGTGATACGCTCAACATCTATCGCGAGAACAAGGAGGCCATCGAGGCCTTTCTGGCCGAGGCTCGCGCTATGGGCGAGGGCCGTCTGTCCGTTGTCTTCACCGGTGCCGGTACGTCCGACTATGTTGGCGATACCTGCGCCCCGTACCTGCGTCACGCTGGCAACACTGATCTCTACGACTTTAAGCCCATCGCCACGACCGACATCGTGAGCGCCCCGCGCGACTTCCTGCGCGCCGAGGATCCCACGCTCGTGGTTTCCTTTGCCCGCTCCGGCAACAGCCCCGAGAGCCTTGCCGCCGTCGCCGTTGCCAAGGAGCTCGTCCACAACGTCAAGTTCCTCAACATCACCTGCGCGCCCGAGGGCAAGCTCGCCGTCGAGTCCGCTGATGACCCCAATGCGCTGACGCTGCTCATCCCGCGCGCCAACGACAAGGGCTTCGCCATGACCGGCTCCTACACCTGCATGACCCTGCTCTCTACCCTCATCTTTGACGAGGCTTCCGACGAGCAGAAGGCCGAGTGGGTCGAGACCATCGCCAAGATGGGCGAGGAGGTCATCTCCCGTGAGCCTGAGATCGCCGATTACCTGGCTGGCGACTTCAACCGCGTAACCTACTTGGGCTCTGGCTCCTTCGGTGGCCTTGCCCAGGAGAGCCAGCTCAAGATCCTCGAGCTTGCTCACGGTCTGGTCGCTACTTCCTATGACACCTCTATGGGTTATCGTCACGGACCCAAGTCCTTCGTCGACGACAAGACGCTCGTCTTCGTATTCGTCAACAACGACGCCTACACCCGTCAGTACGACATCGACATCCTCAACGAGATCGGTGGCGACGAGATCGCTCAGCACACCGTTGCCGTTCAGCAGGATGGTGCTACTGTCTACGAGGGTGAGTCCTTCACCTTTAAGGGCTACGAGGCACTTCCCGAGGGCTACCTCGCCCTGCCGTTCGTGATGTTTGCCCAGGCTATCAGCCTGCTCAACTCCGTGCGCGTGGGCAACACGCCCGATACGCCGAGCCCCACCGGCACGGTCAACCGCGTGGTCAAGGGCGTGACGATTCACCCCTTCACCGCTTAATCGCGTCCCCCTGTAAGGGCGCCCGTCCGCTCATAACGGCGGGCGGGCGCTTTTTGTTTTTACGTGGGCTGGGTATAAGCATCACCACAGTCAACTGCTTTAGAAGCAAGGAGTGCATATGAGCACGTACGCAATTAAGGCTGACAAGTTCTTCTTGCCGGCAGGCCCGCAGCTGGGCGGCTATCTCATGGTCGAAGACGGCGTCTTTGGCGCCTGGCAGGCCGACGAGCCCTCTTGCGAGATTAAGGATTACACGGGATCGTGGATCGCACCGGGTATGGTCGACACCCACATCCATGGCTTCTATAACCACTCGACTACCGATAACGATCCCGAGGGCATCGATATCAGCTCGACTGAGCTCGCCCGTCGCGGTACCACCAGCTGGCTGCCCACGACGTTCACCGATGGCGTCGAGCAGATCAAGGATGCCTGCGCCGCCATCGCCCAGGCGGATGAGGGTCGCGGCCCCGACTTCTGCGGTGCTCGTATTCAGGGTATCTACCTGGAGGGCCCCTTCTTTACCATGAAGCACGTGGGCGCGCAGAACCCTGCATATCTGATCGATCCTTCCGAGGAGGTCTTCGATCAGTGGCAGGAGGCTGCGGGCGGTCGCATCGTTAAGAGCGCCATGGCGGCCGAGCGCGACGGTGCCGCTGCTTATGCGGCTGCTCTGAACGCCAAGGGTGTGGTGACCAGCATCGGTCACTCCGACGCCACCTACGATGAGTGCATCGCCGCCATCAACGCCGGTGCCAGCTGCTTTACGCATACCTATAACGGCCAGCGCGGGCTGCATCACCGCGAGCCCGGTGTCGTGGGTGCAGCCATGTCCACGCCCGAGACCTACGCCGAGATCATCTGTGACGGCAAGCACGTAAACCCTGCCGCCATCAAGGCGCTGCTGCAGGCAAAGGGCTGGCAGCACACGGTGCTCATCACCGACTGCCTGGGTTGCGGCGGCATGCCCGAGGGCAGCTACACCAGTGGTGGCATGGACGTCATCATGAAGGACAACCTGTGCTGGCTCGCTGACGGCAAGAGCATTGCCGGCTCGGTGCTCACGCTTGCCCAGGGCGTCAAGAACATCGTCGACTGGGGCATCGCCAGCGCCGATATCGCCATTCGCATGGCAACCGAGGTGCCGGCTCGCTCTGCACACATCGAGGATAAGTGCGGCAGCATCATGCCGGGTCGCGACGCCGACTTTGTCGTGTTCGACCATGAGCTCACCCTCGTCGAGACGTATGTCGGCGGCCAGAGCGTCGGCAACGCCTTTACCGAGTAACGAAAGAAAAAGACGGCGGGCCCGAATCTGCTCGGACCCGCCGTACGGGTTAAACGCTCAAAAGCACCTTCACAGTTACAGCTTGTTAGCAATCTTCTTTGCCGTGCGCTTAACGCCGGCCACAAGACCTCCCGCAGGATGCTCCTTCTCGTAGGCTAGGCGCTTCTCGCGCTTGGCGTACTCCTCGACGATGATGTCGCCATACTCGTCTTCGATCTTGTCGAAGAAGTCGACGGCGCCCTTAATTTCCTCAGCGGTCGGGTGTCCCTTTTGGACACCGCCGGCGAGCTTGAACGGTCCCCACGTATCAAAGCCGGGGCAGCCGTAGACACCCATAAAGATGGCCTGCCTCATGCGGCAGATGCCATCGATATCCTTGCCGTACCACTTGTTTTTGCCACCGTAGGTCATAAGGCCAAACACCTTGTCCTGCGGCTGCAGCACGTTTGTGAGCACGCGTGCCATGTCCTTGTCGATCTCGGAGTAATAGATGCCCGTGGCGACACCGATCAGATGATATTCGTGCAGGTTGGGATACTCGTTTTTGCCGAGCGCCTCGACGTCGAGGGTATCGATCTCGGGGTGTGCCTCGACGATGGCGTCCACGAGCTTTTTCGTATTGCCGTGGTGGCGTGAGGCATAAAGAATGATGGTTCGCATAAGAAGGCCTTTCAGCTGTAATTGCATCAATGTCTGTATGGTACCCCGTTGCATGGCTGGGATACCGGACGCATCGATGAACGTGCGGGTTTGTCCTTTGGTCAGGGCCGAGACGGGTTATTGCGAGCAAAATGCAGTTGTCCGAAAGGATGGGTAATGGAATACGCTCTTTCCAACGATTCGATTTCTATTAAGGTTTCCACGGCTGGCGGCTCGTTTACCTCGATTGAGGCCGGAGGTCGAGAGTACTTGTGGCAGGGTGATCCTGCAGTGTGGTCCGGCCAGGCGCCGGTCTGCTTTCCGATTTGCGGAGGCCTGCGCGATGGTAGCGCCATGACGTTTGCCGGGCATCATGTAAAGCTCGCTCGCCACGGCTTTGCGCGCAAACAGGAGTGGAAGCTCGAGGAACAGAGCGACAACATGGTTGCACTGAGCCTAAGCTCTGCCGACCATGCCGAGTTGCTCGAGCAGTACCCGTATCCGTTTAAGATCGTTGCTCGTTACACGATCGATTCGGAAAAGGTGGCCGTGTCGTACGAGGTGACCAATGAGGGCACCGAGGACATGCCGTTCTTTGTGGGTGGTCACCCCGGCTTTAAGTGCCCGCTCGACGAGGGCGAGTCCTATGACGACTATGAGCTTCGTTTTGAGCGGTGCGAGGCCACCGAGCTCTGTACCGCCGTTCCCTCGACGGGCCTGATTGATGTTGAGCATCGCAGCAAGAACCCCATGATCGGCCAGAACCTGCCGCTTACCCACGAACTCTTCGACTTCGCGGAGACCATCTTCGACGTGCTCGAGAGCCGCGTGGTTACGCTGACCAAGAAAACCGAGGACAAGGGCGTGCGCCTGACGTTCCCCGATATGCCGTACCTGATTGTGTGGAGCAAGCCCGAGGGCGACTTTGTGGCAGTTGAGCCGTGGGGTGGTCTGTCCACCTGCTCCGACGAGGACGATATTCTGGAGCACAAGCGTGGCTGCCTGGTGGCCAAGCCGGGGGAGACCGTTACCCGCGGCTTTGAGATCGAGATCCTTTAACGAGCTATCGTATGTTTGGGGCGGGTCATGCCGCCCCGGAACAGGAGTTCAACATGATTCTGACCGTTACCATGAACCCGTCGATCGATACGCGCTATCAACTCGACAAGCTGATCATCGACGACGTGAACCGCGTGACGCCTGAAAAGACCGCTGGCGGCAAGGGCCTCAACGTGAGCCGTGTTCTGCTGCAGTTGGGCGACGATGTGCTCGCGACCGGTTTGCTCGGCGGCCACATGGGTGCCTATATGGCCGAGCTTATGGATGCCGACGGCGTCAAGAACGACTTTGTGCCCATCGCCGGTGAGACGCGCATTTGCCTGAATATTCTGCACGAGGGCAATCAGACCGAGCTGCTGGAGAGCGGCCCTCAGATTGCGCCTGCCGAGTTTGAGGCCTTTACGGCCAAGTTCGCCGAGCTTGCAGCGAAGGCGGACGTTGTGACGCTTTCGGGCTCGCTGCCGCGTGGCGTCGATGCTGGCTACTATGCTGAGCTCGTCAAGATCGCCGAGGAGGCGGGCGCCAAGGTGCTGCTCGACACCTCGGGTGCATCGCTGGAGGCTGCGCTGGAATCTGACGCTAAGCCTGAGCTCGTGAAGCCCAACCTGACCGAGATTAACGGCCTGCTGGGTACGTCCTTTACGACCGATGATGTCGATGCCCTGCGCGAGGCGCTTGCCGCCGATGGCCGCTTTGCCGGTATTCCCTGGGTCGTCGTCTCGATGGGCGCTGCCGGTTCGGTGGGCTTCCATGAGGGCCGCGCGTTCCGCGCCAAGACGCCCGCGATTGCGGCTGTGAACGCGACGGGTTCCGGTGACTCGACCATCGCCGGCTTTGCGCATGCCATTGCTGCTGGTGCCGACGATGTCACGGTGCTCAAGACCGCCAATACCTGCGGCAAGCTCAACGCCATGGATCCCAAGACCGGCCACCTGGTCATGGACCGCTGGGATGAAATCTTCAACAACGTTGAGGTAACTGAGCTTTAAGGTTACGCGGGTTTACCAACCCGCGTAACGGCTCGACGCTGCGCGGGCCGCATTTG
>ERZ831979.875-NODE-875-length-30676-cov-3.327945_pt1 | contig 30676 bp, 29 predicted proteins | sample MGYA00519952_ERZ831979 | MGnify/ENA primary metagenome ERZ831979 (study PRJEB31850, sample SAMEA3708723) | human gut metagenome | biome: human gut; feature: human-associated habitat; material: faeces | place: China | collected 2014 ...
CCGTCTTTATATTCTCTTCACAAAATATATCCGCCGATTTTGATATTATTTCAACATCGTCAGGTACATCTTTTAGTGTCCCCACCAAATCATTGGGGGCATATATTCTTTTTATGTTATTTTTAACTGCGGCTTTGAACTGTTCTTCATCACTAACTTCACAAGTGAGTATTATATTCGTGTTTTTACGGTTGATATGCTCAATTTCAAAGTCAAGTTCTCTGCCTTTTTCACGCATTTGTCTTTGATTTATAAGGCTTTCGCAACATTCACGTCTTACGCTGTTTATTTCCTTAATCGGAATTGTAATTCCGTCGTCTATCGTAATATTTATATCGTCACATTCAAACGGTGTACTTCCGAGTTTTAAAAGCTGGTCGCGAAGTCTTTTTTCGTCCATAGGTTTATGGAGTGCTTTTTCGGATTTTAGTGTCCCTTGTGCATACGCGTAATGTCCGTCATTATCGTACATTGTAAGTTCAAGCGGGGCATCAATATTTAATGTCCCCATAATACCTGTGTTGATTTTACGGATATTTGTGTCCTCTGCGGCACGTTTTTTCGCCTCATCGGTAAATTTATTTTCCGCACTGTTACTCGGAGTATCGTGGCTCATCATATTTTTACCGAGATTCCCTTTAAAATATCCGTCTGTAAAACCTGTTCTTGAAAATGCGTCAAGCAGTTCCTGCATATCTTTTTTTGATACGTTTCCGCCCTTGTCAAGATACTTTCGGTACACGCCCACAACAGCGGATACATATTCCGCTCTTTTTAAGCGTCCCTCAATTTTCAGTGATGTTACGCCTATACGTTTTAGTGTCCCCAAGTCATTCACAAGTGCCATATCTTTAGGACTTAAAACATATCCGCTTTTAACCGTTTTGCCGTTTTCAAGCAAATCATACGGCAATCGACACGGTTGAGCGCAACGACCTCTGTTACCGCTCCTACCGCCTAAAATACTCGACATCAGGCACTGTCCGGAGTAACACATACAAATTGCACCGTGAACAAAAACTTCAATTTCCGCTTTTGCATTTTTGCAAATATGCTCTATCTCTTTTTCCGACAATTCACGCGCCAAAACCACTCTTGAAAATCCCATATCCTCAAGATATTTTACACCCTCAAGACTTGTAACGGTCATCTGCGTGCTTGCGTGCAAAGTCATATCCGGAACAGTCTTTTTGATAATCTCCACAGCGCCCATATCCTGAACAATAAGTGCGTCAACGCCGATTTCATTAAGTTGTTTCAAATATTCTTTAAGGCTTTCAATTTCCTTTTCCTTAACAAGTGTATTTACCGTAACGTGAACGTCAACACCGTATAAATGGCAGTAATCCACCCACGTTTTCATTTCTTCGATTGTAAAGTTTTCAGCACTGTAACGTGCGCCGAACTGCGGACCGCCTAGATATACCGCATCCGCTCCCGATTGTACCGCCGCCGTAAGTGCCTGTCTGCTGCCGGCAGGTGCTAAAAGTTCCATACTCATTTAACCTTCTTCTTGCCGTCTGATACAACTGTATTTTCTTCGTATGCTTTTAGTTTTTCTTTTAAACTTTTAATAGTTTCTTCAAGAGTTTTATTGTTTTTATTTGCTGTTTCAAGGTCTTTTTTTGTTGATGTTAATTCGGCATTCAATTCTGTTTCATCAATCGTAACCTGATTCAGGTCGATCAATTCGTTTTTATCTACGGAACGGACATCCACGGCTCGAAGCTGTTCCAACCTTTCATTTATCCTTAAATTATCCACAACAGGAACTCCTTTCCTAAACTCTAACTCCATTTTTGACCAATTGAATAGGTTTTATTCCTTCAAACGATGCAGTCACCCTCCGCCCGTGGCGAACGGGTCCATGGAAATCTCATCCCCCCGCCTTCATTATGGCCGGGCCGCGAATTACGGAAGTATTATTATTGCCCCTGGCGGATCATCGCGCATACGGTTGCCGTCCGTATTTATGTGCTCTTGGCTTTGGCCTGCCAAACCAAATGGATAGCCGCTTGCCGCCAGAGGAACGAGAGGGTACCGCTATGCGATTTTCAAGGTTCATTGAAAACGGGATTGCCTTCATAAAGTAAAAACACTCGAAAAACGCAAAATCTAATGCTCTGAGAAAAAATTAAGGCTCCGGCAAAGCACCGGAGCCTTTGTCTAAATTCTGAACTCCGAAATATGCAGAACAATATGCAGCATAATGTATTGCCTACAATCCTCGTCGAGATTGCCGGCATAACTGCTCAGCCGGTTAATCAGAGGCATATATAGAGCAAGCAGGGAATCCAGCGCTTCCCGGTCTCCGCATACAGCAGCTTCCAGAAGCAGTCTAAATTCATTGTCGGTCATTTTTTCGCTCCTTTATAAGGCGCTCTCTTAACCGTTTTATTGCGAGGGAGCGCTGGTTGTATACATGCTGTACAGAGCAGTGGAGCTTTGCTGCAATTTCAGATGGTGTAAGCTCTTCGACAAAAAGCATTTCCAGTATACGTCTGCGCATCAGTGGAAGTTCCCGGAATGCCTCAGCCAAACGCTGTTCCTCAAAATCAAAGCTATCCGGCGTAACACCAGCAGATAATAACGCCGTATCCACAATTGCAACATCAGCTTCTTCAAGGGGTACGGTTTGTAATTGCTTTTTTTCAGCACGCAGATAGTTCTTCTGTGCATTTTCTGCAGTTATGACGATCCATCTTGTGAACCGGCCACGCAGTTCATCCCTTCCGTCCATGGGTGACATTTTTTACGCCTCCTTTGGCGCATGCCACCCCGGCAAAAGAGATCAAAACACGCCATGATGGCATGCTATGATCTGTAAGATATGGGGTTAAACCAGGAATTTGAGCGGAATAGCAGCGCATCAACGCATCAAAACCACCTCCTCCCTGTATAAGCGAGGGTTGTCTGCCCATAAAAACACCCACCCGTTGACAGTTTTTATAAACTGTACAAAACGGATGGGTGCTTGGTAGGGCTCAACAGCTCCGCCTCTGAAGTCATATTTTTACGGTGAAAGGACCTGCTTGTTTGTAGGCAGAAAAGTCTCAAAATAATCTCAACTACGGTCACAAAAACGGATAAAATCCGCAGTTCATGTTCTGCATTATGTAAAAAACATTTTCAATTCCTGCATATGCTCATCTGTGAGATACGGCTCTGCCTGCCTGAAATAAATCTGTGACAGGGTCTTGCTGCCGGACATAAGCATTGCTTTTATGAGATAGTAATGGACTTCCGACTCATACATATCAATGGACAGCAAATCCATGGATAGTTCCTGTACGCGAAGGTAGTTCTTTTCTCTATAAAGCATAGAGAGATACCGTTTCATGTAGTGCAGAAACTTGTTTTGGTAATACAGCGTTTTGGGCATTAGCCAGTGATAAAAGTCGTACCGCGGAAGGAGACTGCCTCGGTAGAGTCCAATAATGCTCTCATACAGCGTCTGTAAAATCACCTGGTCGGAAGAATTATCGATCCGTTTGCATGCATCGTCGAAGCGATCAACATCAGTAAAGATTGTGTAATAGGGGTTTAATGTAAATGTCCCGTGCGACGCCTGAATCAAATCGCGGAGCCCTATGCAGGCAAGCGTCTTGCGAAGGCGGTATACGACATTCTTAATCGAATTGTACGGATTTCCCATGTCTGTATTTTCCCATATGACGTCTGTAAGCAGCCGCAGCGGATGTTCTCTTTTGCGGTTTAAGAGCAGAAATGTCAGGAGCACATATCCAGACTCATTTGTAAATGAATCATCTTTCAAAACATCGGTTGAAGAAATGATTTCCAGTTTCCCAAACAGATTTGCCTGAATGATTGTTGGTTGTTTTATACTCGCATAGCGCCGTTCTCTCCATTCCTGCAGCAGTATTTCATTCAACTCCACAACGACGCAAAGGATAACAAGTCGTAAAAAACCCGGATCTTCCACATTACGTTTCGGATTATCCACGCCAAGAAAACCGGCATTGAGTCTTTTTTGAAACGGAACCGCCAGAAGCGAATTCACACTCCGTTTCCCCAAGTATCTGTATTCTTCCAGGAATTCAGTTTTAATCCGCTCCAGATCCGTTATAATGATCGGCGTATCGCTCTTTAGCGAGCAAAGCCAGCGCGGAAACATTTCGAACGGCATAAACTGGAGATTGTCAATTTCTGGCGCTATTCCAGGGGCACAGAACTCATATGTATTGACTCCGATACCCAACTCATCGTCCACTTCGATGACATACGCTCTGTCAGCGCCGTAGAACATAAGCGCTCCCTGCAGTGCCAGTTCGATTTTTTCCTTTGGGTTCGTATTGTTGCGCAGCTTGGTTTCCAAATCGCTCAGAATGCGCAAATAATCGCAGCCATTACCATCTACATTCAGTCTGCAGATTCCTTCCTTTCTTTCACCGTTCATCATAGTGTTCACCTCCTATTTGGATGAAACCTCCCCAGATAAAACGCAAAGCTGTCCAGCAAGAACCGGACAGCCTTTCGCTCTCGTTGACCGTGCAGATATAGACTGTACGGTGCAGAATATTCATTTGTGTTGACCGAGTGCCTGCTAAGCAGAAATCGCTGCCTTCAGGGAAAGGCAATTCACAACTCAATGCTCGTCATGAGCCTTTTCGATGATGTCAACCAACTGCCTCAGCAGATCGCAGGTGAGTATCTTTGTTTTCACAGGGAATTTATCAATACGCTCATAAAGGTCGCGCATGATGACCTGTTCCTTATAGTCATAGGAATCCAACAAAAGCTGATCCACTGTGGTGTGCAGCATATTTGCCACTGAAACCAGCAGCTCAATGCTGATTCCGCCTTTGCCATTTTCGATTTTGCCGAGGAGGCTGTTCGTGCAATTCAGCTGTTCAGCGAACTCCTCCTGCGTCATTCCGAGGTTATGACGCATCGTTTTTATGCGTCTTCCAAGAGCTACTTTGTCCACCAGCATCGTCTCCTTCTATAATATTATTCTACAAAAAAGAGGCGTGCTGTAGAAGTTACTATAAATCCATTATCCACCTTAATAATGCGTGTTTGCGCTTTGAAGTGGTTTTGCATTCATCAAAACATCAGAAAAGTAGATTCACAGTTTTATAAGTTCTTAAAAGTCAACCATCGAACAACTCCAGATTGCTGATCATCGCCGCAAGGTCCACGTTCAAATCTTCCTGCATTTGTATAGATGGTGTTTCAACGCCTCCGGCAAGCAACTGACCGTTTGCGATTCGCTCGTCAATAATGGATCGAATCATTTGCTCAAGCGCCTCACGCCTTATCCCGCCGTCAATTTTAACACTTACCGGCGCAGGTTCAGCAAGCTCGGGATGTGCAGCAATATATGCATTCAGTGCGGCTATAACAACTGCGCTTTTTCGGTTTCCAAGACGCTCTAAAAGCTCTCCTGCCTGCATCTGTTCTCGCGTTTCTGAACCGAACTGCAGCGAAAAACGGTATTTCCCATCCCGCTTCACAACGGAACCTCCATTATTGTACCGCGCGCATGGCTATCTGTCCTCGCGCAAGCATCTCATAACCGATCGCGTTTGCCTTTGGATCATCGATGAAGGTAGCCTTCGCCACAAGCGAGGTATGCTCAATCAGCGGTCTGAACAGGATGCTTCCGCCTCCAATAAAGATGGCGGGGTTGGTACGCAAATCCACCTGAAGCTCACGCAGCTTGTCCAAAATATCTTTTGCGTGCAGCTGAGCCGCATCACGAATCGCCTTTTTTACCTCCTCAGGCAGTATCGTTTCCTGCCCCTGCAGCACTGCGCAGATATGCTCGTCCTCAATGCGCATGTCGTGCTGCGCGCTGATTTTGCCAATGATATCATTGTTCATGGTGATGACTCCGCTCTCCAAACTGCGGCAGAATTGCAGATCCGGCTTTCCGTTACGAAGGAGAAGCACATCGGTAGTATATCCGCCGATATCCACGATAAACATCCGCAGCGTTTTCAATAGCTGTCCGCTTTGAGGAACAACAGCGGCATACGCCTGCGGATACACAAAGACATTTCGGATCACAATGCTCATAGGACGATTGTTGTAAGCAAAATTCACTGTTCCAAACCGCCTGAAATACTGCGCGAAGCGTTCTTTCAGCATCCCGTAGTGTTCCGGCGGCAAGCCAACCGCAAGGTCGATCTGCTCAAACGCCGTATTGGCACCGGCAGCGGAAAGCTCCTTGGCAATGGCAAAGAGCGACAGGATAAAGTATCGATCATCTCTGGTCTTATCTCTCATATAGGGCAAGCGCTGCCCGGTGAGCGACCAGTATTTCCCGTTGTACTCCAAAACCTCCTCTGCCATAGGCGGTTTTACGGTGTGTTCTGTCAGCCCGGAAATGAAGGAGAAATGCGGGGTTTTAACGGCATAATTTCCATGATCAATGGCGATCAACATAAGAGTACCTCCCATTTTGGTTTATCTAATTACACGGTTTAGCATGCGTATTTACAGCAGAAATACGCATTGAGCCAATAAATACGCGCGAAACGAAGGATCAAGCTTCCGATTCTCTACGAGAGAGGGCCCCTGTTTCCTCCTTGAAAGAACGTGGTTCGACACGATTATATTATTTCTCTTATAAAAGAAACTATTGATGTTTCCCGCAGCTTGTGCTATGATAAAAGAAAACTTCGGAGGTGACCTGCCATGATCGTGCGTGAACGATATATGCGGCTGATCCGTGATTTTATGGATAAGCCTGTGATTAAAATCATAACAGGAATGCGGCGGAGCGGTAAAAGCGCTCTCTTGGAGCTTACGCGTCAGGAGCTGCTCGACCGCGGTGTTGACAGGAAGAATATCATTTTCATCAACTTTGAATCCTTGCGCTATGAGGCGCTCAGGGACTATAAGGCGCTATATGCAGAGATCATCAAAATCGCGGGACAGACAGAAGGACGGATCTACGTCCTTCTCGACGAAATCCAAGAAGTGAACACTTGGGAGCAGGTCATAAATTCCCTCCGCGTAGATCTTGACTGCGATATCTATGTAACAGGCTCAAACGCAAAGCTCCTCTCCGGGGAACTCGCCACGCTGTTGGCTGGGCGGTATGTGGAGATACAGGTCTATCCGCTGGATTTTGAAGAATATCTGGCATTCGCAGCAGAGAATGAGGACGAGGCAAAGCTCTCGAAGCAGGAGCAGTTTGCTAACTTTCTCCGTTTTGGGGGACTGCCCGGCATCCATCAGCTGAAATGGGATGAGGATCGCGTCATGCAATACCTTCATGACATCTATAATTCCGTTCTGCTGAAGGATGTGATCGCACGAAACCGGATACGCGACACGGCATTACTGGAGAGTATTGTCCTTTATCTCATGGACAACATTGGAAACACTTTTTCCGCAAAAACAATCTCTGATTTTTTAAAAAGCCAGGGGCGAAAGCTAAGCACGGAAACCGTCTACAATTATCTGAAGGCATTGGAAAGTGCCTTCCTGATCCACAAGGTCGTCCGCTTTGACATCAAGGGAAAGCGGATACTGGAGACGCAGGAAAAATACTATCTCTCCGATTTAGGTCTGCGCCACGCCGTTATTGGCTACCGGGACAATGATATTGCCGGCGTTCTGGAGAACACTGTATTCCTGGAGCTGCTGCGCAGAGGGTTCTCCGTCAACATCGGAAAGCAGGATGTGGCAGAGGTTGACTTTGTCGCAAACCGGGCTGACGACCGGCTCTATATCCAAGTCTGCTATATTCTTACGCCGGAAAATACGGATCGGGAATTTGCGCCGCTGGAGGCGATCTCGGATAACTACGAAAAGCTTGTTCTGTCCACGGATACGCTGCTGCGGGTCAATCGTGGCGGGATCCGTCAAAAGAACATTATAGACTTTCTGTTGGAACATTAAATATGCGATAACGCAGGAACGAGAAAAGGACGGTACAGCCGAAGCTGAACCGTCCTTTTTCACTAAGATAATTGCCGCCGGAAGCAGTGCTCCCAAACATAATCATCAAGACCTTTGTAGCGTGGATCCCACAGATAGGTGCCATAGCGAAAACCTGCATCCGAAAGCAGTGAGACCAGCGTCCTGTATCCGCCTTGCACATGGGGGTTCTCCATGAAATCCATGTCGAATGCAGTCATGATACGTTCTACACCTTGCTCATGCAGCTGCGGCAGGATAAGCTCCAATTGGGTCAATGCATTTACCCCCGCAACTGCGAGTACTGTCTGTCCTGTCAGGTAATGGATGACATCCGCTTTCATGGGGCCCTCTGTGAGCAGCACCATAGCGCGCGGTTCCCCCGCAATATGTACCCATCCCTCCGCCTTACAGCCGTCTGTGCGGCCGGTGCTGGATACCCAGCGAAATTTGCGCCGCGCCGCATTATCCCGGCGAATCTGCATGCCTTGAATACGGCCTTTGCTGTCCCGCACCGGAATCAGAATACCGCGGCTCTCACAGGCAAAGGACCATTTCCCATCTTTTCGGTAAAAGCCGGGTACACCGGACAGATAATATCCGCTGGATTGAAGCTGCCTTGCAATGGTTTGCATTCCCACCACCGGAGTGGTCCGGTACCCAAGCCTGTCGATTTCCTCATCTGATAGGCCCCGGTTTTGCAGGTTCTGCCGATGGTCGGAGGCCAGCGTCAGCTTGGACAGAAGCCCGGTATAGGTGTCGCTTCGTGATGCAATATCTGTCGGTGGGACTTCTGCAACCACGGGTACAGGAATGTGCTCCGGCTTCGGTATACTGCCCTGCACATCCAAGCGTGCGATCAGCGCGTCACGGACCTCCTCGCGGGCAATCCCCGTATAGTATGCATACAGATCGAAAATGCCGCCGGAGAACCCACAGCGCGGACAGCGAAATACATCCTTCTGCAGATTGATGTTCAGGTGTTTTGCATGTGGCTCGTCATCACAGCACGGGCAGGGTACATTGTAGTTGCTTCTTCCGTATGGCGGGTATGGAAGCCCAATCAGCGGAATGATGTCTGACATATGAAAGATGTCCATACAGCCTCCTTTCCGGGGGACGGAATATCCGTCCCCCGTGATGATATCCGCATCACACGGATGCCTGCTGCATGGCATGTTCGCAGATCAGCCTTGCCGCGTCAGACAGCTCCTGATTGTCTTTGTATTTATTGGCCACCCATGCAATCGCATTTGGATCCATCGCTAACACCTCGCCAAGCGTCTTGCCGCTGTACTTTTTGATGGGGCATGGCTTCCGGAAAGCCTGCTCCAATCTCTGCTCCTCCGTTAGAACTGCCGGTTCGTATGTCGGCTCAATCTCCGCCTGTACAGGCTGCTCCATAGCCGGTGGCTCCCGCTGCGTGTCCATCTCACCGGCAGTTCGTCCGGAGCCATGTCGGCGAAATCGTCGCCGGCCGCTGAGAACTGAAGCCCAAAGCCTGCGTTTCTTAGTGCAATGCCTACCGCTGCCGTCTGCGCCCATTCCCGTGGTGACACAGATGGCTTGGAGGCATCCGGCCCCCTTGACGCTGTAGCTTCTGCGAGATAGCAGTCAACCGGGTCCTTGTAGCTGGGATAGATGCGCGCCGTTGCCACAAAACAATCCTTGCCGGGCGATACCTGGATGGCGATACGGCCTTCAGGGTATTTCAGGCGGAACCATGCCATTTGGATCATGACAGGAAGACGCTTTCGCGTCTCCTGCGTATTGAGATCCGTATAATCCACGGCAAACGGTGAAGGGTCAAAGCCCTCCACCTTGTGGATGCTGTCCAGCTTTGCCAGCATAGCTGTTTTGGCATTCGAGTTGTTCTGACTCATGATAAAGCCCTCCTCTTATTTACTGATGTTGATGTAGGTGTTGCGCAGCTTCAACCAAACCGGTAAAACGGTGTTGATCAGACTGCTTACTCCCTTGCGATACTGGTTCTGATCTGTTGGGGTGAAGCTGGAAAACCGCTTCCGGCAGTCCAGAACGACCTTCTCAAGGGTCTCGGACGCCGTCTGGCGCTTGGCCTTCAGATTCTGATCTGCAGGCTGTCCCAGCCGCCGCTCCTTGGTCAGGCACTGGATATAGGCGTCTACCAGCTGGTAATGGCCGGACAGAACGGCTATATCCGTCGTGACCGGTGCTGTCTGGCAGAATGCCTGACTTGCATAAAGCACCTCAATACGATACAGCAGCTCCTGATACAGCATCAGCTGCTCCAGGGAGGCATGTCCTGCACCGATCTGCTTTTCCATTTCGTTTTTCAAGTTCTTGTACTCACTGAGCCAAGTTGCCATTGTAATGATCTCCTTTCACATTTGAGATTAGCTCTTTGATTCGCGCCGAGAGCATCGTCCCGCGCTGTTCCGTATCTGTACGCTTGATGGCAATGCATAATGCTCTCCGCTCTCCTACGATCAGCACGCGCTCCTTTGCGCGTGTAATTGCCGTATAAACAAGCGGACGCACCAGCATGACCGCATGGGCGCACTGCAGGTTGATGATGACAGACTTATATTCGCTGCCCTGGGACTTGTGGATGGTGGAGGCGTAGGCCAGATCCAGCATTTCAAGGTCGCTGCCGTCATACTCGGCAATTCGGCCATCGCCGAAATCAACGGTCAGCACGCTGTCGGTGTCATCGCGGGTGATGGATGTGATATAACCGATATCGCCATTGCTGATGTCCTCGCAGTTTTTTATCTGCATGACCTTGTCTCCCAAACGGTATACCCGCTTTCTGTATACAACCTCCGGCTTTTTCCCGTCCTGCGGATTGAGCTTTTCCCGAAGCCGCTCGTTCAGCGCATTCACACCCGTCTCCGTCTTTTGGCGGTATGGGGTCAGAAGCGCCACATTGTCAACACCGTATCTGGCGGTTTCCTGCAGGTACAGTGTCTCGATCTGCTGTGCGGAAGTACTCATGTCACAGGAGTCATAGAACTGGAAATCCTCGCCGTATTCCAAGCTAAGATTTCCATGCCGGATGAGCTTCGCATTAGCGGCGATACGGCTACCATAGCTCTGCCGGAAAATGCGATCCAGCCGCACTACCGGCACAGCGCCGCAGGCGATGATCTCGCTCAGCACGGCGCCTGGCCCGACAGAGGGAAGCTGATCCGCATCGCCAATCAGCACAAGCTGACTGCCGTGTGGTACGGAGCGGAACAGATGATTGGCAAGATAGATATCCATCATGGACACCTCATCCACTACAATCAGATCCGCATCCAGCATCTCCGGTTCACAGTAGTCGCCGTCCTCACCGGCCAGAAGCCCAAGCGCTTTGTGGATGGTAGTGGCCGGGAACCCGGTCGATTGCTCCATCCTGCGGGCTGCGCGTCCTGTAGGCGCACAGCAGATAATTTTTGCTCCGCGGTTTTTCCTGCGATAGATATCCAGCAGGAATCGCAGGATCAGCGTCTTGCCGGTACCGGGTCCGCCGGTAATCACACTGAGTTGTGATGTCAGGGCTGTCGTAACTGCGTGCCGTTGTTCGGAAGCCAACTGTATGCCCTGCTTTTTTTCTTCTGCGGAGATCTCCGTATCAATGTTGACGTGAGATTCCGCTTTCTCATAAGTAAGCATTCTGTAAACAGCCCACGCAAGGCTCTGTTCCGTTCGCGCTGTGACTGCACGGTATACCTGCCTGTCGTAGGAGGCCAAGCGGCCGGACTCAAGCATTCTTGAAGCCCGTACTGCCAGCATCTCTTCCGTCAGCCCTTCGGTATCCAGCAGCTTCAGGCATTGCTTGAGAAAGCTGTGCTTTTCCATACACAGATGTCCTTTCAGCTCTGCATCGGTCAGCGTGAATATCAGCCCCTCATCCACGCGTTCCGGCGAGAGAGGGTCAAAGCCCATGCTGATGGCAATACGGTCAGCGGTCTTAAAGCCGACACCCACCATCTCACATAGACGGTAAGGGTGATTTCGGACGATGTCCATGGTCTGCTCTCCGTACTGCTTGTACAGCTTGACCGCCCTGTTAGGCGTTACACCATGTGGCGCCAGAAAGGCAACCACATCGCGTGCGCCGCGGGAGGCAAGATAGGAGTCGCAAATCTTTTTGAGCTTTGTTTTGCTGATGCCCGACACTGCAAGCAGTTGTTCCGGCTCATGATCCAGCACGGTCAGCGTGTTCTGCCCAAACATGGCATAAATCTTTTCCGCGGTTTTGGGACCGATACCCTTGATCTGCCCGGAGCACAGGTAAGCGATGACGCCTTCCTTGCTGGGTACAATCACTTCATCGAAGCCATCGACTTCAAACTGGATGCCATGCTTGGCGCTCCGGCTCCAGCGTCCGCGCATATCATAGCGCAGATTATCTGCCGTCGGCAGGCAATAGCCCACCGCCTTGATCTCAGAAACCACATTCCCCGCCGCGTCCATGACCTTCTCACAAGGTCGGTACAGGGCGATCATGTAGCTGGCATCACCGGCCGTAACGGCTTTCGGGTAGATCAGCCTTTTGAATTGACATATCAAGATCGATTCTCCTTTCCTTTTGAAATCGGGTAATCAGTCAAAGTCAGGCTCCTCAAAGACCATGCCGTCGTAGTCACTGCGTTCTTCGGCATTGGTTGGGCTCCAGTCGTCTGACCAGTTGACATGATCGGTTGTGAGATGGTCTGCAAGATCCATGGCCGCAGCCGAGGTAGCTGCTCTTACGAACACGACACCTGTGCGGACGATCGTGACCTCATAGATAGACCCGTTTTCGGGGCAATCACCGGTCGCTTGATTGTCCAATGGCGTGTAGTATTTCAGCAGTTCGCTCTCTGGCAGCGTCAGATCCTTGTGCATGGGCAGAGTCCCGAATTTAAGCGCGCGGCTGATGGTCACAATGTTTCCTTCGACCTTTTTGACCTCGCCGCGAATGCAGAATTCCGTTTCCGGCTGTCCTTCTGTTTTGCAGATCAGTTTATCTCCAACATTCAGCATAAATCTACTCCTTTCTGTTATGGGGTTGTGACCAGCACCTTGCGGGTCTGTGGAAGGAAATACTCCTCTTCAATGACCTGTGCTTCTCTTGTAAGCCGGAGCGCCAGCTCAACCATACGGTCTGCCAGTTGATCCAGCTCCTGCACGAGTTTTACACGTTCACGAAGCGCGTGCATGCTCCAGTCCTCGAAATCCTCGCCGTCATCAGTGCCACGCCCCGGATAAGTTACCACCTGCATGTGGGTCTGCGAGAAATTGACCCGAGTGGGCCTTCCGCAGACACCGCAGGTACAGTTGCCACCGGCAGCAAGCCGGTAATTCTTCTGTCCGCAGTTAGCGCAGTAGGACTTGTAGCCGCTTGGCCGCTTTTCTCCCTGATAGAGAACCAGATATCCGCCGCTTCGTCCGTTCATCCCTGCCTGCCAGAGATAGTTGTGCTTCGCAGCAAATTCCCATTTACACTCGTCCATGGCATCAAAAAACTCCTGGGTCTGGATCATATCGAACAGCTTGTCCACCACCTCGGGCGAGAGCCCAAGGTGTGTGATTTTTAGGTTACAAGCATACGATGTGGATCTGTTCCAGGAGTTTAATGTTGGATAGCGAAAATGTGTGGTCAGATACTGCGTCATTTTCTGTCGGGACCGGAGATCTACCGGTTGATAGAATCTACGCAAGGCAACGCACCTCCCAGGACCGGTCTGCTCCCGGCTCGTTGGAGGCCAGCGCCGGATGCGTTTCGTCCATTGCGACTAACTTCTTATCCGCTCCGGCCCGTGTCGCCAGCTTGCGCACATCCAAATAGAGGTCTTCGCAGTATACGATGATGGGGATTCCCAACTGGGCGGCATGATGGATTTCGCCCTTCATACCGCGGCTGATGCGATCCCCGCAAATCAGCAAAACCTCGCTCTGTTCCAAAAGCTGAAGCCCAAATTGCAGAGCCAGTGCACGCTCCGCCGCTACATGGTCACACAGGAGCATGGGCAGATAGGCGTGAGGGGCGCGTACCAGGTATCCCAGCATGGTGCGGGCATAGAGCATGTATGCCCGAGCACACCAGATGTTGCTGAGTTCTTCTTCCGCTGTGCTCCCGCTCAAAGGTGAGCAGATATAGGCGCGTTTCCGGTAACGGTCGTTTTTCAGGAACTGCCGGTCTAGCTCGCGCTCCCAGCTTTCGTGATAGGCTTTCATTGCGTCATGCATTATTGATTCTCCCTTCTTATGTCGGTGTAACCGATACTTTTAGTTTCCGGCTCTCACTGGTCTTGAGTACATCCGCATACACGGTGGGATACTTCTCTTTGAGGAGCTTCGAGTCGGGACGTTTGGTTGTTTTGGTGACAAAGTCGATGAGGAGCTTGTCGCCGGTCGTGCTCAGCACGCCATGCTCATGCGCCTGCATCAATTCTGCGATTCGCACGCTGTGTGCAGCGATCTCCTTTTCATAGGTTTTGATCTCCGCATTGCAGTCGGAGATTTTCCCCTGCAGCAGCGCGATCTGGCGCAGTGCCTTTTCATACTTTGCAGGGAATTCAATCGTGGGGAGTCCGGGCTGGCTGGCGCCGTAAATGCGCGCCAGGGATTCCAGTGCCAGTGCTGGCTTGACATCCGCCATCGTAGGTGGCTTGTCATGCTCCAAGCTCCAAATCCATTCCTCAAGCCGCTGGAAGATCATATCCTCCTTGGCTCGGTCACGGGTAAGCGCCGGCATTGCCAGATCATGTTCCGGATTGTTCCCCCAAATAGTAGAAAACGCGCCAATCTCCACATCCGCCACAGCCAGATAGAAGCGAAGCTGCAGCTCATAGTAGATGGGATAGGCATCGTCAGCCCAATCTCCGGCTTTGTGATAGGTGCAGCTTTTGCACTCCAAAATGCCGGGAGCGTTGTCCTCCTTACGGGTAAAGCGGCGGTCAAAGTCCGCAAGAGCCCACGGGTGATCTGCATGCTGATACATATAGGTATCGTCATAGACCGTATTGCCGGTTTTTTGCTGATACCAATAGGCCGCGATAGGTTCCAGAAGATGCCCCATCATCAGCTGCTCCTGATTGGATTTCACAGGCGCCTTCATCCGGCCCTTTTTGATCATCCATAGCTCTAACGGTGTTGTCCACGGCGATACGCCGAAGATAGCAGCCACATCGCTGCCTCCCACCGTATATGGAATGGTGCCCTTAGGCCCGTGGGCGCGGCATTCCAGCCATCGCTCGTTGGTCATGCCTGCAGTGTCGCAGAGAATAATCGGAGCGGACATCAGTAGCTCACCGCCTTCGCAAGGTCGTAATCGCCCCACCTCAGCGTAAGAGCCCGCGCCATGTTCTCCTCCACAACGAGCATTTTGCTCTCAGGTGTATGGTCGGATTTGAGAATATAGGGGATCTCCTGCATAGCCATGAACACATCATGGGCGGTTGCGGTTCCTCCGCCATAGGCCATCTCAAACATACCGATTGCTTCCAAAGCGGCCTTCTTTGGAAGAGACAGTTTTTTGCAGATCCGGGTCATGGTGTTGACCGGATAGCTCAGATGGATATCCAACAGCTTTTGTAATCTGGCGACCGAATCACCGAACTGCGCAAACAGCTGGTCCAATGCTGCTTCAAAGTCCTCCACTTTACTCTGGCGCCTATGGTCCACGGCGATACAGCTCCCAATATGGATCGGGTGCTGCGTACCCTCCAGCATGGCGGAAACCTTAGCCGAGGCAATGCCGGTATCCGAGGTAACAAAGCGGATGGCGGGAACGAGTTTGGCAGCAAGTGTGGTTTTCCCCTGCGACGCCAGCAGTTTGGCATAGGCGCCGAGCAGGTCTTCCTTTTGCCCGGGCATAGTCCATGAGGCGCTGGAGAGCGAATGATCGCGATAACCGCCCTGAAACATGCTGCCGGGGAAACGGTCGTCCAGCTTTTTGGTCAGAACCTTCAGCAGCTCATCGATCGGCAGCACGGAATAATCCATGGAATCGCCGGAGTGTGCTGCCGAGATCTTTTCATCTCGGATAAGAAGGAGCGTCTCCGAAGAATACAGCTCCAGGCAATCGTTAAGCACCGACGCCAATCTTTGGCGGCTTAACTCAGGCAAGGCCGATCCGCTGATTTTCGCTCTGTCCAACAGGCTTTTGTAGGCCGTGCTGCGGACGGGATAGTAAGAACCATCTACCCGCATGGCAAGGCCGAGGTTTTCCGCCGTGTCCTCAACGGACTCGGCGCTGATTCCCGCAGCGAATGCGGACGGAGTTCCATAAAGAGGCGACGCCTTATCCAGCGGCTCAATATGCAGTTCATTGACCCTGCATCTGTGCCATCGGCTTTCCAGCGATTCCTTCTCATGGTACCGGCGCATCCCCTCGTAGGAAGCAAAGGTCGTGGAGTAGTTGTCCTGGCATGGTTGTAACATTTTTGTGTTCTCCTTTCGTTTTTCTGGCGATATTCGCCGTGATATAACAAAAGCCAGCAACCCATGATCGGACTGCTGGCTTATGCCACTATGGAATTGGCCGGAAACGAAAAAAGTGCCATTCGTGCAATGCACAAATGACACTTCGCAACTCGGTTAAACTCTGCTTAGCCTTGGCTAAACTCTGATACTTACATGATGATTATACCAGAGCTACGGCCGACAGTCAATCCATAGTCAAACGAAAAGGCCATAAAAGCTGAAAGGAAAGAGGGATGCCGCAGATGCGACATCCCTCGAAAGGCAAACTATGCGGAACGGTTCAATGCCCACATCCCGCGTCCTGTATGCACGAAGATCTGCGGACTGCATTGCAGGGTTTGGCGAACCTTCTCTTTCCACCACTGATTTTTCCGCGCTTTGGTATATGGCTCGACTTGCTCATAAATGTATGCAAGCGATACAGGGGATTGGCAGGTTTCCAGCACTGCTGCAACCACATCCCGCCATGTAGCGCCGTTCATATCGCGGATATCCTTTTGTACAGGCTCCGTTATCAGGATCGGATACACCAAGGGCGCATCTTTTTTGATAATCAGTAGATACTCATGCAGGATGGGGATGAAATGCCCACTGTACTGTGTTTGATTCGAAAAGCAATTGTGCTGTGCTTTTATGATGACATTTTCCAGTGTGCCCGGCTTGATCAGCTCAAAGAGCATGCTGTAAAGCTGCCCTTTCTTCTTGATATCGCCGACCAGCACGGCCATCCTGCCGCCACGCTCCAAAGCGCAAAATTGTTTCATCATGGAGTAATTCATTACGCGCACGAAGTCCTCCCATTTTGGGATACGTGATAAGTCGAACTGCCGGGGATCATAGCCGTATTTTGACTGCACCTCCGAAGCCTTGTACATCACGTCTGAATATGTAATCATATCCCAGTACGGCGGATGCCAGAACACAAACTCAGGACGCTCAGGTATCTCGCAATTGATGAGATCGAATCCGCTGTGCAGATCGTAGCAATGGCTAATGATCCCCATGGAATGAGCGGCATCCTGCGTCGTGCCGCTGCCGCACATGTAGTCGCAGATCTCGGCCGGCTTGAAAAAACCGATCAGATCCTCAATTAGCTTGGGTGAACAGTTGCCGCGATAGCGATTGTTGCCGCCAGTTCCGCGCTCTGGATACGAGACGATGGAGGTGAGCCTGTTTTCAGCACTCATAGCCGCCTTCTCCTTTCATATGCAGATACAGGCAGCAGTCATCGCACTCTGATTTGCCCGAGCCAATGCAAAGCGGGTATGGATTATCTGCTTCTGGTGTGAAACAGTCCGGCTGCTTTGATGCTTGTCTGACCAAACCATGAGCAGCCTCAGATACACTTTCCCAATACGCTTCCCAATAGTGGTCATTGCGCCCAAGATGGCGTTCAATGCACTCAGGAATCATCGGGTTTGTAATGAGTCTCTGATACTGTGCGTCACTCAATGCTGCAACTTCATCCCATTGTTCGATTTGCGATATAAAGTCTTCAGTCTGGCATTGCGCCTTATACACTCCTCCAACCTCCCGAATATACCTACTGGACATCATCAGCGGCTGCCGGATAATCATGATTTTGTAGTGATTTTCCATATACTCGCCGTCAAGATATGCTTCGTAGAAGTCCATCGAAGAATTCTCTGCGAAGATGCTTGATTCTCTCCAAGACGGAACACTTCCGTCCTCCAATTCTTCTCGAATACGATTTGTCATAATACGCTTTGCATCGTCATAGTCCGAGAATGCCTCGCAATCATTTCCGTGCTCGCCATTCACAGCCCAGTCTTCCATCACAAGAAAAACATTGACGCGTTTGCGCATAGAACGAAGATCATCCAACGGACGAATCATTTCGGGCACCATGATAACCATGTCCAGTACGATATCAGAAATGGTCTTTGGCTGGTGATACAGATCAGAGAAGGTGTCCTCCAGCGCCTTGACCTCATGCGGCATGACCGGAGGGTCAAACTCACAATAGATGTCAGGCGTTTCGTTTTCGGTCTCCTTATCCTCGCCATCATGAATGGCGTTTATTCGGCCATAAAGCCCTGCGTATTCACTCTCAGCGGTGCCGACAATGGCTCCGCCAATCGTGTATGTGACGCCTTCATACTCAAATTCAGCTCCAGTTCTGTTCAAAATCATTTTTCACTCCTCCTATCTTAGATATGGCAGTCAATCCCGACAATGAAATGATCGTCAGGGATGCTGTCTATGTAGTCTGCCAACATCTGCCGCCATGCATCCGGCTTCTTGTCGTTGCTGCTGATGCCCCACCAGCCCATATCTCCTTTGGAGTGCCAGTCTCCGTCCTGAAGGAAGGAATAGGCGTCGGGCACCATGCGCTGATCCGGTGCGAGTCCGTTGCGGCGGAGGTAGGCCTCCTCGCTTTCATTCTTGAAATAGATCTGCGTTACGAAAGAGATAATTCCATCCTCCGTGATCTTCCAGAAGCTGCCTTCCGGAGCCTTGCCGGAACGAAATGTCTCTGCAAGAAGCTCAAATCGCTTTTTGGCGTGCTGCAGCTCCCATTCCTTCATGAGTTCCCATGCAATATCCCTTTTTCTTGCGCCGCAGACCCATATATAGCCTTCGGGCGCTACACATACAGCATCTTCGTTACCCCATGAGCGCTCACCGTTAATTCGTTCCGCTGTGTCACGGACAAGGAATTGGAACGGCCAGCGGCCGCCAATGGAATACCAATCCCAGAAGGCATTCGGATTGCAGTAATACCCATACGTATTGGTCTTGCTGTCAAAGGTATAACCGCAGTAGTCCTCCGCATACTGCCTCAGACTGGGATAGAGCTTCTTCACCGGATATCCCATAAATGCACGCATCTTTTTAGCTTTCTTCGTTCGCTTCTCATGGCCGAGGTGTCCGGCCTTTTTCTGAAACACCTTGTCATCTCTGATGAGATATTTTTCGCATACCAGCCGGCTGTACTCCGGAACGACAGTTCCGTCTGGAAAACGGACACAGTTGATTTTGTCGGTCTCATAATCCTGCCGCAGGTCATCGGTTCGATCCTCAAACTCCAGATAGGCAGGGTCATCCGTTCCTTCACAGAATGGGGCCATCAGTTCATCAATCTCGCACTCAGCCGAACGTTCCAGAGTGCTGGCCTTGCTTTGAAGTCGTTTCAAAAGAAACCGCAAAGCAAAACTCTCCGGGTCCTGCGCCAGCTTTTCTTTGACTTCTGCGATCTGTTCAGCATAACGCATGTTTTCCTCGCAGTTTTCCTCCAGTTTGGGCATATAAAAATTGACCAATGTTACAAAATGACTCATTTTTTTGATTCCTTTCCTGTTGTAAGATTAACGGGCAGCAGGAAAAGAATCCGCTGCCCGTCGTTGTGAATTGTAATATCCCCGTTAGACCCGCATATGGCGCTTGACCGCTGCGGTCAGCTTTACGGGCAGTTGATTCAGATCTGTGATGTCCATAAAGGAATCACCATAGATTCGCTCGATGTTCTGTTTGTCCTCGCCGATAGCGGCCGCAATGAACAATACTCCCTTGCGCCGATACTCCTGCTTGATGCCGCGGAGATCTTCCTCGGCGGCACTGCCGTAGTAACCGGGAGCTGCCGGTTGACCATCGGATACAAGGATCAGGATCTTTACCTCCTCCGGCCGTTTAACCAGCTGCTCGGCCACAAAACGAAGCGCAGCGCCGTCGCGGTTGCTGCCACGGGCAGCAATGTCCATCATGCGGTATTTATCATCGTTATCGATGCTTTCAAACTCCGCATAGGAATACAGTTCCACACTGCTGCCACTGGTGGAATGACCGTAAACGGTGACAGGGATATGCAGCGCCTTGCAGAAGTCATATAGAATGATGGCCGAAGACCTGGCATAGGTACAGCGGTCGCAGGAGCACATGCTTCCTGATTCGTCCAGCAAAAGCCCTACGGACATCTGTGGAATTTCGTTGGGCAGGGCATTTTTATAAAAAACCTTCCCATCGTTCCGGCAGAGGGCGTGGGCATCCAGCCGTCGCCCCATCATGAGCCCGGTCTGCTTACCGCCGCGCTGTTTATCCTTCAGCTGCTGCAAGAGGCTTTTCTGCAGCAGCCGTGAGATATCCAGCAATGGCCCGGAAATGGCGTTATACTGCTCTACAAGCTCCTCATCGACGGTGGATATCCGGTTCACACAGATATCAACACCGGCATGAACATCTCCATAGGAGATGCTCTGGGCCACATCGTTGAGTTCCCGTGTCCGTTCATTCTCCAGCTGCTCGCAGGCAGCCTTCTCTGCCATCTTGTCCAGCAGGCGCTCAATGTCCTCCGCTGCATGGTCATAGCGTTCACGCTCATATGCATCGTTGTGCGTGGTAGCCCCTCCGCAGCCTTCGGAAACACGATCCGTCTGCTGATAGGGGATGCGTCCGTCTTCTTCCGCGGATACTGCCTGCTTCCCGCCGGAAGCGCCTTCCATATCTCCGGTAATTGCGCCTTCTTCCGCCGGATTTTCGGTCTGGGAGATCCCGGCAGAAGAACGCTCGGATTCGGAGTCAGTCTGGGGCTCGGGCTCTTCAGAGCCGCTGCTTCCTTCAGACTCGCTTTTTTCTGCCTGAGCCGCCGTCTGCGCCCGTTTCCCGGCTCCGGCTGCCACACAGACCGCACCCACTTCGGGGATCGGTGTGCTGCTGCCCTCGCCGGACACAGAGCTTCCGGCCATTGCCTGCAGAAGCTGCGCGATGGTCTCGGCCGGCGACTCTGTGGAACCGGAAGCCTTGGCCTCCTCCTGGCGCTTTTTGCAGATCTCCAGGAAATCCTCGATATAGTCCCAGCAGCGAACCAGTATGAGATTGACGACCTTGAGCCGTTCTTTTCCGGAGGGATTGACAATGGCGGCGTCCAGATCGTGGATCAGTTTGAACACGACCTGGATACGCTCATCGCTGAGGGGAGCATCCCCGTACTTGATTTCACCGAACTTCACATACGACAGCATGATCTGTAGGATACTCTCAAAGATATGGCAGTTCCCATCATCCTCTTTCTCGATAAGCTCCGTTACTGTCGGAATGCTCTCATACTGCTGCTCCCGTAACGCTTCCAGGCAGTTGCCCAGTGTGCCGCGGAATTGAGCGAGTATCCGATTTTCGATATAGGCGTCCTCGATGACATTGGAAATATGGTGCGCGACATAGCGAAGCATCTCGTTGTTCCGTGGCTCCAGCCTTACATACTCCCACAGAGCTCGTTCGCTTACAGTGTCTTTGGGCAGCTTGTAAGCAGGTGGCTCCGGATACCATTTCTCCCGGCTGAGGTAGTTGTTGTAGGTCTGGCCCGCAAGAAAATCCGTGTATAGGCAATGACCCAGTTCGTGGGCAAACAGTCCGCAAACGATCTCATAGCGGTTCTCCCGCCCTCTGTTTTGGGTCACCAGCCTATGCCCCGCATTGATCAGCACCGACAGGTTATTGGTGCATGCCACTTCGCCGGACTTCGGACTCCAGCTGATGGCCACATGGATGCGGCGGTTGTATTTATACCGCCGCGTCTGTGCCATAGCCATGTCTTCAAAATGTCCCGCAAGAATGCGGGATGTGAAGAATTGCCGGTCTGTGATTCTGCTGCGTTTTTCATTGAGCAGCTGTTTAACCCGCTTATGATTCACTCTTGCCATATAGAGTCGTCCTCCTTTCTTCCGGACTTATGCCGATGTTCGCTTCCGCTTTGGGGCAAACATAGGGTCCAGAATGGTTGTAATCAGGGCTTCCCGGTCTTCCTCATCGGCAGTGGCTTTGCTGATGACCGTATACTTTGCCGACAGATAAGGGTCGCCGGAGATCTCTGCACTGATGACCCAATCGATCAGGCTGCGCATACCGCAGGCGCCGTCGGTGATACTGTTTTTGCGGCAGTAATCGGCCATGTCGTTGACCACCTGCACCATCTGAGAAACCAGGTATTCGTCGGCACATCCGGTCACGGCCATGGCTCGCTGTACCATAACCTCGGGTTCCGGCAGCTCAATGTCCTTGACAAGACTCATTCTGTCCACCACCGACTGGTTCATCTGCCGACAACCTTCGTAACTGACATTGGTCGTCACAATGACGACCGTATCAGGATGCCTGCGAATGATCTCGCCGGTCGGAAGCGTGATAGACCCCTCCTGCTCCAGAAGAGAGTTAAGGCCCACCAGCACACCCGGCTGAATGATCGTGGACGGCTCCTGAACCTCGACTAAATACCCGTGTTTTAACGCTTTCACAAAATCCGTCTCCACATAAGTATAGTTCTGACCGGAGCTTTGACGGTTTTCGGCACGCTTGCTAAGAGCCTGTACCTTTTCCGTGACCTTTTCCAGCACAACGCTCATGCAGTCCTGCACGGTAGCCGCCAGATTTTCCACGCCCGTCAGAGCCTGATAGACGCCGGCAGGATCGTAGTCCATATCATCCAAGTCCGGAAGGCGCATAAGCTTAGCTACATTTGCATAGCTGATACCGCCCATGGACTTGAGTATCTCGCGCTCACGGTCAAGCTCCAGGCTACCGGTGGACACCGCGTCCGTTTCAGGAAAGATCATGCCGGTGAAATCAAATATTTCTGTGTTGGCAGAGCAGGTATACTTCATGTATGGCAGCCCCAGTCCGGCGGCGATGGCTTTTGCGCCCATGGTCTTGCCAGTACCGGCAGGACCGCGCAACAGGAAGTTTCGCATCTGCATGGGCCGCCCGGTGGTCTTCTGCGCATGCTTGCAAATATCCACCACCTCTGGTGGAATGATATACCATTCCGGGAGTTTCGGAATCAGGCTCTGCTCCAACGCGCTCAATGTGCGTCCCGGCGTCAGGGGATACTTGCCGACGAAATCCGTATGCTCTACCACGACGCCGGCTTTTTTGATAACGGCCGGTCCGGTCTTGGCAAAGATCGTGAATTCCCCGGCTGTGACGCTGGTGGGCACAAAGGATCCGGAATCCAGCTGACCCTGAGAGACCCGCATCAGGTTTCCGGACTTGTCCACTGTGATATTGATATGCGCCGGGCAGGTATCGTCCTTGATTCTGCGGTAGGCATTGTCGCAGAGGATTGCCATGCTTTCGGTCGCCTTTGCCATATCCGGGTATCCGGCAATGAACTGGTCGTAGTACTCCTGAAAGGTTTCATCGAACTCCGCATCTGACATCAGGAACGGCATTAGGGCAAAGAAGATTGCCGCGCCGTCCCGCTGGCTCGGATGCGCCACGTACTGCTCGATGAGCTCGGTGTTTTTGTCATAAACGCTTGCCAAAGCGCTGCCGGAGGCTGCATCGAACACCACGAGATGATAGGCATCCGGACCGACGGAGGATTTATACTCCGCCACGCTTTTGTTTGTATCGATTTGGCCGACCGCACCTTCTCCGGTGCCGTTCATGCACCGGCACATGGCGTGGACTGCCTTGATCACAGAACCACATAGCGTTGATTCCGTCTTTGCCCCGTACATGGATGCCACCTTGACCTTCTTATTTGTCATGGTATCAAAGGGGACGGGCAGCGAACGGGAATAGTTGAACAGATTGTTGATTGATACGCTCATATCGCGTCATTCCTTTCTGCAGTGTCACTGCGTGAAATCAATGGTAATACCGGTATCTGTACAGCAGCAGTTCTCCATGCCGTTTCGTTCCAGCTCCCGGCAGATGTCCGGCCAGCTTTCTCGTGCAGGCAGTTCTGCCGCCGTTATTTCCAGCATGGATAGCCCTTGCGCGATGCTCTCGTTGCACCGCTCATTGAGTTCCATAACATGGGCGTCCACCCATTCAAAAGCCAGATACTCATAATTCTCCGGGGGATCGACCTTCTGCGGAGTGTCATTCTCAGTTTCCTCTGTGCCCGTCTCATCATTTTCCGTTTCCGGCATCTTGACTTCTTCTGCGTGCGGGTAGGTCAGGCTGCACACTTGAAGGCCGCGAATCACAACGATCGCTTCACGGTATCCGCCGGCATGGTTGAGCAGGATTCGCACCTCGTTGCCTGTCGCAATATTGCGCATGGCATTAGGCGTCTTCCATACCCATCTGGCGTTGGGGAAATCGGCCGTGACCAGCTCTGCAATCCGCCGCTGCATTGAGCCGAACGCCATGTCCCGGATATCCTGATCCGTAGGTTCTGGGCGAGCAGCCGGAAGCAGAGGCGGGATATTCTCCACTTTTCTGGCAGAGAGAAAGAGCAGTCGCATGGCGGCGATAAAAATACCGAGTATCACCAATAAGAGAATCGGCCAAAGCCTGCAAACAAACAGCAGCAGAGCCAATGTCCCCAGTATGGTCAAAACCTCATAGGCGATGTGGCGCTTGAATTCTTTGTTTTGCATATACTGTCCTTTCTGAACGCAAAAAACGCACATGAGTCCACATAGATACTCATGTGCGTTTTAATGCGCTCGATCCATTTGTAGTTCTTCGATTGATTATTCGTCGAAGAACGAATTTACGCCGCCGAAGGGTTCAAAGCCGGTGAAATTACCGGGCATCTCTCCGTTGGAGGCAGACTTTGCGGGTGCGGCAGCCGCTCTGGGCTGTTCCCCTGCTTCCTCTGTCCTCTGCTTTCCGCCGCCGGAGGAGCAATACTCAATCTCATCCAGAATGACCACCATGGCGCTTCTTTTTTCATGCGTCGTGCTGTCCTCCCAGACATCCTCGTCCAGACGGCCGAGAATATTGATGAACGAGCTCTCTTTAAGCTGCATCTTTTTGATGCGCTCACATACCGGGCCAAAGGCTTTTACAGAGAGGTTTACCCATCGGGTGTTGTTTTCGGCGCGGGTGTCGTACACCTTTTTGCCGATGCGGAACCGGACGCTCTCCCCGTTTTCGGAGAATTTGAGAGCCGGTGCGCCGTCATATCCCTTGGAGATGACGACATCAGTTGCGATTACCTTGAACATAAGATGCTCCTTTCTTGCAGGTGCTGCCTGCTATAACATGATTTATTTCAACCCATTTCGGGAAGAAACCGAGAAACAAAAAAAGTGCCAACCAACACAAATGTGTTAATTGACACTTTATAACTTGAATACTCTGGTGTTCCGCGCAGGAAACCTTGATACTTATGATTGTATTATAGCAGGTTCTCATATGACAGTCAATTGCTTTCCGCTGTTTTCGCCGGGCACTTCGCTGTTTTCACCGGGGTACCTTGCTCCAGCACAGACAGAACCAACTCCAACGCAAGCCTCACTCGAAGCGGGTCGAATATACAGTTCCCATCCGGCAGGATACCCGCTTCGACTCTGTTCTCTATTTCCCTGACTAATCCGCGGATCTCATCGCCTTTTGTCATTTTGATCCTCTTCCTTTCAAAATATCGATTGCCAAATATGTGCTAAGCTGTTGGCAGCCTTCGTTTTCATATACCGGTGTGCCGGTTGCCGTATATACCGTGATGATGTCGCCCTCATCAACATTTCGAAGTCTTCCGGCGAGCTGTATTTTCACTGTATGTGGGTCTGACCACAGATAGAGCGTTTTGACGCGGCGGCGCATCAGAGTTTTTTCCAGCCTGGTACAGTGACCACGAATTACCACTATTTGATCGGTGACTGCTCTATACAGCAGTTGCAATGCACTGAACCCATAAAAGGCGAAAAAGAGCAGGACGGAAAGAGACAGATAAAGGTTTCCCTCCAACAACAGAGACACCACCATCAATAAAAGGCTTACTAGCGCGGCTCCACATCTCATTATAATCTGTTTTTGCAGCGGCGGTGGGATTTTTTCGAAATTTTCTCTCATTACGCACCTCACAGCAGAAGGATTCTCTTTTTCTTCAGTAGCCTGAGCAATGCAGAAACGACCTCATCCCGCACTGCGGCGTGTTCCATTTGTGCTTCCAGAATATTATCAAAAATAGTTTCCTGCGTATAGATTGTTTCCGTCAGGTTCTGCCTGTTTCTATCCCCCAACAGATTTATTTGCGGTGCTACATGATGTTCTGTCAGGAATACCAGTTCTGCCGTGGTGAGCCGAAGTCCGGCTTCTGTCAGCCATAGCAGCAGTTCTTTTTGGCGTGCGCTTAGAATCGCACGAACTCCTTGCGGCTTCGCAGGCGTCAGAACGCACTGTGTCAATGCACGATACTCAAAAACGGGCTCATCACCTTCTGTAATTTCAACAAGCCCCTGACGTTTAAGCTGCTGCAGTGCTTTTACCTCCAGCACTTTCTCGCGGTTTTTTGCAAACCCAAATCTGCCATTAAGCCAGAGCGCAGCCTGTTCCCCGGTCAGCTGAAAATCTACGCCGCAGCGGGTCACGAACAGAAGATCCTCTGTGGAGGCTCTGATTACCATACCTTTGGATATATATTTCATTTTGCTCACTCCTTGTCTGTCCTTTTCCCATATTACACGGCAAGGCGGCGCGAATTACAGCACTCACAGCAAATACATTGCGACAACGCACAGAATAACAATCAGCAGCATAACTCCCGCCACGGCGGAAACCTTCTTCACCAATTCCATATCAGGCCCCTCTTTCAGTTTTCCTGCGTCTGAAGGCAGAACATCGTCATAGTAGCCGTCATATCCATCGTCCTTTGGATGAAAAGCTCCTCCCATGTGTTCGCCGACAGGCTTTTCATGTTTTTTCCGTGGCTTGGGGGACGGGTGCTTGCGCTTCTTTTCCATACACTTTTGCGACTTTACGGGTTTCTCTTTTGGCTTTTTCTGACCACCTTCCGCAATCGGCAGACTCTTCCCGCACTCCATGCAGAAAGAAGCGGCGCCATCTGCAAAATCGGCGCCGCAATAGGGACAATATTTCATACTCAGCACTCCTTTGGGCAGTATTCGGCATTCATGCCGGGTTTCACGACCCATTGGGGGACGATACGATTATACCACAGCGTCTTTTTCGTGTCATCGGCGCAAACCCTGCCATTTAGTCTGCCATTTCGTGAGACATTTTGTATTTCTCAATAGTCGGGAGCGGAAAAATCGTATGTGTTTATTTTGCGCGGCGGGGCTCATCTTCCCCGCCGCCGTAGCTTTTGTGCCTGCTTCCTTAAAGCAGCGTGCTTATTCTGGTGGAAATCAGATCTGCTACACGATATAATGAATTTACAAGCATAGCATTGGAAAGGCAGGTGATTCTAACGGTTCATGTTCATAGGTACACAATGTGACCTATGGGGCAGACCGGACGGTACAGGGCACGAAAAAATAAGTCGAGGGAATTTCCCTCGACTTATTTTTTCTTTGATCCCAAGTTTATCTGAGCGACAACATTTTATTGGATATGCAGACTTGATCCACGACTCTCGCCGAATCTGCTATCCGGCTAAAGCTGGAACGAAAGTGGTCCAACCGGTACCGCCCCGCAGTGCGGCATCATTTTCATCTGAGAGGGTGAACAAGTAAACGGGCTGGTGGAATCCCTTGCTGTCGGTCATATATTCGAGCTTACAGTCAGTGACTCGCACTTGCCGTGGGGACAAATAGTTGAACATGGGAACATCACGCCAAGAGAACTGCCCAGTACAAAGGCGCTCATACGCCTCTTGGGAAGAGATAACTGCAGCATTTCCATGAAGGGTGCTGACAGAAAGATGGTTGTCTACCTTGTAGAGGATACCGCCCTCTGCCACCCAGCAGACCAATTCACCATTGGTAAGCACATCGTCTTCTACTACACATTCTGCCCGAAAAGCGTACCTTCCCGCGCTCTCGTCCGCGGTGACAAAACTGGCCGCATCGGGGATCTCGACGCCCAGCTTGTCCAGAGCGGCACGAAGGTCGTCCTCTGTGATCGCTCCGCCCTTTCCGCTGTATCGTTGTTCGCTGTCCACGCGATGATCCGTGTACTCGTAAGAGTGATCGTTGTAATACACCCACAGGGCATAGGTGCGGTGGTCAGAGTAGAACGCTCTGCTGTCATAGTAATCTACATCGGGAGTACCGAATCGAATTTCCGCTCCCTGTCGCCCAACAAATTCTGACGCAAAGGCATCGCAGTCCTTCCTTGTGAACGGCTCCGTCCGGTACACTCCGGACGGTCCGGGCGCATTGGACAAAGAACATTCCTGCACCCATTCGATTTCCTTGGTCTTCGCGTTGTAGATCGGACCATCCGCAAGGTTGCCGTAGGGCTGGAAATGATAGGTGAGGAACACACCGGCCAGAGCAGCGATGGACAGAACGGGAAAAATAACATAGACTCCGGCGGTTTTCCATTGTTTCCTCACCAAGCTGACGAACAGCATACAAAAGCAGTACCCCAGCATGGCCCCCAAAACATTGCATATCAGATCGTCCACATCGGCCTGTCCACGACCAAGGACATACTGAAGCAGCTCGATCACAAGAGATGTGCCGACCCCGGCGGTCAGCATCCAAAACCACCGTCGGAAACGCTTTACCGCAAGAGGAAGCAGTACGCCCAGTGGAAGGAACATGGCGATGTTCAGCAAAGGGTTTAGCCAAATTTGCAGGGTAAAGTTATTCCACGCCTCCCAAAACGCCAAAAAGGGAAGGAGTTGGACGCCCGTTCGCATACCATCCATACGGTTCATTAAAGTGATGGCAGCAAGCCCACCCAAGTAGCACAACAGAAGGAGAAAGGCGACAGCTTGCCCTTTCGGAAAACATTTTCCTTCTCGACGGCACTTCAGGTTCAGCATAACAAGAATTACTGCACCTGCCGCCAAGCCGATCAAAGCGAGGGGAATTGCATTTCGAAAAAAATAAAAAATGGTTCCGATAAAATCATGCACGGTAATCTTTCTCCCTTCAATAAAATCGTATGCGAGCAAAGAAACACGCCGAAAGGCGCACAACTCCGCCGCCTGTGAGGATGCAAAATAGGTGGATATTTAGTTGCGTCGTAAAGACATTATAGCATATTCTATCTGGTAAAAAAGAGTGAGGGTAAGATAATACGATTTAAGAGTACAGATTGTTGGATGGAAAGTCAAGATTTGCATTGCAAATCAAGCACAAGCCGTTGTCAGTATGATCCAGAGCAGTCTGCGAAGTGCTCCGCTGCTCCGGACTCTGTAATGGGACTACGCAGTGCTTCGGCACTGCGGCACAGGAGGGAACTGCATCCGCATTTGCGGACGCAGTTCCCTCCTGTTTTTTCGCTCACAGCTTATTCAGTTTTTGCGTGACTTCATCCACAATGCGCTGACGTTCCTCTTCGCTCTTCGCTCTGCCATATTCCTTCAGCGCATCGTCCCGCAGCGTCTCCATTTTCCGGGACCACACTTCAAACACGCCCTTGCTCATCGTCCCCTTTCGGGTACGGGCAAAATATTTTTTGTAGGCCCGCTGATGAGCCTTCCAAACATCGTTGTTCTGCACCTTGCTGCGGAAGCTGCTGGTGGCTCCGATCTCCCGGCAGGTCTTGCCATCCTGCCCCGGCGCCGGTTCGCCGCAATAGGCGTAGGTCATACCCGGCATCTGCAAGAACCAGCGTCCGCAGTTGGCACAGCGTTTCGGTACAAAGCCCTTCTGCAGTCCCTTCATAAGCTCCACATAGACAAAATCCAGCAGCCGGTCAAAGTACATTTTTTCGACCACCTCCGCCTCGCGCCCAGCGCCGCGAATGCAGAACTGCGCGTTTACCTTCGGCGCGTCCACCTTCGAATCTGCGCCAAGGCTGACGCCGCTGACGAACGGCTCCAAGCCTTTTTTCTCGATCTGTTGTGCCAGAGAAGTTTTTCTCTGGCCCTTTTTCTTTTCAAACGGCTTGCCCGCAAAAATGCCGTCCAGGAACCACGCATAGCGCTCCTGAATCAGCCGGATGGCGTCCAGCTGCTCCTGCATGAACCGCGGCAGCGTATCGTCCTGCATTGCATACTCACGGAATGCTTCCTGCGCTTCTCCCACGAATAATTCACGCACATCCATGCTTGCAAACAGCTGAACATCATCCCAATACAGGCGGTAAAGCGGCAAAGACGCAAATCCATTCGCCACAGCCTGAAACGCCCGCGCTGCCTGCTCTGCATCCTTTTCTGCAACGACCTTCCAATATTGATCCAATAATTCTTGAAACGGCGCAGCGTCAAGATTCAGAATTTCCGTCAGCACAGCGCCGTAGGGCTGCATCGTCGGATGGGATTCGACCCAATAGCCGGAAGCGCCGAACTCCACCTTCGTATTGGTGCGCGGCCGATGAAAATCCAATAAATCTTTCCCCAAAACGCCCATGTGCGTGCGCCTCCTTTGTAGAGAATGTATTTTCGTTTGTGTAGTGTATGCGCTTAAATGATACATTACCTATTGTGGAATGTCAATGGTTGTGCTATCATCTGATTGCAGATTTGTAGATAATGTATCTATAATAAATAAAATCGAAAGGAAGCGAAAAAATGGCC
>ERZ831979.877-NODE-877-length-30663-cov-4.859743_pt1 | contig 30663 bp, 24 predicted proteins | sample MGYA00519952_ERZ831979 | MGnify/ENA primary metagenome ERZ831979 (study PRJEB31850, sample SAMEA3708723) | human gut metagenome | biome: human gut; feature: human-associated habitat; material: faeces | place: China | collected 2014 ...
ATGTCGCGCCAGCCGGGGATGACCGCGCCCACCTGCGCGGCACTGCGCTGCATCAAACGCATGGGCATGGCGGAGATCAGCGTACCGGCCAGCGGCGCGGCCAGGCAGAACAGGCTGGTCATGGCCGTGGCCGCCGTGGCTGCGCTTTTGGACGTGATAAGCGTGAACAGGAAGGCCGCCAGACCGCAGCCGCCCAGCAGCCAGACAAACTGCTGCTGGTTCTTATCGCTGGTGCCGTGGGCGGCACTGTTGGTCAGAAAGCTGCGGAAGATCTGGGTCGGGCGGGTAACGAGCACGCAGGGATGCGGCTCGGACAGCCCCTGCGAGATCGCACGCAGGGCTCCGGCGTCCTTCAGGCGGTAGGCAACGGCGTAGCCATCCTGCCCGCTGACGCTCTCAAAGGCATCGCAGACCGTGGCCGCGTTCAGGGCGTGGCCCGCCGCATTCATGCAGAGCATCAGCGCTGCCGGACCGGCCAGCATCAGCGTGCCGTCGGTGTAACCACCGGTGGCCAGAACGGCCAGGCACTGCACCGCAGCACCCAACGCCGGTAAAATCGAAAGACTGTCCGGCGAGGGGGTCTTGCCCAGTCCCCTGAAGCCGTCCAGAAAAGTCCGCCAGTTGACGGCGCAGCTGACCAGCAGCAGCACGAGCAGCGCCATGGCGTAGTAATACAGCATCGGCTTTTTCGGGCTTTTTACTTCATTCATGCGTATGCTTCCTTTATTCAAAATATATGTGCACTGCGTGTACGTTTTCCGGACTCGTGTAACGTAACTTTAGTTTACCACAGCCGGAAACGCCTGTCCAGTGAATAAACTGTGTACAGCATGTACAAAAAATACCCGATCCGCCGGTAAAGAGACAAGGAAACCGGAATCTGTGCAGCAAATGTTACGGAAGAATACACCTTGCACCTGTATGATAGTTTTGTAACAAAAAGCGTTCCGAACCGACGGGAGGGATCACGCGATGGAGATGCTTCTTTACCAGAGCACGCAGTTTCGCGACGTAAAAAAGATCTTGGACCGCGCGCACGGCTTCGCGGGCCTTTTGACGGCCGGCGGCATCGAGGCGTCGCGGCTGGACATGCCCTTCGTCTGCGATCAGAAGGTGCTCTCACGCTATGACGATGCGTGCGGCGATGTCCGCCGGATCCTTGCCATGCAGCTCGGGCTCGAGCTGCCGAAGGGCTTTTCCATCCCGTTGGAGGCCGAGGATCTGGCGGTCTTTTTCTCGCAGCAGTGCTCGCTGCGGCAGATGCAGGACTACCTCGCGCAAAAGCGCCGGCAAACGCAGGCGGGTATTGCCGTCTGGCTGCGCGAGCGCCCGTGGGACACGCATCCGGTCACGGCAGCACAGGCTGCGGCGCAGAATTTTGCCTTTGACGCCGCGACCGGCCGCATCGGTACGGACGGCTGCTTCAACGACGGCACAGTGCTCGAGCTGCCCTCGTCGGTCGACGGGGTGCGCGTGCGCACGCTCGCTGCTTATGCCATGGTGTCGTACACATATTTAAATACGCTCGTCATTCCGGACAGTGTCGAGACGATCGAGCCATATGCGTTTTATGATAAGGTGCACCTGCGCCGGGTCAATCTTCCGCAGGGGCTTACCGTCATCCCGGAGGGCGTGTTCTCGCGCTGTATCGGTCTGACGGGCATCGTCATCCCGGACAGCGTCCGCGAGATCCACGACGAGGCGTTTTACCAGTGCAGCAATCTGGACACGGTCGTCATCCCCGACGGCGTGGAGCGCATCGGCCGCTGCGCGTTTTTGAATGTTCGGCGCGTCATTTACCACGGCGGCGCCAAGGGCTTTCCGTGGGGCGCCGTGCGCGGCAACTGAGAAAGGCGGAATGAGATATGCATACGCTGCAATATGAGACCGCCGTCTGCGGCGGCAGCAATCTGAAAGCACCGATGAAGCTCGACTTCCTGCGCTCCCTCTGCGCGCAGGAGCGCCATGCGTGGCCGGAGGTCGTGCTCTGCCGGGTCGAGGGCGAGCCGCTGCCTGTGTGCTGTCTGAGCGAGGCGGCGGCGGGCGACCTGTTCTCGCGCGTGGGCATCGTGTCCGCGCCGTCTGAGGCGCTCACGGCGCTGCTGCGCACCGCGCCCGTGCGGGCGCGGATCACGGCACTGTGCGATTCTGCGGGCGAGCCGTGCGACAGCGACACGCCGGATGTGTGGGGCTTTCTCGCCGAATACCGCTGCGGCGACGCACTCAGCGCGGCGGTGCGCGCGGCGATCGACGGGGCGGCGGCGCGCGGATGTGCGAGCGCGGAGGCACTGACCGCACGCGCTGAGTACCTGCTCGAGCAGGCTGTGCCGGAGGCGATCATCCTGCGCGTGTTCGCCGAGATGTTCTCCCTGCCGGAGTACCCCGAGATGGTGCCCGACCCGCCGGTGCGCTATGTGCAGGCCGACAGCTTCGGGGCGCTCACGCGTGCGCTGGCCTACCGGCTGTCGGGGCTGCATCTGCGGCTGGTCGGCAGCAAGGGCTGCGGCAAAAACACGCTCATCCAGACGGTGGACTGGCTGCTCAATGTGCCGCAGTACCGCATGCAGGGCAATGCCGAGCTCGACAAGCTCGACCTGCTCGGCGGGCCAACGATCGAAAACGGCACCATGCGCTATCGCCTGAGCGATATGCTGCGCTATCTGGCCGCGGGCGCGGATGTTGTGCTCGACGAGGGCAACACCATCAAGCCCGAGTGCGCCGACGTGCTCCACTCGCTGACCGATGCCGCACGTCAGATCCAGGTGCCCGGCTACGGTCTCGTGCAGATGCACCCGCATTCGGCGTTCACGATCACGATGAATGAGGACTACGCCGGTACGAACTTTATGAACGAGGCGACGATCGATCGCTTCACACCCATCCACATCGCAGAGCCGGAGACCATTGTGGACGTGCTGCGCCGCGTCGTGCCCGAGGCGAGCGGCGCGAGCCTGAACATCTGCGACTATGTCTACTGTGCCATCCGCGACCGCATCCGCAGCGCCGGCGGCCTTGAGCCGGACGCGATGACGATCCGCGGCTTTATCGACGCCCTGCGCGCAGAGCCGCTGCTCGGTCTGCGCTGGGGCTTGCTGGACAACGTGGCCTCCAAGCCGCAGGACGCCTATACCCGCCTGCAGCTGACGGAGCTTATCGAGAGCATGGTGCCGCAGGATGGACGGGTTTGACGCTGCGCTGGCGCGCTACCGGGCGTTTCTGGCACAAGATCCCATCGCGCCGCTGCTCCGGCGCAGCCTCGCGCTGCTCGTGCCGGACAACATCCGCATCGACACGGTCACGCCGGACGACAGCCTGCGCTGCACGACGGACGGCACGTCCGTCACCGTCGGCGGGGCTGCATATCTGCTGCGCGCGGATTTTGATGCCCGCCACTGGACGGCTGCGCTGCGTGTACTGCTCGCGCGCGAGCTTCAGCACGACGGCAGCTCCGACCGCGACGTGTGCGCAGCGGTGCGTGCATTTTCCGGTGCGTATTTTCACGAGCACTATGCCCTTGCGCCGGAGCTCGGCGCGCTGCTCGGTCACCGTATTCTGAACATTCTGGAGCAGGCGCGCACGGATAACATCCTCTGCCGCCGCTTTCCCGGCTATCTGCCGCTGCTGCGCTTCGTGTGCTATGCGCAGCTGGACGCCGCCGCGCCCGGCAGCGCGCTCGAGGCACTGCTTGACGAGCTGGAGGCGTTTGCGCTCACGGGCATCCCGTGCCGGACGCCGGCGCTGCAGTCCGTGTGTGCGCAGGTGGAGGCGGCGGTTCTTGCGCCCTCTGCCGCCGCGTGCGCGCAGCATTGCCGCCAAACGCTCACGACGCTCGCGCCGGAGCTTGCGCGCCTGTGCCGCGCGGCGGACGATGATGCCTGCGCGCGCATCGCATCGCAGTGTGTGGATTACGCCTTCAGTGAGGCCGAGCGCGCGGAAGCCCTCGGCGACGGCTGCGACAGCAGCCTCCGCCTGCGCAGCGAGGCGCAGGACGCGGCGCGCAGCGGCCCATCCGCCGACGGAGAGGACACCGAGCTGGACAAGGGCGACAGCGCGGGCGGCGGCAGCGGGGATAATTCCGAGCGCTATGGCGACATGAGCGGCAGCCTTGCGAGTCAGGAGGTCAAGTCGAGCGGCTCTGCCGGTACGAACGGCAGGGAGGACCGCGGGCGCTCGTCGAGCGTCGGCCGCAGCGGAAACCACGGGCAGAGCGGAGCAAGCGCCACCACGTCGGACGGCGTGTCCGCCGCACAGAAGGCCGCCTCCGGCGGACCGGAGAGCTTGCGCGAGGTGCTTGGCACGGGCTGGAGCGCGCACCGCGGCTTTGCGCTCAGCACGGCTGAGCTGGACGCCATGCTCTCAAACGCCGCGCAGGAGCTCACACGCGAGAGAGAGATCGAGCGGCAGCTGAGCGTTGCCGCGCCGCACGCCGCGCGCCTGGACGCAGGCGAGCGGCAGGAGCTTGCCGCGCGCTACACCGGTCTGACCTTCACCGAGACGTATATCACGCCGTCCGGCGGGCGGCTGCCGCCGGCGTTTTCCGAGCGTGCCAAGGCGCTGCATCACCGGCTCGACAAGCTCCTGCGTCAGCAGCGTGAGCGCAGTGCCGGTCAGCGCACCGGTGCGCTCTCACAGCGCGAGCTGTGGAAGATCCCGCTCGATGCCAAGGACGTGTTTCGCCGCAAAGCGCCGCCGTCGCAGCGCGAGACGGCGTTTTACCTGCTCATCGACCGCAGCGGCAGCATGGGCTCCGGCGTCGGCGGCGGGCAGTCCAAGCTCTTCACGGCGCTGGCAACGGCCGCGATCATGGAGGAGGCGCTCAAGGGCATCGCCTATACGAAGATCGTCGCCTTTGACGGCGGCACGAATGCCGTGCAGCATTGCGTCATCAAGGATTTTGACCAGAAAGAGATCGGCAGCCGCTGCATCGATGCCATGGGGCAGATCGCCGCCGGAAACGGCAATAAGGACGGCTATTCCATCCGCGCCGCCGCGCTCGATCTCGCCAAGCGCACCGAGCGCCGCAAGATCCTCGTGGTGCTCTCCGACGGCCTGCCGTCCGGATATTTCAGCGAGGCGGAGGCGATCGACGACGTGCGCACGGCCGTACAGGCGGCGCGCCGCCGGGGACTGCTTGTGATCCCGATCATCTACACCGCGCGCACGGACGAGAACGTGGACGCCTACCGCCGGATGTATGAAAAGAGCATCCTCTTTGCCGATTCCGTGGGTATGCTCGGCGAGTTTGAGCGCCTGCTCATGAAGCTTGTGCGCTGAACGATCGCGTCTTGACAAGCCCTGCGCGGTGTGCTAAGATGCTTTCTCGTTAAAAGGGAGTAGTTGCGAACGCATGGTCAACAATCTCCCGGCTGTCCGCCGGTGGTCATGCGCCTATGATGATAGGTAATGAGACTTTTAGCACATCATATACTATGATCGTGCGGGAAGTCTCATTTTTTTGCGCGCGGTCACAAAGGAGAATGCGTTATGAACCTCGATTTTACCGGCAGTACCCTCTTTCTTGTTCTGCTGCTGTTTGCGGTGGGGCTGATCTGCATCATCAAGGGCGGCGACCTGTTTGTCGATGCCGCCACATGGATCGCCGAGGCCTCCGGTATCCCCAAATTCATCATCGGCGCGACCGTTGTGAGCTTTGCCACGACGATGCCGGAGATGCTTGTGTCCATCTTTTCCGCGCTGGAGGGCAATGCGGATATCGCCATCGGCAACGCCGTCGGCTCGGTGACGGCCAATACCGGCCTGATCATGTGCCTGTCGCTGATCTGCATGGAGTGCACCATGCCACGGCGGCAGTATGCGGTCAAGGCGGTGCTGCTGCTCGCGGCGATCGCGGTTCTGTTCGGCTTCACGCGTGACGGGCAGCTGTCCATCCTTGAGAGCGTTTTGATCCTTGTCATTTTTGTGTGCTTTATTGCCGAGAGCCTTGTCTCTGCGCGGCGTGAGCAGTCGCTTGAGGCCCCGGAGCAGGATGCCCGCCCCAAGACGGACGGCCGGACGGTCGCGCTCAATATCGGCAAATTCGTGCTCGGCGCTGCGGCCATTGTGCTCGGTGCGCAGCTGCTGATCGACAACGGAACCGCACTCGCGCAGATGCTTGGTGTGCCGGATGCCATCATCGGCGCGACCATGATCGCCATCGGCACGTCGCTGCCGGAGCTTGTCACGACCATCACGGCCATCCGCAAGAAGCAGTCCTCGCTGTCGGTGGGCAACATCATCGGCGCGAACATCATGGACCTCACGCTCATTATGCCGCTGTGCGCGCTCATCCTCGGCAAGCCGCTGCCGGTCGAGCGGCAGGGCATGCTGCTGGATATTCCGGCGTGCCTCGTCGTGTGCGCAGGTGCGCTCATCCCGGCGCTCATGCAGGGCAGGTTCAAACGCTGGGTCGGCTTTTTCATCGGCGCGCTCTATATCGCGTATCTCGTCATCATGTTCACGTGCTTCGGCGCGTAAAAAAACCGGCGCCGGTCTCCGAAAAGAGACCGGCGCCGCTGTTTGTTTTGGGAACGCCGCGCAGATGCGGCGGGGAATACAAGACGTGTTTGCCTGCTTCCGGAAAATACTTGAAACCGGCACGGCCGGAGGATATAATGCTTCTTGTAAATGTCAATGATTAGAAAGGACTTGAGGGCTATATATGGCGAGCATGTCAAGGTGCATTGTATGTAAGAAGTGCATATTTCCGGAACTGAAGTGTGAGATTTATGCAAATGGTATACCGCATGATGTTGTAAATGAAATCACTGACTGTAAACACTATGAGCGGAAGCCTTTTACAAATCCATCAGGGGATGATCTGCCGATCGCAAAAGGCAGATGAATAAAGCCCCATGCATCCGCATGGTACTTTTTCGCGTCTGGACGGAAGGCGGACGGCAGCAAAAAACCCCGGGAGCCGAAGCTCCCGGGGTCTTGGTGCGCGAGGCGGGACTTGAACCCGCACGTCCGGAGTGGACACTAGAACCTGAATCTAGCGAGTCTGCCAATTCCACCACTCGCGCATGGGCTTTGTGAATCAAAGCTTGTTTAATATAGCATTTCGCGCGGGGATTGTCAAGCGTATTTTCCGCAACTTCCCGAAAAAATCTCAACGTGTGTCGAAAACGTGAATTTTTACCGGCCCGGGTGTTCAAATCCGGCGGCATCTGCTATACTAAAAAGAAAAAGAGACCCGGCCGTGCCGGGAACGGAGTTGTGATATTCATGGATTCAAATCGCGTTATGCTCAAGGCGGATGCGCGCCGCCGCACCGTCAGCTGTCAGCCGAGTCCGATCCTCGCGGGGCTGATCCTCTTTGCCCTCGGTATGCTCATCTCGACGCTCACGTCGTACCTGATGGGCATGGATCGTCTGGCCACGGCGCTGACAGATGCCGCGCGCTTCGGCACGGAGGCGGTCGAGCAGGCGTACCTCAGCTTCCTTGAGCACTACAGTGTGTCCGGCTTTGCGATCGCGCTCGTCGTCGCGCTGCGGATCATGAGCTATATGGTCAGCGTCGGCTTCGTGATCTTCACGCTGCATATCAGCCGCGACGAAAAGGCCGAGTTCGGAAACCTCTTTGACGGCTTCGGCCTCTTTTTCCGCGTGCTGTGGCTCGGCATTCTGGAGGGGCTTCTGATCTTCCTGTGGAGCCTGCTGCTGGTCGTGCCGGGCATTGTAGCGGCCTACCGTTACCGGCAGGCGCTGTATCTGCTGCTCGATCACCCGGAAAGATCCGCGTGGCAGTGCCTGCGCGAGAGCAGCGCGCTCATGAGCGGGCATAAGTGGGAGCTGTTCGTGCTCGATCTGAGCTTTCTCGGCTGGGCGATGCTGAGCGCGATGTTCGCGCCCGTGTCGATCTGGCTCGACCCGTACCGCGCCATCACCAACGCCGGTTTTTACAACCGGCTGATCGCCGCGCGGGGCGGGGCACACGTGATCGAGGGCTCGTTCACCGATATCCCGAACGACCCGCAGCGCTGATGCCTGCGCCTTTTTGCACCCCGTCTGCCGCGCGCAGGCGGGGTGTTTTGCGTTGACAAGCCGGGGCTGCGCGGTATAAACTATATAGAATTCCAAAGGAAACGAGGTGTACGGATGCAGACGGAGCTGAATGGCCGCCCGCAGGCGATGATCGCCATGAGCGGCGGCGTGGATTCGAGCGTTGCGGCATACCTGATGCAGCAGGCGGGGTATGCCTGCATGGGCGCGACCATGCGCCTGTATGAAAACGAGGACGCCGGTCTGCCGCGCGGCAGCACCTGCTGCGCGCTCGACGATGTGGAGGATGCCCGCCGCGTGGCCTACACGCTGGGCATGCCGCACTATGTGTTCAATTATAAAGACGCGTTTCGTGAGCAGGTCATGGCGCGCTTTGCCGCCGCCTATCAGCGCGGGGCGACGCCGAACCCCTGTCTGGACTGCAACCGCTACCTGAAATTCGGCCTGCTGGAATCGCGCGCCCGCGCGCTCGGGTGCGACGTGCTGGCGACCGGACATTACGCCCGCATCGAGCAGCTTCCCGACGGGCGCTGGACGCTCAAAAAGGCGGCAGACCCCGAAAAGGACCAGAGCTATGTGCTCGCGTGGCTTACGCAGGAGCAGCTTGCGCACACGCGCTTCCCGCTCGGCGGTCTGCGCAAGAGCGAGGCGCGTGCCATCGCCGAGGCGCACGGCTTCTGCAACGCCCACAAGCACGACAGCCAGGACATCTGCTTCGTGCCGGACGGCGATTATGCCGCCGCGGTCGAGCGGCTGACGGGTGCGCGCAGCGAGCCCGGGCACTTTGTGGACGCGCACGGAAACGTGCTCGGCACGCACCGCGGCATCATCCACTATACGATCGGACAGCGCCGCGGGCTCGGCATCGCGGCCGAAGCGCCGCTGTACGTCTGCGGCATCGACGTGCCGAACAACGAGGTCGTGCTCGGACGCAACGCCGACCTGTTTTCGACCGAGCTCGATGCGAGCGGCTGCAACTGGATCTCCGGCGACGTGCCGCAGCAGCCGCTGCGCGTGACGGCGCGCATCCGCTACCGCCAGCCGGAGCAGCCCTGCACCGTCACGGTCACGGGCGCGGACACGGTGCACGTGTCGTTCGAGACACCGCAGCGCGCCATCACGCGCGGTCAGGCCGTCGTGTTCTACGACGGGGACACGGTGCTCGGCGGCGGCACGATTGACTGAATGCTATGACGAAGGGAGGCACGGCCATGTCCGTGACGCTCTATCTTGCGATCCCCTGCTATAATGAGGCGGCGGTGCTGCCGGAGACGGCGCGCCGCCTGCGCGAAAAATTCACCGCCCTGCGCACCGCCGGGACGATCGGCCCGCTGAGCCGCATCTGCATGATCGACGACGGCTCGAGGGACGAGACGTGGCAGATCATCTCCGACCTGCACACGCAGGACCCGGTCTTTTCCGGCATCCGGCTCTCGCGCAACCGCGGCCACCAGAACGCGCTGCTGTGCGGACTGATGACGCTGCGCGATCGCGCCGACTGCGTCATCTCCATGGACGCCGACCTGCAGGACGACATCAATGCCATCGACGCCATGCTCGCGGCCTTTCGGGACGGGAATGACATCGTCTATGGCGTGCGCGCCAGCCGGAAGCAGGACTCTGCGTTCAAGCGCGCCAGCGCGCAGGGGTATTACCGCCTGCTGCGCGCACTCGGCGCGGACGTGGTGTATAACCACGCAGACTACCGGCTCATGAGCCGCCGCGCGCTCGACGCGCTCGCGGAGTACAAAGAAGTGAACCTGTTTCTGCGCGGGCTCGTGCCGCTTGTCGGCTACCCGAGCACGGTCGTGTACTACGAGCGCGGCAAGCGCTTTGCCGGCGAGAGCAAGTACCCGCTGCGCAAGATGCTCTCGTTCGCGTGGGAGGGCGTGTCGTCGCTGACGGTGTCGCCGCTGCGGCTCATCACGCGCATCGGCGTTGTGATGTTCCTTGTCAGCATCGCCATGCTCATCTATTTTCTCGTGCGCTATTTTACCGGCCATACCGTCGCCGGCTGGTCGAGCCTTGCCGTGTCCATCTGGGCCATCGGCGGGCTGCAGCTGCTGGCCATCGGCGTGGTGGGGGAGTATATCGGCAAGATCTATCTCGAGACAAAGGCGCGTCCCCGCTACCGGATCGAGACGGAGCTCGATGATCGGGAGGCGGAGCTTTGAAGCGATTGCGCGCGCTCTTTGATGCAAAGCTGTGGAAATTCCTGCTTGTCGGTGTGATCAACACGCTTGTCGGCACGGCGATCATGTTCGGCCTGTACAATATTGCCGGGTGCTCGTACTGGGTGGCCTCGGCGGCCAATTACGTGCTGACAAGTATTCTGAGCTTCTTCCTCAACAAATACTTCACGTTCCGCAGCCGCGAGCGCAGCGTGGGACAGGTCGTGCGCTTCGCGGCGAACATCGCCGTGTGCTACCTGATTGCTTACGGCGCTGCCAAGCCGATGTGTCTGCGCCTGCTTGCCAACGCCTCGGTGAGCACGCGCGACAACGTGGCCATGCTTGTCGGCATGGTGTTTTTCACCGGCCTCAACTACCTCGGCCAGCGCTTTTTCGCCTTTCGCAGCCCGAAAACCGAAGAAAACTGAGACCCATTCCCGGATGTACACACATCCGGGAATTTTTTTCGGGAAATCGCAAATATGCTATTGACAAACAAGGTGAGAAGTGGTTATATAAACACATGAACAATCATTCATATGTTCAAACGAAAGCGAGGAGATCCCATGGCAGAACCGAAACAAGACAGCGCACCGGCGTGCGAATACCTCAATGTGCACGAGGACGCGGTGGCGCGGGTGCTCGCGGCCCTGCCGGACGACGAGACGCTCTACGATCTGTCGGAGCTGTTTCGCGTTTTTGGCGATTCGACGCGCATCAAGATCCTCTATGTGCTCTTTGAGAGCGAGCTGTGCGTGTGCGATATTGCGCGCCTGCTGAATCTGACGCAGTCGGCGGTCAGCCACCAGCTGCGCATTTTGAAGGCGTCGAACCTTGTCCGCTTCCGTCGGGAGGGGAAGACCGTGTTCTACTCTCTGGACGACGATCACGTCCGGTCCGTGCTGGCCCTCGGCATGGAGCATGTGCTGGAAAAATGATGGCATGGCCATCTTTTCAAATAACATTCAATGACAGATGAAGGAGCGTACATCATCATGGAAAAGACTTATAAGATTGAAGTGGATTGCGCCAACTGTGCGGCGATCATCGAGCGCAACGTGGCAAAGCTCAAGTGCGTCCGGGAAGTGACCGTGAGCTACATGGCGCAGAAGATGCTGGTGGAATATGCCCCCGGCGTGGACGAAGCCGAGGCCAAAGCGGAGATCCTCAAGACCGCGCGCAAGGTCGAGCCGGACTTCCGCTTCGAGGACTGAATCTCATGTCGCGCGAACAGAAAAGGTCGCTGCTGCTCATAGCAGCAGCGGCCGTGCTGCTCATTGGGCTGCACTTTGTGCCGGTCACGGGCTGGCTCAAGCTCGTGCTGTATCTCATCCCGTATCTGCTCGTCGGCGGCGAGACACTGGTCGATGCCTGCAAGGGGATCTATAACCGCCAGCCGTTTGATGAAAACCTGCTCATGGCGGTGGCCACCGTCGGCGCAATGGTGCTCGGCGATTATCCGGAGGCCGTGTCCGTCATGCTGTTTTACCAGATCGGCGAGCTGTTTGAGAGCTATGCCGTCGGCCGCAGCCGGAAAAACATCGGCGACCTGATGGACATCCGCCCGGATTTCGCGTACGTAGAGACTGCTGACGGCATTGTGCGTGTCAAGCCAGAGGAGGTCGCCGTCGGCGACACGATCGTTGTCAAGCCCGGTGAGCGCGTCCCGCTCGACGGCACGGTGCTGACCGGCACGTCGGCGCTGAATATGAGCGCGCTGACCGGTGAGAGCGCCCCCGTGGACGTCGCGGAGGGGAGCGGTGTCGTGAGCGGCAGCGTGAACCTGTCGGGCGTGCTGCGTCTGCGTGTGGAGAAGGTGTATGCCGAGTCCACGGTCGCGCGCATTCTTGAGCTCGTGGAAAACTCCTCGCTCAAAAAGGCGCATACCGAGCGCTTCATCACGAAGTTTGCCCGCGTCTATACGCCGTCCGTGTGCGGCGCGGCGCTGGCGCTGGCGATCCTGCCGCCGGTCGTGCGGCTCATCATGGGCATCCCGGCCGACTGGGGCGAGTGGATCTACCGCGCGCTGACGTTTCTCGTCATCAGCTGCCCGTGCGCGCTCGTGATTTCGATCCCGCTGTCGTTTTTCGGCGGTATCGGCGGCGCGTCTGCACGCGGCATCCTCATCAAGGGCTCGAGCTATCTCGAGATGCTGGCCAAAACGGACCGCGTCGTCTTTGACAAGACCGGCACGCTCACGCGCGGCACGTTCGCCGTCACGGCGGTGCGCCCCGCGCAGCCGGAGCTGTCCGAGCAGGCGCTGCTGCAGCTTGCGGCGGCGGCGGAGCGTTTTTCCGACCACCCCGTCAGCCAGAGCCTGCGCCGCGCAGCCGGGAAGCTGCCGGAGACGCTGGTCACAACGGACGCCAGGGAGCTCGCCGGTCACGGTGTGACCGCGCAGGTCGGCGGCCGCGCCGTCGCCGCCGGCAACGCGAAGCTGATGGCCACCCTCGGCCTGACCGCGCCTGCGGTCGATGAGATCGGCACGGTCATCCACGTCGCGGCCGATGGCGCGTATCTCGGCTATATCGTCATCTCCGACGAGCCGAAGAGCGGCGCGCGCGAGGCGATCGCCCGTCTGCGTGCAGACGGTGTGCGCGTCGTCATGCTCACCGGCGACCGCAAGCGCACGGCCGATGCCGTGGCGCAGGAGCTCGGCATCGCGGAGGTGCACAGCGAGCTGCTGCCGGAGGATAAGGTCACGCAGGTCGAGCGGCTGCTCGGCGAGGGTGCACCCGGGAAATACCTCGCCTTCGTCGGCGACGGCATCAACGATGCGCCGGTGCTCGCGCGTGCCGATCTCGGCGCCGCCATGGGCGGCATCGGTTCGGACGCCGCCATTGAAGCTGCGGACATCGTGCTTATGGACGACGATCCGCGCAAGCTCTCTCTGGCCATGCGCATCTCGCGCAAGACCATGCGCCTCGTCTGGCAGAACATCGTCTTTGCGCTGGCGGTCAAGGCCGTGTGCCTTGTGCTCGGTGCGCTCGGCATTGCGAACATGTGGGTCGCCATCTTCGCCGACGTCGGCGTGATGGTGCTGTGCGTGCTCAATGCCGCCCGTGCGCTCGATACGAAGCGCCTGTGACCCGCTGTATAGAAAAAAGACCGCCCGCAGGCGGTCTTTTTTCATGCCTTTTTCATGTGCAGCGGCGGAAGCTGCCGTCGGTGAGGATGCGTGCGCAGATCAGCCCCAGCGGCAGGGCGATGACGATCAGCAGCGACGCTGCGAGCCACGACGCGCTGTCGCCGAGGTTCATCGTGCCCAGATCGTACACGGCGCGGTAGAAATACAGCCCCGGCACCATGATGACGATCGACGGCACGGTGATCGTGATGCGCGGATAACCCGAGCGCTGCTTATACAGGGAGGCGAGCAGGCCCGCTGTCAGCGCACCGAAAAACGCGGCGGCCGCCGGCGGAAAGCCCGCCAGACTGACGAGCTCGAGCCGCAGCGTGTTCGACAGCGCGCCGATCGCGGCGGCGGCACACGCGAGCTTCACGGGGCTGTTGAACATGAGCGAGAAGCCGAACACGCCGCAGAAGCTCGCTGCCAGCCGCAGCAGGATGCGTGCCCAGACGGGCAGCCCCAGCGGCAGGAAATCCATCGGCTGCAGCCGCAGCAGCAGCGCCATGCCCCATGCGGTCAGCGTCGCCACGACAACGATCATGAGCGCGTAGGCCAGCCGCTCAAGCCCGGAGCGCATGTCCTGCTTTGCCATGTCGATGCCGCTTGTGATGAACGGAAAGCCCGGGATGATAAACAGCATCGCACAGATATAGCCCGCCTGATGCTGTGCGTCGATGGGCCAGAGCAGCGACGCCAGCCGGAACAGCGCCGCATAGACCAGACACGCCGCCGCGACGGGCAGCGCGATGCAGCCAAACAGCGTCAGATGCCGCTGTGTCAGCCGCGTGCGCACATATTGCCCGACGCCCGCACCGAGAAAGGCCAGCAGCATCTCGATCGGCCCGCCGCCGAGCAGGAACGTGAACGCGCCGCACGCGAGTGCGGACGCGAGCCCGAGCTGCAGCGGCGTGTAGCTGCCGGCGGTCTGCGCGATCTCATCGAGCCTGGTGTGCAGGTCGTCGGCGGTCATGTACACGCCCTCGATCGGAAAGCGCTTGACAAAGCGCTCGAGCCGGTCGAGCTTGGCGGTGTTGACGCCGGTCGCCGTGAGCGTCAGCGTCTGGGAGAAGCTGTCCTGCCCGTCGGAGCAGGTGTATTCGATGGATGTGAGCCCGATATCGGCCGCGCACACGAGGCCGAGCGCCTCGGACAGCTCGTTCATCGAGCTGCGCACGCGCCACGCGCCCGTGCCGCACGAGAGCAGCAGCAGACCGACCCGCCCGACCACACCGGCGCGGATGGGCAGCGGCGCGCGTGAAACGGGCAGCTCCTTCTGATCCCGGATGGGGTCGTGCCACGGGATCTGCATATGATTTGGTTTGATGATCGAGTGATGCAGCATAGTTTGCACCCCTTTTGAAAATTCGGTCTGTATTGTAGTCTTGTCCGCGCCGGAAGTCAAGCACCATCCTGCCGCAAATGCGCGGCCCCGGAGCGTTTTTTGCTCCGGGGCCGTTTTATCGGATCATCCGGCGCGAAACAGCCGCCGGTACTCGCGCGGGCTGCAATAGCCCGCCGTGCACCGGGAAAAGGCATCGCCGAGAAAGAGCCTGTCCGTGCAGATCTCGATGATGGAAAAGCGCTCGCCCGGCGCGGCGGCGAGCACGCGCACCTCGGCATCGAGAAGCGCCCGGTATTCCGCCTCGCAGGCGTCGGTGATGCACATGTCCGGCTGCCAGCTGATGACGGCGTCAAAGTCGGCGCCGTCGCGAATGGCGCGGTCAATGTACGTTCGCAAAGTCATGATCGTATCCTCCCGTGTTGTGATCGTGGTTTGGCTTCTCCCTTTGTACCTACCATATCACTTGCGGAGTCCGATAATCAGGACAGTGAGCGTGCGGACCGCTTATTTTTGCGCCGCGCGCAGCCATGCGATCTCCTGCGCGTAGCCGGCGTCATCGTTCGGCGTCTCAAGGATGAACGGCAGCCCTGCCAGCGCCGGGTGCTGCGTGACGCGCACGAGCGCCTCCGGCGGGATGCAGCCGTCGCGCAGCTTCGCGTGCCGGTCCTTGTGACTGCCGCAGGGATTGAGGCTGTTGTTGAGATGCACAGCGTACAGGCGCTTGAGCCCGATCACGCGGTCAAACTCTGCGAGCACGCCGTCAAGGTCGCCGGCAATGTCATACCCCGCGTCCCAGACGTGGCACGTGTCGAGGCAGACGCCGATGTGCGCCTGCAGCTGCACGCGGTCGATGATGGCGCGCAGCTGCTCAAAGCGGCCGCCGACCTCACTGCCCTTTCCGGCCATGGTCTCGAGCAGCACGGTCGTGGTCATGCCGGGGAAGAGGACCTCATTGAGCAGCGCGGCGATCTTCTCGATGCCCGCGTCGATGCCCTGCCCAACGTGGCTGCCGGGGTGAAAATTGTAAAACTGACCGGGCGTGTGCTCCATGCGCTGCAGGTCGTCGGAAAAGGCCATGCGCGCAAACTCCGCCACCTGCGGCTTGGCCGCGCAGGGGTTGAGCGTGTACGGCGCGTGCGCGACCAGCCGGTCAATGCCCGCGCGGGCGCATTCGGTGTGGAAGGCGGCAATGTCCGCCGCCTCAATGGGCTTGGCGCTGCCGCCGCGGGGATTGCGCGTGAAAAACGCGAACGTGTTTGCGCCCAGCGCCTCCGCGCGCTTTGCCATGGCGAGATACCCGCCGACGGAGGAAATGTGACAGCCGATCCGGAACATACGATCACCTCAAAGAATGGATGCCCCCATCATAGCACACCGCGCGGCGGCTGCCAAGCTTGCCACCGCGCCGCGGATGGTGTATGCTGTTGCGCAAAGGGGGGCAGGCCATGCAGCCGTATGAACTCATTCGCTCCGGCCGGCGCACGCTGGCGCTCGAGGTGCGCGGCGGGCGCGTGATCGTGCGCGCGCCGTACCGGGCGTCTCAAGCGGTGATCGACCGCTTTGTCGCCGCGCACGCCGACTGGATCGCGCGCGCTCTGGCAAAGCAGGAGACCCGCGCCGCCGCGCATCCCGAGCCGACGGATGCCGAGCGGGAGGAATATATCCGGCAGGCGAAAGCCTGCCTGCCGCAGCGTGTGGCGTATTATTCCGAGCGGATGGGTCTTAGCCCGACGCAGGTGCGCATCACGGGCGCGCGCACGCGCTTTGGCAGCTGCAGCTCGCAGGGGCACATCTGCTTTTCGTGGCGGCTGATGCAGTACCCTCCGGAGGCGATCGACTACGTCGTCGTGCACGAGCTGGCACACCTGCGCTACATGAACCACGGCGCGGAGTTTTACGCGCTCATCGCGCGCTATCTGCCGGACTGGAAGACCCGCCGCGCCCTGCTGCGGGCGTGAACGCAACACCGGAGCACTTGCCGCTCCGGTGTTTTTGTGCGCAGGAATTGATTTTTGCCGCAGAAGCGTGTAAACTATATGGCCAGAAAAACCAGGGAGGGATGTGCATGAAACAGGCGATCGCGCTGGCCGGCGGCGGCACGAAGGGCGCGTATCAGGTCGGCGCGTGGAAGGCGATGCGGGAGCTCGGCGTCCCGTTTGATATCGTCACGGGCACGTCCATCGGCTCGGTCACGGCGGCGCTGATGGTGCAGGACGATTTTGACCGCGCGTGGGAGCTCTGGACGCACATCACGGAGGAGCAGATCATGCTCGAGCGGGACGATGCCACGCCGCACGAAAAGCGTGAGCTGGCGGCGCTGGCCGAGCACCCGGAGCAGCTCATCGCGCGCGTCAAGGACTGGGCGGATCTCAACCGCCGCACGGCGGACATTTCACCGTACCGTGCGCTCGTGCACAAATACCTTGATGAGGAGCGCTTTTTCGCCTCGCCCGTGGATTTCGGGCTCATGACGGCGCGCTTCCCGTCGTTCCAGCCGGTCGAGGTACGCAAGCGCGACATCGCGCCCGGCTACCTGCCGCAGTGGATCCTCGCGTCGTCGGCGTGTTTTCCGATGTTCCCGATGTGCGAGATCGACGGGCAGAACTATCTCGACGGCGCGTATTCGGATAACCTCCCCATCAGCACGGCGTTTCGTCTCGGTGCGGATCGCGTCATCGCCATCGGTCTCAAGCCGGAGACACCGGAGAAAAAGTACGCGAATCACCCGCTCGTGACCTATATCGCCCCGGCGGAGCCGCTGGGAAAGCTGCTGGAGTTTGACCCCGACGCGATGCGGCACAGCATCGCCCTCGGCTACACGGACACGCTGCGCGTGCTCGGCAGCCATATCGGCCATACCTACACGTTTGCGCCCGACGGACAGACGCTGCTCGACGGCGTCGCGCGCGACTATCTGCTCTGGCTGCTGCGCCGGGAGCTGACGCCGCCGGACTCCATGCTCGACTTTTTCCGCAGCGACACGCCGCTGACCGACCGCGTCCTCAGTGACCGTCCCGGCGACCTGACGGACTGCGCGCTCGCGGGCGTGGAGTGTGTACTGGAGGCATATGCCTATCCGCGCGGGGAGATCTACGATCTCAAGCTCCTGCTGCCGGAGCTGGCCATGCGCCTTGCGGAGGATGAGGACACGCCGGAGCTGGAGCACGCGCACGCACTGTGTGCCTCGCTCGGCAGCGAGCACTTCTTCACGCAGCTCGCCCCGCTCACACCGCGCTATGACGCCAGGGACATCTTCCTCGCCACGCTCACGCTCTATCTGCGGGAGCAGACGGCCTGACGGGCAGGTTTTTGTTGCGCTCGCGGGAATAATCGGGTATACTATCTAAGTTTGATAATTTTTGATATTGGATCATACAACAACAGAGGAGCGGACTATGGATCTGAAACAGGAAATCGAGCGCCGCCGGACATTTGCGATCATCTCGCACCCGGACGCCGGCAAGACGACGCTCACGGAAAAACTGCTGCTGTACGGCGGGGCCATCCAGCTCGCCGGCTCGGTCAAGGGCAAGGCGACCGCGCGCCACGCGGTCTCGGACTGGATGGAGCTTGAAAAGCAGCGCGGTATCTCCATCACATCGTCGGTCATGCAGTTCGAGTATGAGGGCTATTGCATCAACATCCTCGACACGCCGGGCCATCAGGACTTCTCGGAGGACACGTACCGCACGCTCATGGCGGCCGACAGCGCCGTCATGGTCATCGACGCGGCCAAGGGCATCGAGCCGCAGACGCGCAAGCTCTTCAAGATCTGCGCCATGCGCCACATCCCGATCTTCACGTTCATCAACAAGCTCGACCGTGAGGCCCGCGACCCGTTTGAGCTCATGGAGCAGCTCGAAAACGAGTTCGGCATCGGCACCTACCCCGTCAACTGGCCGATCGGCTGCGGACATGACTTCAAGGGCGTGTTTGACCGCGACCGCCGCGAGATCCTCGCGTTTCAGGAGTTTCACCGTGGGCAGAACAAGATCCGCCCCATCGAGTGCGAGCTCACGGATGTTGAGCGGCTCGATGAGCTGATCGGGCCGCGCCAGCGCGAAAAGCTCACCGAGGACATTGAGCTGCTCGACGGTGCGGGCTATTCCTTCGACCTCGATGAGGTGCGCGCTGGCCGCCTCAGCCCGGTGTTCTTCGGCTCCGCGCTGACGAACTTCGGCGTTGAGCCGTTTCTGGAAAACTTCCTGCACATGACGATGCCGCCGCTGCCGCGCACAACGGCCGACGGCACGGTCGACCCGTTCCAGCCGGGCTTTTCCGCGTTCGTGTTCAAGATCCAGGCAAACATGAACAAGGCCCACCGTGACCGCATCGCGTTCATGCGCATCTGTTCCGGCAAGTTCGTGCGCGACCATGAGTATCTGCACGTGCAGGGCGGCAAGACGCTCAAGCTTGCGCAGCCGCAGCAGCTCATGGCGCAGGAGCGCGCGATCATCAACGAGGCCTACGCCGGCGATATCATCGGCGTGTTCGACCCCGGCATCTTCTCCATCGGCGACACGATCTGCGAGCCCAAAATGCACGTGTGCTTCGAGGGCATCCCGACGTTTGCACCGGAGCATTTCTCCATCATCTCGCAGGTGGACACCATGAAGCGCAAGCAGTTTGTCAAGGGCGTCACCCAGATCGCGCAGGAGGGCGCCATCCAGATCTTCCATGAGCCGAACAGCGGCATGGAGGAGGTCATCGTCGGCGCGGTCGGCGTGCTGCAGTTCGAGGTGCTGGAGTACCGGCTCAAGAACGAGTACAACATCGACATCCGCCGCCGCGACCTGTCGTATTCCTACATCCGCTGGATCACGAGCGAGGGCACCGATCCTACGGCGCTCAACCTCGCCTCGGATACGAAGTGGGTGCAGGACTTCCGGGGGCATAATCTGCTCATCTTCAACAATGAGTGGAGCATCCGCTGGGCGGAGCAGAAAAACCCCGACCTGACGCTGGCGGAGTTCAGCCGGAACTGGTAAAAAAGATTGCAAACATGTATGCAAAACGCACGAAGGCCTTTCGAGAGAAGGACGCTTCGTGCGTTTTGCGTATGGACAGGAAATGAAATCTTTTGTGGAGTCAGCGAATTGAGCGATTGGGCGAATATACCAAAATAAGATACAACAATTTGCAATAAAAATAATATTTATAAAAATAAACAATAAAAGGTTGACGCAGAAAGAATGATATAGTAAATTTAACATAAAAAAGGAATTTATATCTAAAGATGGGAAGCTGATGCAAATTTTGAAGTTTTGACTCGCGTCTAAAACTGGAATTGATTCCGTACAGTTAGGAGACGATTCCGATGTGCTGAGTGCAATTTGGTGTGATTGTGATTTGAAAGCAGATGCATCCCAATTTAGCAAACTGGGCTTTGCGAGCGATATGAACAGCCTTTCGTATCGGTACAAAGTATATAACGCAGCTGGGGTCTGTACGATGTCTGCCAGCGATACCGTAACGTGCCCAACTGTTGATTCCTATCTTATCGTATATTATCAGTAAGGGGGTGTCCATCATGGAGCACAGACGGCCAAGTCTATTTAGAAGTTTCTGCATTACGCTGGTGCTCCTGCTGTCGTTGGGCTTGTGTGGCTGCAAGGCGCAGCCGGAGGCGGATACGTTCTTTTTCCAATACGAAGGCTACTTTGCGGCGCCGGTATCTTCTACGCTGACCGTGGCGATCACCGGATTCAGCACGAAGGAAGCATGCGCCGCGGTGTTTCAGAATGCAGCGTCCATGTCCTTTGAGGGAAATGATGCGGTGCGGATCCAGAAGTTTTCCATAGAGCCGCACGAGTCCATTGGAGCTTACAGCGCGTGTGCGGTGAGTGCAACGCTGGCGTTTGAAACGGCAGGCGTGACGGATGCAACGGCGCTGTGTGTGCAATTTCGGGATGGGAGCGAGCAGACGTACCCAATTGGAACGTGGACGTTCGACGTGCAGGACGCACCGGATCACGCAGAACTGCTGAATGTCTGGTCGTCCCCAGCATCGAATCGGGTTGGAAATATGTTCCCGTACCATTATGAGCTGCTGGATCGGGCCGCATCCATCCGGTCTATCCAATATGGACCGGATCAAATCGCCGATGTGGCGGACGGCATCACGGTATACGACGGCGTTGCGGAAGGGAAGCTGGCGCTCTCAGGTGACGCGCCGGTGCGGCTGATCCGCCCGCGCATCAAGGTGGAACAGAACGGCGAAGCCTACAGCGTTTATGGTATTTGCTGCTATTGCGGCGCGCTGGATGTGACGGAAGCGGACATACAGGCGGCGCAGGACGCGGCCGGCAGAACAGCATAGAAACAGGATGATCGCGCAGGAGAGTTCTCCTGCGCGATTTTTGGCAAAATACGGACATCGGGATTTTGCGCTTTCATATCCGATCTGCCCCAAACCGACAGGTTTCTTCCGGCACTTTGTGTATACTGCTGTCAAACGAAAGCGAGGAGGGAGACGATATGAAACAGCTCCGCTTTGTGATCCTGATCATGCTCATCATGCTGCTGCTGTGCCCGGCTGCGCGTGCGGCGCAGACGCCCGGCAGTGCAAACACAGAACAAATGGGAAAACCTCCTGCATCGCAGGAGGTTTTCTCGTATGCATCTACCGTCAGAACAGATCCTCGACCACGTTCTCGGGCGGGACTTCCAGCAGGGAGGGGTTGTGCATGAACATCTTCATGTACTTGAACGACGAGGCGTAATAGTACCCGTCGCACACGCGCTCGTCCATGACGGCCATAAAGTCGATGTACTTGCGCTCGACCGCCTTGCCCTCGCGGTCGAGCTCGACCGCCTTGCGCTTGGCGCCGAAGGCGATGAACATCGGCAGGGTGCCGAAGTTATACAGGTGGTGATAGATCGGCGGGATACCGAGCGAGCCCATGTCGGTGATGATCATCGAGCCGTGGAAGGGGCTGGCGTCGAGCAGCTTCTGCGGGATGATGCCGAAGTAGTCCATCACGCGCAGGCAGCCGATGGCGAAGCGCAGCAGGAAGCGCGGCAGCTTCAGCAGCGCGCCCGCGACCTGCTCGGTGTTGTTGTCCTCGCCGCCGTACTTGATCTCGTCGATCTTCTCGTTCATCTTGCGGTAGACATCAAAGATCGTGTCCGTCGGGGCGAAGACGGCCTTGATGGTCGTCTCGTTCGAGGTGGTGGACATGGTGCGGCGCACGGTCAGCACGACCTCGATGTTGTTGCGCGCATAAATGCGGCGGCCGGCCACAAAGCGGTTGATGCCGGGACGCATGGAGACCATGCGCACATAGGCCGCGATGAACAGGTGCAGGTAGCCGAGACCCTTGTAGCCCTCGAGCCGTTTCTGACGCAGCCAGCGGTCGGTATCCGTGATCTCGATGCAGTCCTCAAACTGGTTGCAGGCATCGTTTTTCGTGGGCATGATATAGGGCATGAACTTGTAAAACGGTGCGAGCGAATGGATCAGGCGACCGTCCTTGCGGTCTCCGAGACGGCGTTTGCTCTCCATAGGAAATACCTCCGAATATACGAATAAAGTTCAAACTTTTTAACTTTGGTACGACCATTATAGGTGATTTCCGAAATAATAGCAAGTAAAAAAGTATTTAAAATGATGATAACTGCATTTTTCCAATTATTTTGGCGGGTGCATTATCGGGAAAACGTAACGGTATCATCGGAAGAAATCATGCAAAAAAATAAACGTTAAATTTTAGTCAATGACGTGAAAAACGTAGCAATATCAATAGTTTTTTAACACTCGGATGTCTGAAAATTGACATACATTTTTGGGCAATATCGCTTGCGAAACGGGTATGAATAGGGTAGAATACATACATTATGTAGATACAGTTCGCAAATGCGAGCGTGCGCGGCATAATACTACTTCGAATTGTAGGGAGGTGTAGGGATGTCATTTGAGGCGATAACAACGATCCGTGACGCGGAAAACCGTGCAAAGCAGATCCAAGCCGACGCGCAGGCGGCCGCTGCAGCGGCAGTGGAAGCGGCTCAGGCCGAGGGCAAAGCGGCGATCGAGGCGGCCGTCGGAAAGGCGCAGCGTGAGCTGCAGACGCTGCGGGCCAAATCAGATGAAAAGGCGAAGGCAGATGCGGAAAAGCTGGCTGCGGAGACCAAGAACAAGGAAGCGGCCATGCGCATCAAGGCCAAGACCAATCTGGATCGCGCTGCATCACTTATCGTGGAAAGGATCGTGAACGGCTGATGGCCATTGTACACATGAAAAAGCTGCGGCTCATGGTCGTTCGCGGGCAGAAAGATGCTCTGCTGCGCGACCTGATGCTGCTCGGCTGCGTGCAGGTCTCGGAACCGGACGCGCTTTTGGCGGATGCAGAGGCTGCCGCGGTCCTGCGTCAGGAGAGCGGCAACGTGACGGAGACGCGCAGTGAGCTGACGCGCCTGAACGCTGCGCTCAAGCTGCTGGATAAGTATGCGCCGGTCAAGTCCAAGCTGCTCAGCTCCCGGCCGGAGGTCACGGAGCGCGAGTTTCTGGATGTCGGCGCCTACCGCAAGGAGCTCGACGCGGTCGCACAGCTCGAGGAGCTGGAGGCTGACGTGCGCCGCTATAACGGCGAGGAGGCAAAGCTGCGCAGCAGCGTTGAGGCGCTGCGCCCGTGGGAGACGCTTGACCTGCCGCTGAGTCTGGGCTCGACCGCGACGACGCGCATCACGCTGGGCATGCTGCCGGCGGCGGCAGACCTCGGCGAGGCGCAAAAGGCGCTGGCGGAGGCGGCACCCGAGTCGCAGATGTATGAGATCTCCGCAGACAGGGAACAGCACTATGTGCTGCTCATCTGCATGAAGGACGAGCTGATGGAGGCGCTGGCTGCGCTGCGCACCTTCGGCTTCACGCTGGCAAACCTCGGCGGCACGCCGGGAACGGCCAAGCAAAACATTGACAGCGCGCAGCAGCAGATCGCGGATGTCATCCGCAAGCGTGAGCAGGCGGAGGCGGACATCGCCGCCTTTGCACCGCACCGCGATGCGTTCAAGCTCTGCATCGACCGTGCGAGCGTCCGGCTCGGCCGCGCCGAGGCGGAGGAGCGTCTGGTCGGTACGGAGAGCGTCGTGTGTATGCGCGGCTGGCTCACGGCGCCGGAGGAGGAAAAGCTCACGGCGCTGCTCGCGAAGTATGACTGCGCATGGGATCTGGCCGACCCCACGGAGGATGAATATCCCGAGGTGCCGGTCAAGCTCAAGAACAACAAGTTTACAGAGCCGCTCAACATGGTCACGAATATGTACAGCCTGCCGGCCTACGGCACGGTGGACCCGAACCCGCTCATGGCGCCGTTTTTCATCCTGTTTTACGGCATCATGATGGCGGACATGGGCTACGGCCTCGTGATGGTGCTCGCGGCGCTCATCGCGCTCGGCAAGATGAAGCCCAAACGCGGCAGCAAGTATTTCTGCGAGCTGCTGCTCGCTTGCGGCGTGTCGACGTTCCTGCTCGGCATCGTGACGGGCGGCTTCTTCGGAAACGCCGTGCCGACGATCGTGCGGATGTTCGGTCACGATGTCCAGCTCGGCATCCTGACAAGCCCGCTGCTCGACCCGCTCAAGGATACGACGACGATCCTCATCGGCGCTATGGTGCTCGGCTTTATCCAGCTCGTGACCGGCATGATCGTGAACATGGTCATGGAGTGCCGCCAGGGCAAGGTCGGCGACGCGATCTTCAACGAGGGCACATGGCTGGTCCTGTTTGCGGGACTTGCGCTGTATGTGCTCAAGATCGGCAACATCGCCGGCGTCCCGGTCGTGCTGTGCATCGGCGGTCTGATGTTGCTCTACGGCTCCGGCCGTGAGGCCAAGGGCTTCGGCAAGGTCACGGCCGTGTTCGGCGCGCTCTACAACGGGCTGACCGGCTGGTTCGGCGACATTCTCTCGTATTCCCGACTCATGGCTCTGATGCTGGCCGGCAGCGTCATCGCGCAGGTGTTCAACACTCTCGCCGCGATGCCGTCGAGCGGCGGCGTGACCGTCGTGTCGATGCTGGTCTTTATCCTCATCTTCCTGGTGGGCCACGCGCTGAACTTCGGTCTGAACCTGCTCGGCTGCTTCGTGCACGACCTGCGTCTGCAGTGTCTGGAGTTCTTCGGTAAGTTCTATGTCGACGGCGGCAAGCCCTTCAGCCCGCTGGAGATCAACACGCGCTATGTCGACGTGGAAAATCATAATTTCTAAACATTCGTACTCAAGAGATATTTAAGGAGGAAATTGAAAATGGCATTTCTCGAATCCATCGGTGGTCTGGCTCTCGGCCTTCTCGGCGCTGCGCTCGCAGCGGCTCTCGCGTGCATCGGCTCTGCAAAGGGCACCGGCATCGCCGGTGAGGCCGGCGCAGGTCTCGTCTCGGAGGATCCCAGCAAGTTCGGTAAGGCGATGATCATGCAGGTCATCCCCGGGACGCAGGGTCTGTACGGCTTCGTCATCTGGTTCCTTGCTCAGAGCCAGATCTTTGCCGCCAACGCCGCCGCCCCGCTGACCGTTGCGCAGGGCCTGCAGTACTTCGCAGCCTGCCTGCCGATCGCGCTCGGCGGTCTGATCTCCGCCATCGCGCAGGGCAAGGTCGCTGCCGCGTCCCTGAACATTCTGGCCAAGAAGCCGGACGACTGGTCCAAGGGCATGATCTTCTGCATCACGGTCGAGTTCTACGCCATCCTCTGCCTGCTGGCGTCGTTCCTGATGCTCAACGGCTTGAAGTAATCCAAAATCCTCTTCCGACAGAAGGGAACGAAGATCTATGAATGGTATTGAAAAAATCACCGGCCGCATCGAGGCGGACGCACGGGAGCAGGCGAGTGCCATCACGGCCGACGCCGAGGCCAAGTGCGCCGAGATCCGCGCCGGCTATGACAAGCAGGCGCAAGACCAGTATTGGGCGCGCGTGCGCGACGGTGTAAAGACCTGCGAGGATCGCGTGCAGCGCATGGGACGTCTGGCGGAAATGGAAGCCAGAAAGAGCATTCTTGCTCTCAAGCAGGAGATGGTCGACGCGGCGTTTGCCGCCGCGCTCGAGCGCATCTGCACCATGCCGCAGGCGGACTACGTGGCCTATCTTGCCAAGCTCGCGGCGCAGGCCGCCACGACCGGCACCGAGGCGTTGGTGTTCAACGCCAAGGACCAGGCCGCGTGCGGTCAGGCGGTCGCGGACGCTGCAAACGCGCTGCTCGCGCAGCAGGGCAAGCAGGCGCGGCTCACCGTGAGCCCCGCCACGCGCGACCTGCGCGCCGGTTTTGTGCTCCAGCAGGGAGACATCGAGGTCAACTGCGCGGTGGAGACGATCGCAGAGCTCTGCCGCAGTGATCTGGCTGCTCAGGTCGCCGAGGTCTTGTTCGGCGCATGACCTGCCCCGCCCCACGCGGGGGAATGAATTATCCTATATGGGGCGCAGGGCTCTGCGCCGCATGAAGGAGGAACGGAATTGTCTAAAGTAAAAGATACGAACTACCTTGCGATTACGGCAATGCTGGCAGCCCGCGAGACCAAGATGCTTTCCGCTGAGCGCATGGAGCGCATGATCGATGCGCCCACGAACGAGGAGGCGGCCAAGATCCTTGAGGAATGCGGCTACGGCGACCTGAGCGGTCTGAGTGCGAAGGACGCCGGAGCTGCGCTCGAGGCGCACATCGCGGCGCTGTTCGACGAGGTTGAGGGCATGGTCCCGGAGGGGCAGCTCGTGCAGCTGTTCCGCCTCAAGTACGACTGCCACAACGCCAAGGCGCTCATCAAGGCACAGGCCATGGGCACGGACTGCGGCGCGATTTTGTCGCAGCGCGGCACGGTGCCGCCGCAGAAGCTGCACGCCGCGTTCTATGAAGAGGACTACCGCGACATCCCGCCCGTTCTGGCACAGGCCATGGTCGATGCCGCTGCGATCCTCGCGCGCACAGCCAATCCGCAGGCGGCGGACTTTGCGCTTGACCGCGCGTATTTTGCGCAGATGCTCGCGCTCTGCGACGGTCTGAGTGACGGCGGCTTTGCCAAGGGCTATGTGCAGCTGCAGATCGACGGTGCGAATCTGCGCGCCGCCGTGCGCACGCGCCGCATGGCCAAAGATGTGGACTTTCTCAAGAATGCGCTCGTCTCCGGCGGCACGATCGGCACGGATCGCGTGCTCGCGGCGTTTGAGTCGGCCGAGGCGCTCACGGCACTCTATGCCAACACGTGGCTGAGCAATGCGGCATCTGCCGGTGCGGCCGCCATGAGCGGCGGCGCGCTGACGGCGTTTGAGCTGCTGTGCGACAACGCGCTCATGGACTACATCCGCGCGGCCAAGCTGCGCAGTTTCGGCGCGGCGCACGTGTCGGCGTATCTCGCCGCCATGGAAAACGAGACGACGGCCGCCAGAATGATCCTGACGGGCAGACTCGCCGGGCTTCAGCCCGCGGTCATCCGGGAAAGGCTGCGTGAGACTTATGCTTAAAATTGCAGTTGTCGGCGGTGCGGAGACCGTCATGGGCTTCAAGGCGCTCGGTCTCGAGGCCTGCCCGGTCGCCAACACCGAGGAGGCGCGCGAGACGCTGCGCCGCCTGACCAAGGACTCTGAGGACTACGCCATCATCTATGTGGAAGAAAATCTGGCGCAGGAGCTTCAGCACGAGATCGACAAATTCAAAGATGTTCCCAAGCCGGCCATCATCCTGATCCCCGGCAGGGAAGGCCCCCTCGGCCTCGGCCAGACCGCGCTCAAGGCGGCGGTCGAGCGAGCGGTTGGCTCCGATATCCTTTAAGGAAAGGAAGAATGAAATTGAGCGGAACTATCACAAAAGTTTCCGGTCCGCTGGTCGTGGCCAACGGTCTTGCCGATGCCAACGTCTCTGACGTTGTGCGTGTCGGCGAGCAGCGCCTGATCGGCGAGATCCTGAATATGACCGGCGACAGCGCGTCCATCCAGGTCTACGAGGAGACCTCCGGTCTCGGTCCCGGCGCGAAAGTCGAGACGACCGGTATGCCGCTGTCCGTGGAGCTTGGCCCCGGTATGCTGGAGAATATCTATGACGGTATCCAGCGCCCGCTGCCCGAGATCCGCGACCTGACCGGCTCGAACATCACCCGCGGCATCGAGGTGCCCGCGCTCAACCGCGAGCGTGTGTGGCACTTTGATCCCGTCGTGCAGCCCGGCACCGCCGTTTCCGGCGGCGACGTGATCGGCACCGTCCAGGAGACGACGGCCATCCTGCACAAGATCATGGTGCCCCCGCAGATGGCGGGCACGATCAAGAGCATCACCGGCGGTGACTTCACGGTCGACCAGACCGTCGCCGTGCTCACCGATGCCGCCGGCGTCGACCATGAGCTGAACATGATCCAGCGCTGGCCGGTGCGTATCGCGCGCCCCTATGCGCAGAAGTTCGCCCCGAACAAGCCCATGAACAGCGGCCAGCGTATCATCGACACGCTCTTCCCGATCGCCAAGGGCGGCACGGCAGCCGTGCCCGGCCCGTTCGGCAGCGGCAAGACCGTCGTGCAGCATCAGCTCGCCAAGTGGTCGGACGTGGACGTCGTCGTCTACATCGGCTGCGGCGAACGCGGCAACGAGATGACCGACGTTCTCATGGAGTTCCCGGAGCTGACCGACCCGCGCAACGGCGAGCCGCTCATGAAGCGCACCGTGCTCATCGCCAACACCTCCGATATGCCGGTGGCTGCGCGTGAGGCGTCCATCTACACCGGCATCACCATCGCGGAGTATTTCCGCGACATGGGCTATGACGTCGCCGTTCTGGCTGACTCCACCTCCCGCTGGGCCGAGGCACTGCGTGAGATGTCCGGCCGTCTGGAGGAGATGCCCGGCGAAGAAGGCTACCCGGCCTACCTCGCATCGCGCATCGCGCAGTTCTACGAGCGTGCCGGCTGCATCCGCTGCATCGGCAGCGATGCCGACCGCCGCGGCTCCGTCACCGCCATCGGCGCTGTCTCGCCTCCGGGCGGCGACATTTCCGAGCCTGTCTCGCAGGCGACGATGCGCATCGTCAAGGTGTTCTGGGCGCTTGATTCGAGCCTTGCCTATGCCCGCCACTTCCCGGCCATCAACTGGCTGACGTCCTACTCGCTGTATGTCGACTCGCTCAAGCCGTGGTATGAGGCCACGTTCGGCGAGGAATATATGGCCAACCGCGACAAGGCCATGAGCATCCTGCAGCAGGAATCCGAGCTGCAGGAGATCGTCCGCCTCGTCGGTCAGGACGCGCTGTCCCCGGCCGACCGCCTGACGATGGAGACTGCCAAGATGATCCGCGAGGACTTCCTGCAGCAGAACGCCTTCGTCGACATCGACAGCTACTCCGAGTACCGCCGTCAGTATCTGCTGCTCGGCCTCATCCTGCACTATGACGCCGAGTGCCGTGACGCGCTCGAGAAGAACGCGCCGATGCACAAGCTCTTTGCCATTCCCGCCCGTGTCGATATCGGCCGCGCCAAGAGCGTGCCGAGCGACGAGTACGAGCAGGTCTATGCCAAGATCGCGGCGGATATGACTGCACAGATCAAAGAGATTATCGCCGGAGGTGAGGAGCAGTGATTAGAGAATACAAGACCATCCAGGAGATCGCCAGCCCTCTGATGATCGTCAAGAATGTCGAAGGCGTGACCTACGACGAGCTGGCCGAGATCGAGCTCCCGAACGGTGAAGTCCGCCGCTGCAAGGTCCTCGAGGTCGAGGACGATCATGCGGTCGTGCAGCTCTTTGAGAGCGCACAGGGCATCAACCTCGCGCAGTCGAAGGTGCGCTTTCTCGGCCACCCGCTGCAGCTGGGCGTGAGCGAGGATATGCTCGGCCGCGTCTTCAACGGCATGGGCGAGCCCATCGACGGCGGCCCGGCGATCCTCGCCGAGGAGCACCGCGACATCAACGGTCTGCCGATGAACCCGGCGGCGAGAAGCTATCCGCAGGAGTTTATCCAGACGGGTGTTTCCGCGATCGATGGTCTGAATACACTGGTCCGCGGTCAGAAACTGCCGATTTTCTCGGCGTCCGGTCTGCCGCATGCGAATCTGGCAGCCCAGATTGCGAGACAGGCGAAGGTGCGCGGCACGGACGAACCGTTTGCCGTTGTCTTTGCGGCGATGGGTATCACCTTTGAGGAAGCGCATTTCTTTACCGAGAGCTTTAAGGAGACGGGCGCGATCGACCGTACCGTCCTGTTTATCAACCTGGCAAACGATCCGGCGGTTGAGCGTATCGCGACCCCACGTATGGCGCTGACGGCTGCCGAGTATCTGGCATTTGAGAAAAATATGCACGTTCTCGTTATCCTGACGGATATCACGAACTACGCGGATGCGCTGCGAGAGATTTCGGCTGCCCGCAAGGAAGTTCCGGGACGCCGCGGTTATCCGGGTTATATGTACACGGATCTTGCATCCCTGTATGAGAGAGCCGGACGCCAGAGAGGCAAGAATGGTTCGATCACGATGATTCCGATCTTAACCATGCCGGAGGATGACAAGACTCATCCGATCCCTGACTTAACAGGATACATCACAGAGGGTCAGATCATCCTGAGCCGTGAGCTGTATCGAAAAGGCGTTACACCGCCGATCGATGTACTGCCGTCTCTGTCCCGTCTGAAGGATAAGGGTATCGGCGAGGGCAAGACCCGTGCGGATCACTCCAATACACTGAACCAGCTGTTTGCAGCCTATGCAAGAGGTAAAGATGCAAAAGAGCTTATGACCATTCTTGGTGAAGCAGCACTCTCTGATATCGATCTGATCTATGCAAAATTTGCAGATGAATTTGAGAAACAGTATGTATCTCAGGGATTCCAGGCAGACCGTGATATCGAAGAGACACTGAGCATCGGATGGAAGCTTCTGTCTATCCTGCCGAGAAGCGAGCTGAAACGTATTGACGATAAGTTCCTGAATCAGTACTACGGAAAGTAGGAGGTGACTGCACGTGGCATCTACACAGGTGAACCCCACCCGAATGGAGCTGACACGCCAGAAGAAAAAACTGGTGACGGCCACTAAAGGTCATAAGCTTCTGAAGGACA
>ERZ831979.879-NODE-879-length-30619-cov-11.250065_pt1 | contig 30619 bp, 36 predicted proteins | sample MGYA00519952_ERZ831979 | MGnify/ENA primary metagenome ERZ831979 (study PRJEB31850, sample SAMEA3708723) | human gut metagenome | biome: human gut; feature: human-associated habitat; material: faeces | place: China | collected 2014 ...
GCTGATACGGAGGCGTATAAAATATTTTCCTTAATTCAGGAAGAACGAAAGCTCCGTTTTAATTATATCGATATAAGAATCAGTTATCAGAATTTATTCGGTATTTTGTTGTTGTAATTATTAGCAAACAACATACATTCGTTACAAGCGGTGATTCTAAAAAAGTCACCGCTTTTTTTGTCGCCAAAATGAAGAAAGACATGAATAAGAATGTACAGGATTTTGTCATCGAGACGATTCAATCGATTGACTCGAAAATACCGGGAATAAGGATCAGGTATGCCTACGACATACAGACCAACTTCCATATCGTGGAGGTCTCTCCTGAAAGCATAAGAAGAGGCAGTGAAGAATACATGGAAATGGAGTATAATTTATGTAATGAATTTCAAGAAAAATTTCCGGAAGAGGATTTGCTCGTATCTGAGCCGGACAGAATTAACAACATGGAAAACTTAATCTTCGAGATATGAAATACTTCACGATGAAAGAACTCACAAAGAGTTCAACGGCCGATAAACTGGGTATAGACAATACCCCTACTCCCGAAGCGTCGGTTTCGTTGTCGAACCTTGTCACCCATGTTTTAGACCCTTTGCGGGAGATGTACGGAAAGGCGATAACCGTCAATTCGGGCTATCGTTGTCCCAAACTCAATGCCGCTGTGGGTGGTGCGAAAAACAGCCAGCACATGAGGGGTAATGCGGCGGATATAACGGCAGGGAACAAGGAGGAGAACAAGAAGCTGTTCGAGCTTATACGGGATAACCTCCCCTTCGACCAGTTGATAAATGAGAGCAATTACAGTTGGGTGCACGTGTCTTATGCGTCGACATCGAAGAACCGGAAACAAATACTGAGCCTATGAGACATATCGTATTCCTATTGTTGTTTTTGGCCGGCTTGGCTGCGACGAGTTGTACCAGACATGTGTATGTTCCGGTGGAGACGACAAAGAGCGACACGGTGTATCTGAACAGGGTGCAGCTCGATTCCATATACATGCGGGACAGTGTTTTCATCGAGAAATCGGGAGACACGATACGTGAGTTCCAATACAAGTACATATACAGGTTCAAGGACAGAATCGATACGCTGTATATATCCAAGACGGACAGCATACAAGTACCCTACCCCGTCGAGGTAGTAAAGTACAAGACTCCCCGATGGTGCTGGTGGGCTCTCGGTGGCATTGTCTTGCTGCTTGTCCCTTACATCATGAAATGGATAACAAAATTGAAAGGACTGGGTTTCTTGATATAATTTGATTTACGACTCCTCCCGAGGCTTCGGAGTATAAAGGAAAGCCTCAATCTCTTGCTGCTCTTCCAAAACTAACAAGAGACAACATCACGGGGAATGTTACGAGGCTTTCACAGCCTTTAAACAGGAACGTGATGTTTTTTATTGTGTCAACAATCTATAATTTAACAAATATTTAAAAAGGCAAGAGATATGAAAACCAATGAAATCTTTGAACACGTCTTGCAAATCGTTTGCGAGGAATGTGAGCTGTGTTACGGCGAATTGATCAACGGGGCGAACAAAAATGCGGTCGACGCACGTTGCCTGCTCATCTGTGCGTTGGTATCGCTCGGCTTCTCCGAGGAGAACACCGCCGCTTATCTTTCCATGACCAGACAGGGAGTGAACAAATTGAAAAACAGCCTGAAACAGCGGTGTTCGGGAAGTTTTATTCTGACAACGACAAATCAACGGGTCAGCAACAGAATAGCCACCGAAATCCGAGGATAGCAACGGCAATAGCCATACGTTTGTATGCGGCCGATATTGGCCGTAACCATCAATTATATCTATATGGAAAGAACGTATGTTTTCAATCAAGAGCCCAATGGTGGCGGAAGCAAGTTCGACATCATGGCTTTATTGCCCAACCTGATGGGCGGTAAAGGGGTCGATCCCGGACTCTTGGCCCTTCTCAATCAGGGAAGGAACAATCAGGACGCTTGGGGCGGAGGCATGTGGTGGATTTGGATTATCCTGCTGTGGTTCTGCTGGGGCGGTAACGGATTCGGAGGTTTTGGCAACCGGGGCGGGCTTCCTGCCGAGCTGAACGGCGATGTCGGACGTGAATACCTGATGTCGGCCATTCAAGGGAACGGTAATGCCATCAACCAACTCGCTTCGTCCTTGAACTGCTCTACCCAACAGTTACAATCCGCCTTGTGCAACATTCAGGGCTTGATTCAGGGTGTCGGCAACCAAGTGGGCATGTCCGCACAACAGATCATCAACAGCATTCAATCGAGTAATTGTACGCTGGCGACTCAAATCGCCGATTGCTGCTGCAAGACGCAAAACGCAATCGAGAGACAAGGATACGAAACCCGTATCGCCACCTCGGAACAAACCCACTCCCTCGTGGACAGCGGCAATGAGAACACTCGTGCCATTTTGGCGAAGCTGGATTCTATCCAAACTCAGGCTTTACAGGACAAGATCACCGCTTTGACGGCAGAGAAGGCTACTTTGTCGGCTGAAATCTCCCAACGGAACCAGAATGCGACCATTCTCAATGCGGTAGGGCAACAGATTGCTCCCCTCGCTGCCGGTTTGCAGGCTCTCCAAAGCGATGTGGACGGCATCAAGTGTAAATTGCCCAATACCGTTCCCGTGGTATATCCGAACATTCAGGCTGTAAACACGGACTTGTACCGGGCTGCCGCTTATGGAGCTTATGCGGGCGATGTCGCATACGGACGCAGCGGTTACGGATGCGGTTGCAACAACTACTGGGGTTAATTCCAGTAAGAAAGGAGGTATATATGTGGCCTAACTTTTTTACAGGGTTTCCCTTTCCGTTCCCGACGCTGGGCAGAGTGAATTACAACACTCTTCCTACGGTGGCGGTGACGGTCGGCACGGAGAACGTGACTTTGGAACTTCCAAACCATGCGTTCCGTAACAGGGACTATGTGGGAGGATTCTATATCAATCTCCGTCAGGCGATACCCGCCGGAACGACCGCAACGCTTCCCATTCTCATCGGGACGAACGGGGACACGAGACCTCTGCTGGCTTACAACAACGAGCCGGTGACGGTAGAGAATATCGCCGGTACGGGGATCTATGAAATCCATTACAACAAGTACACCAACGAAGTGTACCTTGTCAACGGTGGGTACAGACCTACTACGGCGACAGCGGCAACCAACGTCGCCGCCAAAAGCAAATAATTAACACGGGGCTGCCTTTTATCGGGCAGTCCCATTAAATCAAAAAAACTATGTTTCAGAATCTTCGAGCAAACAACCAGTTATTTATCCTTCATAAGGACGAAAATCCCTTAGTGGATATAGGCTCCGTCGTCAGCGTTTCGGCTGCGAAGCCTAAGTACCCCATGCCGACACCTATCGGGCAGATACCCCAGATGGAAATGGTGGTGGACGTGGTGGTCTGCGTGAACGGGCAGAACACGACGTTCCAGAACTTGCCGGCAGGGGCGGACATCGCTGACTTCGGGCAAAACGGCAACATCGTCATATCTTGTTCCAGAGAGGCCATGAACTCGGAAGTGTCGGCTATCCGGCAAAAGAGCTTGGACGAACTGAACCGGCGTAATTACCACGAGAACGTGATTGCCGGGTGCGACAAGATATTGACAGTTTTGAATCCCGAATTTGCGGAGAAGCAAAGGCAGGAGCAGGAGATTGCCACCCTCAAAGGGCAGATGTGCGAAATGAGCAGAAGCATGGCCGACCTAATGGCCATGAACAAAAAACTGATGGAACAGCTCGGTGTTGCTGAAACTAAAAACAAAAAGTAATATGGGAATGTGGTCAATATTAGAAGAAGGCCGTGGATATGAAGGATTCAATGAACGCGGCGGTAGAGAGCTCGAAATGGCCTACAAGGAAGGTTGCGAGCACGGCTACAAGAAAGGCTATGAAGCTGCGATGCGGGAAATGCAGGGCGGCGATATGGGCTTCCGTGGCAATAATGGCGGCAGTTACGGCGGCGGGAATTATGGCGGAGGTTCTTCCAGTGGAATGAACAACCGTTATGCTCCCGGTTATCCTCCTTCGTACTATGACGAAATGGGGGAACGCAGACGCAGACGGGCCAACGGCGAGTTCTATTAATCGGGAGGGGAGAAATCCCCTCTCTTTTCAAAAACATAAAAAAGCAGTGTTATGAACCAACGATTAGACATTTATGATATTTTCCCCTCCGGCATGACGGAGTACCTTTCCCGATACGGCTGGCACTTCTCCAAGAACATGTGCGAGTGGGCGGTTTCCAGAATGAAGGCCGAAAACAAGGCCACCGGAAAGAAGGAGGAGATAAAAGCCCTTTCGAAAGAAGATGTGGAGGTCATCTTGACACAGGCGGGCGTGAAGTTGGAAAAGTCCAAAGGGTACGACCATGTATTTGTCGCCAATATGGGTAAGGCCGACTATTTGAAATCATCGATTCCCGACGATACCCATTTGGCTCTTTTTGTAAAGGACTATATCGACGACCCTGACGGTTACGACGGGTTGCCCTTTACTCGTTTCTATGCCGACTGTATAGGTTCGGGTACTCCGATCATGTGGGAAGATATGTTATAAAACATGATTGTTCAGGATTTCTACATAGCGAAATACGACTGGCACGTAAGGGTTTTTTACGCCGTTACCACCTACTGGACAAACACCATACTCCGGGAGCTGGAACGGATCGGTTGTACGGGGAGTAATCTGGAAAATGCTTTCAGAAGTTTGTCGTCCGGTAACTTGAATACAGGACTTACCTATTCCAATTTCGAGCATCGACGGACGGTGATGGTAATTGCCATGACGACGAGTCCCGAACAGTTCCAAAACTCTTGGGATCATGAAAAGGGGCATTTGTGCAGGCATATATCCCGGACGTTCGGTGTTGACCCTTACGGGGAGGAAGAACAGTACCTTCGGGGATATATCGGGCAGAAGATGTTCCCCGTGGCGAAGAAGTTCCTATGTGAGTGTTGCAGAAAGAAATTAATTCGGGAAGTACATGGAGATAGCTAAAATCATACAAGCCATCTGTTCCGGCAAGTCGAGGAAGGAGGTTTATAACCTGCTTTCGCCGGAAGAGAAGGATACCTTGAATCGGTTTGCCGATAACGGTCTCTTGAACAGGAGAATGAGGAGAAAATTTCAAAGGAATATTCGGAAATGCAAATGATGAACAGGGAAATGCCGGGGTGAGAAGCTCCGGCATTCGTGTTTAATTCCATGTCAATCATTTTTGCGGAAAATCTTCCACATCATTCGTTTTGTTAAATATTGATAAATCATAAAACATTTATACTATAATATTTTGTATATACAATAAAATGTAGTATCTTTACCATGTAATCAAAAACAAACAGTAACCAATTAAAAAAAACGATATGAAAACTCAAATTAAGTACTTAATCAGTGGTCGTAAAGATGTGATAATCGACGAAACGAATGCCAAGTATGACAATGCCAATAAATCTACCTCTCATAACGGGTTTGCAGGAACAAGAACGCACAGAAATAGCACGGCGTGTGATAGAAGAAAATCCTGACGGGCTGAATATTGAGATTAAAGGTGTTTTATTGTCGTTAAATCGTATATCTTCTGAATCTGGCAAAACAGTCTGGTTTGAAAACGAAATTACGGAGGACGAATACAAGCGAATATTGGGTTACGATTATCCGTCTACCCAATCACAATGGTCGGCAACATTTCTAATAAACAACGATATGACGGTTGAAATTCAATTAGCAAAAAGGAAAAACGACAATAGTCGCCGCTATTCCCGTTAAATAGGAAAACAAAATTGGGACAATGTTTTCATAGAATCATTTAAATATTAGAAGTCCCTGTATTTATTATATTAAACAACTATTTCTTATTTCCGTGAAAATACCGAAACGACTCTCCATAATTCAACATTTTGCTTCTGCTTTCATTGGTACTATCTTTTCGACAAATGCAAAATGAACCCTATATAGAGTTTGCTGCCATATTTGCCTTATATATAAATTTTGCCAAAGATAGTGTTTTTTCTCAAAAAGATATAAATCGAATATATACAAAAAGCTATTCGAAAATTACTACAGAATAAGCGAGTGACAAAATCTTGTACCCAACCGAAAGAAAAAAAATAATAAAGGAGGGTGTTTGACTAGATCGTTCGGCATAATAGGCAAAATGAGTACAGCGAGTGCAGACAGCCACTTCAGAATCATCAAGCCGATAAGATGCGGGCAGACTGAAGATACGCCGACTGTCCGCAAGCGGAAGCCCGGGATTTGAAGAGGCAGAAAGAAACGGCTCGGAAGGAACTAAGACAGGTAAAAAAAGAGATACAGACCGAGAAACTGAAAGGGGCTGTAAACACAGCAGCCACCAACATTGCCGAAAGTGTAGGTTCTCTTTTCAGAAACAACAGAGTCAAGACGCTGGATAGAGCGAACACCACCATGCATAGGGAAAACCAGCCACGAGAAAACCATCGAAGCCCTGCAAACCCGAATACAAACCATACAGGCAGATCACAGCCGAGAGATACGGGAAATGCAACAGAAGCACAGCAGGGAGATAGCAGACAAGGAGGAAATATCGTTTCTGAAAACAGTAATCGCAAAGGTAGTGGCATGGTTTCCCCACCTGCGTGAAATGTTGCGCATTGAAAAACTGTGTCACCTTATGGAATTCGATGAAAGGCAGACCGCGACGCTCGTCAAGGGAAAGCCGTTGGAGTATGCAGGGGAACTCTACTCGGAGGAACACGAACGGAAATTCACGACCGAAAAGGCATGGTTTCAAGTCGTGAAAGACCCCACCGACGGGACTAAATTGGTTCTTGCCATTGACCGAAAGCCCATTGCCGAGTGGTTCAAAGAGCAATTCGATAAGCTACGGCAGAGCATTCGCCGACCAATACAACCGCAAAGGAAAAGCAGAGGGATTTAGGGGAAATAGATAAATAATCAACTGTACCTCAATCACTAAATTCAAGTCAATCAAATTATTGGCATTCTATGGTGCATAAACGAAATAAAAGTAGTAAATTTGCCAAATAATGACAAATTGAAAAAATATTCGAATGTTATTCGCTCAAAAGATCAAAGCGGCCAGAGTCCGAAGCGGATTGTTGCAAAAGCAATTGGCTTCGGCTTTGAATATAGATGTCCCTATGTATAGCCGAATAGAACGCGGAGACAGGCAAGCTAAAAAGGAGCAAGTGGTATTGCTTTCGGATATCTTGAATATCGAACGGGAAGAGTTGTTGAGCCTTTGGATTGCGGATAAGATAAATGCAATTATCGGAGACGATAAAAACATTGCAGATAAAGCGTTGAAGACTATAATTGACAATAGAAATGGAAATAAAGACTATACACACGCTTATTAACGGAGATAGCAGGAATCTTTCTCTTATGCCGGACAAATCCGTCCATCTGATCATTACGTCGCCCCCGTATTGGCAATTGAAAGATTATGGGAGTGATGGGCAAATAGGATTTCATGATAGTTACGAAAGTTATATCAACAATCTGAATATGGTCTGGGCGGAGTGCAATCGAGTATTGCATGACGGTTGCCGTTTGTGCATAAATATAGGAGACCAATTCGCTCGTTCCGTCTATTACGGACGTTATAAAGTGATTCCCATAAGAACCGAAATCATACGTTTTTGCGAAGCTCTCGGAATGGATTATATGGGAGCCGTAATTTGGCAGAAGCAAACAACGATGAATACGACAGGGGGAGGAGCTGTTATGGGTAGTTTTCCTTATCCTCGAAACGGTATTTTGAAAATAGATTACGAATTTATCCTAATTTTCAAAAAACAAGGTAAGGCTCCCGTTCCCGCTATTGAGCAAAAGCAATGTTCGGAAATGACAAAAGATGAATGGAATACATTTTTTGCTTCCCATTGGAATTTCGGTGGGGCTAAACAAGACGGACACATTGCGGTATTTCCTGAAGAATTGCCGCACCGTTTGATAAAAATGTTCTCTTTTGCTGGAGAAACGGTATTCGATCCATTCATGGGTAGCGGGACTACGGCTTTGGCAGCGCGTAATCTGCAACGTAATTCTATCGGGTATGAAATAAATCCCGATTATAAAAAATACTATGAGGAAAAGGTCGCTTCATCCTTTTCGTTCGGCAATGTAGAATATAGATACAGCAACGATAGATCTGTTTTCGACATGGACGAAAAGAAGAAAACTTTGCCTTATATATTCAGTGACCCGCACAAAATGGAAAGCAAAATCGAGATTAAGAAGTTGCAATTCGGTTCACGGATAGATAAAGACAAGAAAGAACGGGAAGAGTATTTTTCTGTAAAAACGATTTTGTCACCAAATACTATTGTATTGAACAATGGACTTACCATACGACTGCTCGGAATCAAAGAAAAGCCATCTGTCAATGGTAATGCGACAAAATTTCTTGCGGAAAAGACAAAAGGAAGGAAGGTCTTTTTACGTTACGATGCCATAAAGTATGACGATAAAGATTTGTTGTTGTGCTACTTATACTTAGACAACAAAACTTTTATAAATGCACATATGCTGAAAAACGGTTTGGCAGACGTGGACTATTCTTTTGATTTCAAATATAAAAACAAATTCGAGAAACTGATAAACCTATAACGTTATGGATAGATATTCAATGAATTTCGGGAAAAAGGAACGCGTGCTGAACTACACTTGCCAAACATACCAATTATCCCGTCCGAATAAAGTAGGTGCTGTAATGGCTCTTATTCGCGATTGCCAACCTTCTTCGTTCGATGAATGGCAATCATGGTATTTCGAAAATGCTCATACCGCAGGAAAAAATCCGACGAAAATCACAGTCGAAAGTCTCCATGAATTGGGTGAACGGTTGTATGCAAAAATTACGGAAGTCGTGATTCCGGAATGGGAAGCAGCTTTTCGTGAATTGACAGAACAGGACTGCATTGACTATATATACAATCTGACTATAAATCGTACTTATGACGGTTATATACGAGAAAAGTCTGTAATCAATGACGGATTGGTTAAAGTATTTCCTAATATCAACTTCGAAGAAAGCGATCCCGAATTGGATCATGCTGGAGATATTGATTATATCGCAAAAATCGGAGATAAAGCCATAGGCATACAAATCAAACCGATAACAGCGAGTGCCAATTTCGGTAGTTATTCGCTGACTGAGCGAATGAAAGTGAGTTTCGAATCGTTCAAAGAACGATATGGCGGTAATGTGTTTATCGTATTCAGCTTAGATGGAGAAATTGCCAATAAAGAGGTTATAGGTCAGATTCAATCCGAAATAGATCGGTTGTCTAATTGAGCACACTCTGTTTTTGAAATCGGATTATGAAAGGAAAGAATATCAAAAACGAATCGTTCCCATCTATTGAAGTTATCGACTTATTTTGCGGTATCGGCGGATTGAGTTTCGGGATGAAAAGCAAGGGATTCAATATCCTTGCAGGGTATGATCTCGATGCGACCTGCCGGTATGCTTATGAAACGAATAACAATGCGAAATTCATATATAAGGATATTAAAACGGTGTCTCCGGATGAAATCCGCACAGCCTACGGCAAAGGATCTATTAGAGTGTTGGCAGGATGCGCCCCTTGTCAACCGTTTTCGTCGTATGCATTCAAAAACAAAAAGAAAGATCCGAATAAATACGATTTATTATATGAATTCGGACGATTGGTCAAGGCTGTTCATCCCGACATCGTTACGATGGAAAACGTGGCTCAAATCTTATCTTTCAAAGAAAAGCCCGTTTTATCCGATTTCGAGAATCTTTTGAAAAATGAAGGATATCATGTGTGGGTAAATCCAGTATATTGCCCCGATTACGGAATACCGCAAACTAGGAAAAGATTGGTGTTATTAGCATCGCGATTGGGAAATATCGAGTTGATCAACCCGACGCATAAGCCTAACGAGTACAAGACGGTGAAAGAAACGATCGGAGATTTACCCGAACTCAAAGCCGGAGAAACCGATAAAAACGATCCGTTGCATAGAGCCAAAGCATTATCGCCATTAAATCTCGAACGTCTTCATCATACTCCGTACGGAGGCAGTTGGAAAGATTGGCCGAAGGATTTGCAATTGCGGTGTCATAAAACCGATAACGGACGCTCGTTTGGTAGTGTCTACGGTAGAATGGTTTGGGAAAAACCAGCCCCTACTATGACAACTCAATGCACTGGTTTAGGCAATGGCAGATTCGGACATCCTATACAAGATCGTGCTATTTCCATTAGAGAAGCTGCTCTTATACAAACTTTCCCGATGACGTATAAATTTTTCGCTGACGAAGAGTATGTCGCTATTACCAAAGCATCGAGATATATCGGCAATGCCGTTCCACCGAGACTGGGAGAAGTCATAGCCGAGAGTATTATATGCCATTTGACGCGAATTGTCAACTAACTCCATGAATATTTATATGAAAGAATATCAGCTTAATGTCGATCCTCGGATTTTAGAGTTGTTGGGACCGAATCTTTATACGAATATTTATTATGTATTGGCCGAACTTGTTGCTAATGCGTATGATGCAGATGCACATAATGTATATATCATTTCTAATAAAGACGATATCAGAATCGAGGATGATGGGCATGGTATGTCTTATCAGAATGGAGAAGTAAAGAAGTTCTTGAACGTAGCCGGTGTCTCTCGAGTTAAAGAAGAAGAATCTATGACACGTTCCGGAGAGAGACGAAAAATGGGACGAAAAGGCGTTGGTAAGTTGGCGGCATTGTCTGTTTCCGAATCCGTTGATGTAATGACTATCAGCGATAACGAGAAATCCGGTTTCGTTTTATCTCGTAGACCGATAGACGGGAATAAGTTACGACCTATTGCCGATGATGATATAAAATTCGTATATATTCAAGAGCATGGAACAGCGATCGTAATGAGGAATCCTCAATACAGATTGAATAAATCTATGGATTCGGTTAAACGGAATTTGTTAAAAATATTCCCATTAGTCAACGATAATTTCAAAATACACATAATCAGAGGCAATGAAACAGTTACAATAGACACCTTTGACGAAAATATTGCAAAAGAGTTATGTGCATTTATATCTTTAGGGGATGACTTTTCCGATTTAGCAAAAAATATTCCTAACCAATATCCGGCAAAACGAACTGAATTAGTTGAGCATAGAGAGCCGTATACAGAGCCGATCAATCTGAAAGACAATGCAGGAAATGATCATGAATATACGCTTAAAATAATGGGATGGATCGGGGCATACGCTTCTACAAGAGGGCGTAAAGCGGCACTTACCGATTTCCCCGACAACTTCATATCCCTATATGCGAATAAAAAAATGGGAGAGTTCAATATTTTGCCGATAGTCGGTCAAAATAAATTGAATGAAGTTTATGTAGTCGGACAACTATATATCGATTTGTTCGAATTATCGGAACTTCCAGATATGGCATTGAGCAATAGGCAAGGCTATAAGTCCGACGACCCACGATATGAGGCCGTTATAAAATACGTGCGAACTATTCTACTTCCGGATATTCTTCGGAAAAGAGGTTTGTTTTCTAATGAACAGAACAGAGAGAAGAAGCAACGTAAATTGAATGAACAAAAAAATACAGAAGCAAAATTTAGAGAAGCCGTCGACACATTCAGAAATATAGTGAGTGAAAATGCAGCTGAAAGTATAGGACGATTAGCACCAGATTCTTCGAGAGAAACGATCGAACAAATCATATCCGATGCGATCAATAATAATGCTAATGCTTTAGGATTAAAAACCGTAGTGGATTCCCAGAAAAAGAAAATACTGATTAGTCACGCTTCTAAAGACAAAGCATTAGCTGATTTGATATACTCATTTTTAGTATTTAATAACATTCCGCCCGAAGATATCTTATACACGAGTTGCGACGATGAAATTAGCCGCATTCCCGAAGGGACTGCATCGATATATAACTATTTACGGGATTTCTTTGTGGAAAGTTACTCTAATCAAAAAATCTTCGTCATATTCGTTACGAGTGATAACACCCCGAGTGCATGGGGTGCGATGACAGAAATCGGAGCATCTTGGATCACACAAGTAGATAATAGAATCTTTAATATTCCCCCATTCCGACCGCAACATCCCTTAAATGATGAAGCTTTATGGCATAGTACGGAACGAAACGAGAATGATGAACTATGTATGACCAAACTAAATGCCGATATTTTTTGCCAGAAAATAGAAGCGACTTGCGACAAGCTCGGCTATGCAAAGAAAAGTCGTAAAGAAAATATGGATCATCTTAAAGAACGAATCGTTATTAAGTAGAGATGGCAGACACGGTCAGTAAAGAAAAGCGTTCGGAAATAATGTCTCATGTCACAGGAAAGGAAACAAAACCGGAAAAGATCGTCCGAAAATATCTGTTTGCTCAAGGTCTGCGATATCGAAAAAATGTAAAACGGTTGCCGGGAACTCCGGATATCGTTCTTCAAAAGTACAAAGCTGTAATATTCGTGAATGGTTGTTTTTGGCATGGACATCAAGGATGTAAATATGCTCATTTACCATCTACGAATTTGGAATATTGGGAGAAGAAGATTGCGGATAATTTAGAAAGGGACAAACGTAAAACGCAAGAATTAGAAAGGCTTGGCTATCAAGTATCTGTTGTATGGCAATGCCAATTAAAACCCAAAGTTAGAGAACAAAATTTGAGAAATCTATACAACAATATCGTTGAACATACGTAAAATGCCAATCGCTATATACCATAGCCTTCATAAGTAAGAAAATTATTGCTATAAGTTGAGTGTTTTAAGTTATTTGACTATCTTTGCGAAAGAAGAGTTATTTGACAGCATAGTAACGCAAAACGCTGAAATTCGCACAGTTTCCAAATCGTTACCTCTATTTCTCAAATAATTCGCTAAAAGTTTATTCCTCAATCGGTTAAGTCAAACCGAGAAAAATCTAAAATAAAACTCACAAAAACAGCTTTGTTTCGGAGGACGGTTCTTATCAAAAACCGTCTTCTTTTATTCATCGAAACAATCACTTTACACACTGCGGTCAAAACGGAAAACAGAGGTAGACCGATGCAATTCATTCCTAAAATTCCATAGACTGTCCGACTATGTCCGTTCGTGGCAGAAGGCAGCATTATTTTGTAACACAATTACTTATTTTAGACAGCCTCGATAAATGATTTTCTTTGCGACGTTAAATCGAATAAACCATGGCAAAGGAAATCTATCTGAATGGCATGACTGCCGATCAACTTTCGAAGATGATCCGGGAGTCCCTGCGCGACGAATTGCAACAGTTCCGTCCCGCACATCCGAAAACCGACACGAAATATCTCACACGGCGCGAAACCGCCCACCGTCTGCGCATCTCGCTCGTGACGCTCACCGACTGGGTGAACCACGGCAAGATCCGCGCACACAAGATCGGCGGGCGCGTCCTGTTCCGCGACAGCGATGTCGAAGCAGCCTTGAATCGAATCGTTCCCATTAAATAATTCAGTGAAAGAATAAGTATTTTTCTTTTCACTGAACATAGATTGTTATGAAAACGATTCAAGCTATCAAACATCTTTCCATTCGGACCTACCTCGCCGAACAAGGTTTGCACCCGACCAAAGACAATCCGCGATACGGTCTTTATCTTTCACCGTTACGCGAGGAACATACGCCGAGTTTCAAGGTGGACTACGTGCGAAATCTCTGGTATGACTTCGGACTGGGCGAAGGCGGTTCCATTATCGACCTTGTAATGCGGTTGGAGCGGTGCGATTTCGCACACGCCGTCCGATTGCTGAGAAACAGAGAGAGGGTACCGATCGCTGCACCCCGATCTTTGTCGCCTTTATCGACCGTTCCCGCGCTCCGTATCCTCTCCGACACACCGCTTCGTCATTCGGCATTGCTCGACTATTTACGGCGGCGCGGTATCGTTCCGGAGGTTGCCTGCACTTATTGTCGGGAGATACGCTATACGATCAATGGCAGAAAATATTTCGCCATCGGATTTCCGAACGATGCCGGCGGATGGGAGTTGCGCTCGGAATGCTTCAAAGGAAGTGCATCGCCCAAACAGATTACGACGATCGACAACCGCACCGATACGGTAATCGCCTTCGAGGGGTTCATGGATTTTCTCTCCTGCCTTTCGACGAAGCACCCCGACCAACTACGCATCGACGTAATAGTATTAAACTCGGTCGTCAATCTTCCGAAAGCGCTTCCGTTTCTCGCACGCCATTCGACGATTCATGCTTTCTTCGACAATGACGATGCGGGTCGTAAAGCGACCGCCGAGTTGATTCGTCTTTGCCCCCGCAGCGAAGTCGTCGATCAAAGCTGTTTCTACTCCGGACACAAGGATGTCAACGACTATCTGATCGCCCACATAAAAGACCATGCGAAAAAGTTGGCGGCACAGAAAAACGCCTCCAAAACAAAGACGGTTCAATCTGTTCGGAATAATCCGCAACTTCTAAAAGCAAAAACAGCGGCGGTTGAGCCACAACGCCGGAAAGGGGTAAAGGTTTAGGAAGGCAAGTTTGTGTTTTCGTAAACGAAAACCTACCGAACATCCCGCTGGTCTAACTCCTGCACACAAACCGATGAAACAAGCACAGAACAAGGGCGGACGGCCGGAATTGAGTAAAGGTCGTGTTCGCCGATATATCGTCAGTACGCGACTCGATACGGAGCATTATTTACGTCTTCGGTCATTGGCCCGTACTTCGGGGCAGCGTCCGGCGGAAATCATCCGACAACTGCTTCGGACAGGAGCGGTACGAGAACGCCTGCGTCGCGAGCATCTGGATTTCGTAACCCAGCTCAAAGGCATAGCTCGCAACTTGAATCAACTGACACGGCTTGCCCATGCGAAAGGATTTTCAAGTGTCGCATCCCGTCACGCGGCCATTATGGCATGCCTCGAAGCCCTGCTAAAACAGATCCGCGATGATCGGTAAAATCATTGCCGGTTCATCCTTTGCCGGGACTGTCGGCTATGTGATGAAGGAACTGTCGCGCATCCTCGATGCCGAAGGCGTAAACCCGCCGGAGGTAAAGAACATAATCGAGGATTTTAAGGATCAGACCCGACTGAACCCTCGGTTGAAAAACACGGTCGGGCATATCTCCCTATCGTTTTCGCCGAAAGAAGCTCCGCACATGACCGATGCGCTGATGACGCAGATCGCCAAAGAATATATGCAGAAAATGGGTATTACCGACACGCAATATCTGCTGGTACGTCACCTCGACCAGCCCCATCCTCACTGCCATCTGGTCTATAACCGGGTCGGGAACAAGGGGCAGACTATATCGGACAAGAATATTAAAATACGCAATACGAAAGTCTGCCGGGAACTAACCGAGAAATACGGGTTGCATCTTGCGCCGGGAAAGGACAGCGTGCGGCGGGAGCGATTGCGCGAACCAGACAAGACCAAATACGAAATATATGATGCGATCAAAGGATGTCTGCCCAAATGTAAGAGTTGGAACGATCTGGAAGGTAGATTAAAAGAGCAAGGCATCAACGTCCGCTATAAGTATTGCGGAAATACCAACCGAAAACAAGGCGTTCTATTTTCAAAAAACGACTTCGAGTTTTCGGGGTCGAAGATCGACCGGCAATTCAGCTTCTCGAAACTGAATCTGCATTTTGCATACGCGCAACAGCAAACCCGACATCGAAGCGCTATTGTCAAAGACTTCCATGCGGCGGCAGGCTCCTACCGTTCGGCCTTCTCCGATCTGTTCGGAACGGGTGGCGGAAAGACCGACACGGATAGGCCGACGGTCAATTTCAGTGGTAATATCGGCGAACTTCCGTTGCCGCCGAATAGTTCGCCGGTCGAATTGTCCGAAGCCCAATTGCAACGCAAACCCGGCGAGAGTCCCGAAGAGTACCTCGCCCGCATCACGGCATTGCTCAATACCATCGCCGAAGCGATGGCGATTGCCGCAATGGAGCGGAAACGTCGTTTGCGAGAACGCATGACCAAGCCCAAAGTGAAATTGTAAACAGGAAGCGATACAACCATGAAAGAGAATAATATGATGTCCTACGAAATGTATGAGGACTTCAAAGAAACGATGGTCAAAACCATCAAGACCGAACTAGCGGCAAAAACAGCAAACAATAATCAATCAAGTGACAATGACTTGTCGCAACGATTGGAGCAAATCGTATATACAGAACAAGAGCGGCATCAGGCAATAATAATCCAGCTTGCCGGACGATTGGAGAGCATAGAGCAGAACTATACCAAAACGCAAACCGGTATCGATAATCTGCAAGCATCTGTCGAGGCAATCAAAATCCCCGCCGAACTGCCGCCGAGAATAATCCGACACCGAGTGATTTTAGCTCCGAATCCCCATTCGTCATTTATTTGGTGCTGTTCCTTTTCATAAGTTGCATGATCTTGTCGTCGGCACTCTATTTCGCTACCCGACCGAATCATGACCGCATCGACAACGACCTGAAATACCGCTATATAAAGATGAAAGGCGACGCGACACCCGACCGTATTGCCGAACTGGAAGAGCTATTCGAACTAAACCGCGACAACGCAAAAATCCGTCAGATGAAAAAAGATGTTGAAACCTTTGAAAAAATAGCAAGGCAAAAAGCCGTGCATGACGAACAAGTACGGTTAAATGAGCAAGCAGCAAAATATTTCGAACAACAACTCAAAAAAATTAAGGCAGATTAAAAATGTATTTTACTATTAGAAAGCCTGATGATTAACATAAATTGTTTAATTTTGTATGAGTATTAAATTTTAAAGAATATAACGCAGCCATAATCTGACTGGAATTAAAATATGGGAATGATTCTCGACTATATAGAACAGGCAGGAAAGGGCAAATATCAATGCTTCAAGACAAAAAAGATATGTCTTGATTCAGTAGATAATGACACTATTGCCTATAATTATGATGATAAAACAATCGCAAATGCTACTAAAAGTACATTCGCGGAAACAGATCATTCTCGTGTAAAAACAGTATCCATCGCATATTTGTTCAAGTCACCCAAAGTTCCTCCACCCATTTTTCAATATTTTTTGGATGGATCGCGACACACTTTCAAAATAGATGATATCGGTATTGGCAAAAAGATATTTCCAATCATTGCAGGACAAATTATTGTTGGGTGTTGCAAGCGAAAAGATCGCGATACCTTTAAATGCTGGCAACTGAATAACAAAATTGTTATGGCAATGCCAGATGATTATGACGATGACGATGGCGGTGAGAATTTTTGCCGGTCATTTTGTGAAACTATTAATTCTAAAGTAATAGATAAGATATCAAAATTAAAAGATTTGCAATTAGGCATCAATAAATTGCTTTTGTACAGGACTAATATTAATCCACAAGAACAAGGCCGGGATAATTACAAACATCGGGGCATTGCATGTATTCAGAACGAAATGACCGATGAAGAACAATTGATGGTTGAGAGATTATGTAAAGTTGGAAAGTTACATAATGAATCATGGTTGATTAAAGATGGTTCTTTGGAATATAATCCGAGTTTCTCAAATTTAAACAGAACTCAATGGGATAACTTAAGAAGCAACTATCAGCATGTAGTTGGCGTTTCAAAACTCTTCGACCCTGAATTGTTGCCGGATTTTGAAGGGAATCGGTTATCGAAAACTATTGCAAATTTAGGACCTTACGAACGAACTAAAGTTTACCGTTATGAATCAGACCACAAAGGTGGAAAATCATATTTTGCCGTGTGGTATGTGCGATTACGTAACCACGATTTTCGAGAAACACATTTTTCTGACATCGTAAAGTGCGAAATGGTCTTGATGGATGAAAATGACAAATTGGAAACAGACAAGGTTGATATGATAAGCGCAAATTTAATTCGAGAAGCTTATCCAGTTTGCTATGGCGTTGATACACGCTGGGCAAATCACCTATATCCAATTTTCTTGACAGAATCGTTTTGCAAATCGAAATATGTGGATTCGAATATAATATTAAATTTATTCTAAAGATGTTACAGGTTATTGGAAAAGTATCGGCAACTGAAAAGATGCCATCTACCATTGATAATTTCTATTTTTGGACAGATAAAGGACAAATTTTGAGTCCGTTCGACATAGTTAAAGTTGAACATGTATCCTCTAATAGCGATAAGTCTATTACATATGGAGTTATCGAAGAAATTACGCATGTAACGGATGCTGCGAGCCATTTCACTAATTTTATATCAAGTAATTTTGGTGATACAGCTGATTCTATTGGGCAAATGAATCGGCTTGGAATGAATTACGTAAAAGCAAAAGTCGTTTGCAATACTGATGATATTTATACCCCAGTACTGGATGGCAAACAAGTCTCGCTTTGTGACGAAGAGGATATTCGAACGGCTTTAGGACTAAATGATGTAAAAAATCCTTTGGTGTGCGGTTATTTGGAAATGTACCAAGGCAATGCAGCCAAAAAAGTTAAAGTCGAGCTTAATTCTCACTTTTTAATTGGACCAGACGGAGCGCATTTGAATATATCCGGTATTTCAGGATTAGCAGCAAAAACATCTTATTCAATGTTCCTCCTTAATGCAATTCAACATAAATTCAAAGATATAGACGGAAGTAGTGTGGCTTTTGTGTTTTTCAATGTCAAAGGACGAGATCTTATGGCCATTGATGAAACGAATACAGAGCTGCCGGAGAAAGATAAAAAGATATATGCGGATTTAGGGTTATCAATAGAACCCTTTAAGAATGTTCGCTATTACTATCCTTACACAAAGGATGAAATAATGCAACATGCGCAATCATACGCTCATCCTCAAGACGTTGAACGACAAAAGAAAAATCACAAAGCCTTTACATATAAATTCACCTATGACAAATCTCAAGATAAATTGGATTTATTGTTGGCCAATGAAGATGATAGTACTGGAACTTTAGAAAGCTGCGTTAATTATGTCATAAATGGAGAAGGGTATTTTGCCGGTGTGAATAATTGGAAAGATTTTCAAGATAAATTGGATGAGTATACAAAAACCGCTGCCAATGGAGGTGTAAAGAATGAAATTCAAGTAACTAGCTGGAGAAAATTTAAGAGATGTGTTAGTAAAGCGATCAAGAATGATATTTTCTCAAAAGTAATACATGATAACGTAGGAGAAGTAGACCTCACAAGCGAGATTCAACACAATCTGACAGCTAATCAGGTTATGGTAATCGATATTGCCCGATTAGACGAAAACTCTCAAAGTTTCGTTTTTGGTAGTGTAGCCCGTGCAATATATGAAATGAAACTGGGCGCTGATCGTGATAATATTCCTGATAAGATAATTTTGTTTGTTGATGAATTGAATAAATATGCTTCGAACGATATTCCGAAAAACTCCCCAATTCTACGTCAATTATTGGAAATCACAGAGCGAGGCCGATCATTAGGCATTATTCTATTTTCGGTGGAGCAATTCCGAAGTGCTATACACGATCGAGTTAAGGGCAATTGTTCTACTCATGCTTATGGTCGGACTAATGCTATCGAAATATCAAAAGCCGATTACAAATACGTGCCTAAGGTCTATCAAAATATGATGACGAGATTATCTCCCGGGGAATATATTATTTCCAATCCGGCATTACGATCGATTGTAAATATTAGATTCCCAAGGCCGACATACAAACAATTTCCCAACGGATAATAAACTATGGCAGAGCTGAAAACGCATAAATCCCGCATTGGTAAAGGGCTTATAAACATGCTCATGTTTCAAATGTATGGGGATGAAAAGCTGATCTATCGTGAATATGTTCAAAATGCACGAGACGCTATCAATGATGCCGTCAATCACGGTATTTTAGGAGCTATAACCGATGGTAGAATTTCTATTACTATTGATTCTGCCAAGAGGTTTATAGAAATTAGGGATAATGGCATTGGCATACCCGTAGAACGAGTCGAATCCGTTTTGCTGGATATAGCAGATTCCAATAAGGACGGAGAATCATCCGCAGGTCAGTTCGGCATAGGGCGATTAGTTGGCGGCTATTTCTGTAAAAAATTATCATTTAGAACAACCTACAAAGGAGAAGAGTTTGCTTCGGAAATTGTTTTCGATATTGATAAAATCAAGGCGATTCTTAATGACGAAAACGATAAACGCGATGCCACGGATGTAATAGATTCCGCGTCATCTCGCAATTTATACGATGAAAATAAAGATGACCATTATTTTATAGTTACTTTATGCAATATTGATTTACAATATCCAGCATTGTTGAATAAAGACATTATTGCAGACTATTTAAGGGAAGTTGCTCCAGTCGATTATTCAGCTCAATTTAGGAATCAATTGATTATGACCAGTGTGTCAGGGGAATATGAAGAGTTACAAAAAAATGTTGGATATTTCCCAATCTCAATTAACGGCACGGCGATAGAAAAACGATACGGATTACGTGTCGTTGGAACAAATGATACAATCAACGGATTAGAGTATTTCTCGTTAAAAGATGATACATACGGATTGTTAGCATGGGGCTGGTACGCCTTGACCGATTTTACCAAAGCAATTCCCGTATCAGATACAAGCAGCCAATTTCGGCTCCGAAAACACAATATTCAAGTTGGAGAAGCCGATATGCTAACAACTTATTTCCCTCGTAATGAAACCCGAGGTAATAAATATTTTTATGGAGAAATCCATATTGCGAATCAAAAAATCAAACTAAATAGTGCCCGTGACGGATTAGCTCCTACCCCAGAAGCAGAATGCCTAAAGTGTCTAATTCGAAATTTCTTCGATGGATTAGTTAAGTTATATCATTTAGCCAATGATACAAAAAAAGCAGTCGAGCGTTATATAGATGCTTACAAAATAATTCAAGCTCCCGCAACTGAAAATATCGTTAATGCTCAAAAACAATTAACAGATGCTTGCAAAAAACTTAAGAGTATCACCAAATCCAAGAATGCAACCAATCCTGTAGCACAAAAAGTACTGGAGTCGTATAAACGGCGAATCAAAGACTTACATACAGAGATGGACCAAGAGATACCGTGCATACCTGCATCTGAATTACCTATATCAAGTCCTATCCCGCAGGTTGAACCTGAGCTCGATGACTTTGAAATATTGAATAATCACTATCCCGAAGACCTTGCAGCATTAATTCGCAGAGTGTGTATGTCATATCAAAGAAACTGTCCGGTTTCACATATTAAATTAATTAGAGAATTACAACGAAAAGCTATAAGAGAACTTATAGAAGAATAATGGCAAGACCTCGAAAAAAATTAAAGATACTGCTTATAGAGCCAAACTATTCAAATAAGTATCCACCAATTGGGCTTATGAAATTATCGACCTATCATAAAATGTTAGGTCATGAAGTCGTTTTCTATAAAGGGGATTTAAAACAGTTTGTTATAGAACGCATTGCCAATAAATGTATTGATGAGTTTTATAAAATAGATGAAAACATTAATTGGAATCTTTACAAAGATTTGTTTGTTGAGTATATTCGTACAAGGCGGCGGGATTTCTTAGTTCAAATCCCGATTAGCTCCACAAATATGGAGATTCTTTTGACAAACAAAATTAATCAGTTTAAAGATTATTATTGGAAAAAAAACTGGGAAGCAGATCCCGAATGGGATCGCGTCTTTGTAACAACTTTGTTCACGTTCCATTGGCGCATTACTATCGACACCATCAATTTTGCAAAAAAACTAGTTAAAGACACAAAAAATTTGATGGTTGGAGGTGTATTAGCAACCATTCAAGCAAAAGAGGTTTACGAGGCAACTGGGATCAAGCCATTTAAAGGAATTTTAAACATTCCCGGACAACTAGATAAAAGGAATCAACTCATTATCGATAATTTGCCTTTAGATTATTCAATTCTTGATGAAATTGAATATAAATATCCAATGAACAATGCATATTATGGATATACCACACGTGGATGCATAAGAAAATGTCCGTTTTGCGCTGTTCCCAAATTAGAACCTGTTTATAATTCCTATATTCCTCTTCGAGAGAGAATCGAAGAAACCCGAAAACAATACGGTGATCAAAAAGACCTTTTATTAATGGATAATAACATATTAGCCTCTTCGGAGTTCGATACGATTATCAATGATATTGTAGCTTGCGGATTTGGTAAAGACGCTATATTTATTCAACCAGATTTACTTGCGTTATCCATTGCTCATTTGCGCTCTACACCTGTGATTAACGAACGGGCAAATATTAGAAAAGCCCAGTCCTTAATTATGGAATTTTACCAAAAATTAAAAGGCGAAGAATCATTTGAGATATATAAAATCATTTTTGAAAAATATAAAATTAATAAGCTTCTTACGACTACAAAAGAACACCTGCTCGCCGCATATGACGAAATAAAGGATATTTATAAGAAACATTTTAAACCTGCTCCTCGTCATCGCTATGTCGATTTCAACCAAGGTGTAGATGCTCGTTTATTTACCGAAGAGAATGTCAAGCAGTTAAGCAGAATCGCAATACGCCCGTTAAGAATAGCTTTCGATAATATAAAAACGGAAGCACAATATACTCGCGCGATTGAAATGAGCAGCAAGGTTGGATTGAAAGATTTCTCCAACTACTTGTTATATAACTTCGATGATCATCCAGATGATTTATATCATCGGTTAAGGATCAATGTAGAATTGTGTGATCGATTAAATGTGAGTATCTATTCTTTTCCCATGAAATACCACCCCATCCGTCGCACGGAAGATATGGATGAGGATTATTCTCACAATCGAGACTATATTGGCAAATACTGGAATCGTAAGTATATCCGAGCTATTCAGGCTGTTCTCAATAGTACAAAAGGTAAGATTGGCAAGGGAACATCATTTTTCATGAAAGCTTTTGGCGAAAATATCGAGGAATACCATAAGCTTCTTGAAATGCCAGAAACCATGATTATTTATCGTTATTTCTTCGAATGGCTTGGGCTGGAAAATGGCGGAAAGAAAACGGCTATTGAGATTTTAGGAAATGATTCGATATGCAATGCATCGGCCCACTCGTGGTGGAAAGCCTTTTGTACTTGCAAGGAAAATGTATCATCCAAAGAATGGGAAATGGCGTTGAATATTATTCATAAAAATGATTTTAGCAAATCATATCATACTGGAAATTCTTATGTCGATACGTTACTGGGATATTATGTCAGCTATCGACAAGCTATTATCGAACCTAATACGGATCTGTATAAACTAAAACAAGTATATGACCAAAATCCGCTCAAAGAATTAAGACGGACGCAAAAAATCAAATAAATATATTGTTATGGAAAATGTATTGTTATTAGAAATAAAACAACTATATGATTCATTAGTTGCAGCACCTTATGGAGAATATGTACATGGTTATGGTACTCAAAAGCCGAATGGATTTAAGTATAAATCAAATGCTCAAACATTATTTAATAAGGTTGTAGAGTTGAATGAGAAATGTCGTCCGTCTTATATTGATGAACAAACGATATTTCAGTTATCGCATACTTTGGAAAAAGAAGTAGAACATGTTGTTGGAACATATGAGGAAGCTATCAAACCAAATGCAGCCCAAAAACGATGGCAAGAATTAGATGATAAAATGAATCGAGCAACCCGCCAAATTCATCTGGATATCTATAGCTTGTTATCTTATATTGAAGAAACCAGCCACGAATAAAGGTTGGTATTACAAATGTATGACAATTCAAAAATAAAACCGCGTTGTAGATAGCTGCAACGCGGTTTCTGTGAGGTCTGAAGCGGATTCGAACCGCTGTACAAGGTTTTGCAGACCTTTGCCTAGCCACTCGGCCATCAGACCCTGATTCCCTGGATCGGGTTTGCAAATATACGAAGATTTCTCTTTTCTGCAAAACTTCCGGGCAACTTTGCATTTTTATCGGCAAAAACCTATCTTTACAACCGCTAACCGAAGCCCCGAAGCGGGTCCGGAACCTACGGTTTCGCCCAAAAGAGGCGGAGCCGAACTCATTCGGGGATTGCCGGATACGGAAAATGAAGCGCGAAATTCCAGACATAGCCCTTACCCTCACGCCGGGAATAGGCCCGAAAGGGGCGGTCCATCTGCTCGACGTATTCGGTTCGGCAGAGGCGGTTTTCTCCGCTTCGGCCGACGAACTCATCGAAAAAGCCCGACTCCGACCGGAACTCGCGCGGGCGATCCTCCAAAAGAAAGCGTTCGCAGACGCAGAGCGCGAAGTCAAACATTGCCGCAAACACGGGATCGAGATCATCGCCTCCACCGACGCACAATACCCGGCCCTGCTGCGCGAAACCGCCGACTACCCGCATGTGCTGTATGTTCTGGGTTCCCCGGAAGCGCTCGGCAAGACGACGCTTACGATGGTCGGCACGCGTCGGATGACTCCGTACGGGCAACAGATGGCCGACCGGCTGATCGGCGAACTGGCAGACCGGGTGGCGGATACGGTGATCGTGAGCGGCCTAGCCTTCGGCATCGATACGGCCTGTCACCGTGCGGCGCTCGCTTTCGGCATGCCGACCGTCGGCATCATCGCCTCGGCCCTTCCCGGCATCACGCCCGCACAGCACACGGCCGTCGCCCGGGATATGATCGAACACGGCGGAGCCGTCGTTTCGGAGCTGCACTCCCAAACCAGGCAGAACGGCAACTTTTACCACTCCCGCAACCGTCTGCTGGCAGGCATAAGCGGCGGTACGGTCGTCGTAGAATCGCCCGTCGAAGGCGGGTCGATGGATACGGCACGGCTGGCGGACGGCTACAACCGCACGCTGATGGCCGTCCCTGGACGCGCGACGGACTTCGCCTCGGCCGGAGCCAATCTGCTGATTCGGACCCAGCGTGCCCAAATGGTATGCACGGGCGAAGATATCGTGCGGGAAATGATGTGGGACCAGAACCGCCCCGGCGATCTGATCGACCGGCCGACAGCGGCTCCCGCAGCACTCACGCGCGACGAAGAGGGGCTGCTGGGCTGCTTCCGCACCGACGACCCGATATCCGCAGAAGAGCTTTGCGAACTCTCGGGGCTCGGATTCGGCGAACTTTCGGCCCTGCTGCTGGGACTCGAAATGGCCGGAGCCGTCCGGCAGCTTCCGGGGAACCGATATATGAAACTACGCTAATAAAAAATAAATACAAAATACACTATCCCAATCCTATGAAACAATTCGTCATCTTATTTCTTTTATTTACTATCAGCCCAATCAGTTTCACTTTTGCACAAAACAAAATTTTCTGTGAAATTATTGAACAAATCGTAAGTCAGAAAAAAACTCGAATATACCTCGATTACGGGCAAGAACGCAATAAAAAGAAAGATATCAGACTCGAAAACGAAAATGAAAAAGCTGAAATCTTCTATTCCCGGGTGGAAGCACTTAACATTATGTCCGCATTGGGTTGGAAATTCGAGCAAGCATATGTAAAAGTATCTGGAAGCAGCGGAAACGGATATGGCAGTACATCAAGTACAACTCACTACTTGTTGAGTAAAGATGTAGATTCAATTCAGGAAATAAACAACATTATTGATGAAATAAAAGCAAAAAAATCCGAATTAAATAATATACCCACCGAATCAGAACAACGAGACACCAACTCTATAAACAAAATATTTTAAGACAAAATTTCCGAAACATTGAATTATCTGATCGACACCCACTCGCATATCTACGCCGAAGAGTTCGACGCCGACCGCGACGAGGCGATCCGCCGCGCCCGCGAAGCCGGGGTGGAGCGGCTGCTGCTGCCGGCGATCGACTCCGAGAGCCACGGGCGCCTCTTCGACACCGTGCGCCGCTATCCGGACCACTGCACCCCGATGATGGGGCTGCACCCGACCTCCATCAACGACAATCCCCGTTGGCGGGAAGAGCTGGCGTTGGTCGAACGCTACCTCTGCTCGCCACCCGAAGGCGTCGGACGATTCTGCGCCGTGGGCGAAATCGGACTCGACTACTACTGGGACGACCGCTTCAAGGCCGAACAGCTCGAGGCATTCACGAAACAGTGCCGCCTGGCCGCGACCTATGACCTTCCCGTCGCCATCCATACGCGGGCGGCCTGGAAAGATATGTGCCGCACTGTCGAAACGGAAACGAAGGCCGCCCGCGAAAAAGGGCTGCGCCTGCGGGGTGTTTTCCACGCCTTCGCCGAAGACGCCGACACCTACCGGCAGTTGAAGGAGTGCGGCGACTTCCTGTTCGGCATCGGCGGTGTGGTGACCTTCAAAAAGAGCCGGCTGGCCGATACCGTACGCGAAATGGAGCTCGACGACCTGGTGCTCGAAACCGACTGTCCCTACCTGACGCCGGTTCCCTATCGCGGCCAGCGAAACGAATCCGGATATATTCCTTATATTTGCAACAAAATCGCAGCGCTGAAAGGCACGACACCCGAAGAGGTAGCGGCAGCCACGACCCGCAACGCCCGGCGGATGTTCGGCTTCGACGCGGCGCGACAGACGACAAACGACCATTCAAGCCCTACCGAATCGATATGAAACCTTCGATCCTGATTATCTATACCGGCGGCACGATCGGCATGAAGCCCGACCCGACGACCGGCGCCCTCGTACCGTTCGACTTCAGCGGCATCTTCGAGGAGTTCCCGACCCTCCAAAGCCTGAACATCGGCATCGAGGTATTCACGATGGACCCCGTGATCGACTCATCGAACGTCAGCCCCCGCAACTGGCTCGACCTGGCGGCGATCATCCGCGACAACTACGCCCGCTACGACGGGTTCGTCGTGCTGCACGGCACCGACACGATGTCCTACACCGCTTCGGCCCTGAGCTTCCTGCTCGAAAACCTGGCCAAACCCGTCGTCTTCACCGGCAGCCAGATTCCGATCGGCGTGCTGCGCACCGACGGGCGCGAAAACCTGATGACGGCCATCGAAATCGCTTCGGCCCGCATCGACGGCCGCCCCGCCGTTCCCGAAGTGTCGCTCTATTTCCAGAACTGTCTGTTCCGCGCCAACCGCACGACCAAACGCAGTTCGGAAGACTTGAGCGCCTTCTGGTCGTACAACTATCCGGCCCTGGCCGACGTGGGCGTCAATATCACCTACCACACCGAATACATTCTCCAGCCGGAGCGCTACGACGAACCCCTGCACATCGCCGCCCGCCTGAGCGGAGGTATCGCCGTCGTCAAGCTCTTCCCCGGCATCGAGGAACGGACCCTGCGCGCGATGCTCTCGGCCGAAGGGCTCCGGGGCGTCGTGCTCGAAACCTTCGGCGCAGGAAACGCCCCGACCAGCGAATGGTTCATCCGCGTGCTCGAAGAGGCGATCGACCGGGGACTGATCGTCCTCAACGTCACGCAGTGCCGGGGCGGTCGGGTCATGATGGAACTCTACGAAACGGGACTCCGCCTGCAGCGGATCGGCGTGCTCTGCGGCCACGACATGACCACCGAAGCGGCCGTCACAAAATTGATGTACGTCCTCGGACTCGAACTGCCCCGCGAGCAAACGCTCGACCTGCTCCGCACGCCCCTCAAAGGAGAATTTACCGACTAAAACATTGTGCGTACGAAAATAATTTTGTATATTTCGGAGCTAAAAATCGCATCGACAGGGTCTCGGAGAGAGGCACGCAGACTGTCCGAAAAAGGATAAAACATTACCGCTCAATTCATTGCAGAGAATATTACTGCCGAAAAGAGAAACCGGGGCATTTTTCCGACCAGACAGCCGGATTGTCGAAAAAAGCTAAAATAAAACGAATTTGAACCGCGATAAGCCAGACAGGACAAAAAAAAATTACATTTTTTGAAATAAAAAACGCAAACGAAAAAACGATCAACTAATCAAAATTTTAATTAAACAACCATGAAAAAACTTTTTTTGATTGTAGCAGTCGCCATCTTCTCGCTTGGTACTGTTAACGCTTTCGCCCAGGAGACGACTACGCCTGCAACCGAGGAGACCGCAGTCGTTGAAGAAACCGTAGTGGACGAAGTTCCGGCTTCGGACACTCAGCTTGCCGAAGCTAAGCCGATGCACCAGGTGCTGATGCAGAAGTTCCTCGAAGGCGGTTGGGAGTGGATGCTTCCGGTGCTCCTCTGCTTGGTATTCGGTCTTGCCATTGCCATCGAGCGTATGCTTTACCTGAGCCTTTCCACCATCAACTCCAAGAAACTGATCGCACAGGTCGAAGAAGCGCTGAAAAAGGGCGGTATCGAAGCTGCCAAGGAAGTTTGCCGCAACAAGCGCGGTCCGGTCGCATCGATCTTCTATCAGGGTCTGGATCGTTACAACCAGGGTTTGGACAGTGTCGAGAAAGCCGTCGTTTCCTACGGTTCGGTACAGACCGGCCGCATGGAGTCGGGCTTGAGCTGGATCGGTCTGTTCATCGCACTTAGCCCGATGCTCGGATTTATGGGTACCGTCGTGGGTATGATCGAGGCGTTCGACGCCATCCAGGCTGCGGGCGATATCTCTCCGACGCTGGTTGCCGGCGGTATCAAGGTCGCCCTGCTGACCACCCTGCTGGGTCTTATCGCTGCGGTTATTCTTCAGTTGTTCTACAACTATATCGTTTCCAAGATCGACTCGCTCGTAAACGATATGGAGGATTCGTCCATCACCCTGATGGATATCCTGACGGCTTACAAGAAATAATTCGCACTTATAAAGACTTTATTCCCTATTATGAAAAAAATATTAAACATATTGCTGGGCGTCATCCTGCTGATTACGGTGATTCTGACCGTATATGCAATGGTGGCCGGCGGCAGCAACGAGGCGATCAACCTGAACCTCATCTGGAGTTATATCCTGATCGCAGTCGGTATTGCAACAGCACTGTTCACGGCCGTTTGGGGTATGGTCAACAGTTCCAAAGGCATCAAAGGAACGCTGCTTTCGACACTTCTGATCATCGTCATCGTCGCGGCAGCCTACCTGATCGCCCGCGGACATACGATCGAAATTCCGGACGTCGCGAACGGAGGCTTCTTCCCGCATCCTGAAACCGTTATCACGGAAGCCAGCATTCTGGTAACCTACGTAGCTCTGGGTGCCGCTGTTCTGACAGCTATTTTCACAGAGATATACAAAGCTTTCAAATAGAGTTTGAACGATGCCTATAGATAAAAGAAAAGTACAGGAGATCAATGCCGGTTCAATGGCCGACATCGCTTTCTTGCTGCTCATATTCTTCCTGGTGGCTACGACGATGAACGTCGATACGGGTATCGCCCGTAACCTGCCGCCGATGCCCCCCGAGGATCAAAAGGTCGAGGATATGAAGGTGAAGATACGTAACCTTCTGCCCGTTCTGGTGAACGGCCGCGGCGATATCTTCGTGGGCAGGGCCGGCGAACAGGAGTACGTCGATATCCACCAGTTGAAGGACCGGGCGAAGGACTTCCTCCTCAATGTGATGGACGATCCCAACCTGCCCGAAAAAGAGGTCGAGGAGTTCGAGCTCCCCGACGGCAGCAAATGGAGCTATCCGGTCGGAAAAGGCGTACTCTCGCTGCAAACGACCAAAGATACCCAATATCAGATCTACATCATGGTACAGAACGAGCTGACGCGTGCGATCAACGAAATCCGTGACGAAGTTTCGAAGAATAAATTCCAAATGAAATTCTCGGATCTCGGAGAAGCGGAGCGCGGTATCGTAGCCAAAGCCGTTCCCATGAGTATCTCGGAAGCAGAACCCAGAGATTTAGGAGGAAAAAAGTAGTATGGCAGTAATTAAAAAGAAAGGCAACAAAAGTTTGCCCCCGATCTCTACCGCCTCGCTGCCGGACGTGATCTTCATGATCCTGTTCTTCTTCATGGTATCTACGACCATGCGCGATCAGGAATTACATGTAAAATACCAAGTTCCAGAAGCAACCGAGGTGCAGAAACTGGAGAAGAAATCACTCGTAAGTTACATCCACATCGGAGAGCCGATCGGCGTTTGGCGGGAACAGTACGGTCCTGCACCCCGTATTCAGCTCAACGATGCCTTCAAAACCGCTCAGGATATCGGCCAGTTCGTAGCTGCCGAGCGTGACAAGCTCAATGAGTCGGAGCGTGCCTTGATGACGATCTGTCTGAAGGCCGACCGATATACGACTATGGGCCGTATCACGGAGATCAAGCAGGAACTTCGCCGCGCGAATGCCCTGAAAATTTCCTACGCGGCTGCGAAAACCCTGGGATACTAATTTCAGGAAGGATTCATTCCCGAAGGGGATGTGTCAAATTGAGAAATTTGGCGCATCCCCTTTCAGGTATGTAAGAACAGACATCGAGGTTCACGGCGAAGAACGTGTCCTGACCGTACATAATCGAGCCGCGATACCGATAATAACGAAGCGGTTTGCCTGTTATGATACACCGTCTTTTTATTCGCCGGTTCGGAAAGAGCCTCGGGATAAAAAACAAAAAAACAGAAAGATACAGGACAAACAGGGCCAAGCCCACGATCGAGCGCCAAAAAAGAGGTCGCAAGAGCGGGAATCGGAAACCAAGCCGAAACAGAAAAAACGGGGCGATTACCGACACTCCTACTCCTACTCCTACTCCTACTCCTACTCCTACTCCTACTCCTACTCCTACTCCT
>ERZ831979.905-NODE-905-length-29995-cov-3.866800_pt1 | contig 29995 bp, 24 predicted proteins | sample MGYA00519952_ERZ831979 | MGnify/ENA primary metagenome ERZ831979 (study PRJEB31850, sample SAMEA3708723) | human gut metagenome | biome: human gut; feature: human-associated habitat; material: faeces | place: China | collected 2014 ...
GTACTGGTCAGCTGCGGAAAGGAAGAAAGCGAATATAATATGTTCACAGTAGCATGGACGGGTACGATTTGTACAAACCCGCCCATGTGTTATATATCCGTACGTCCGGAACGCCATTCTTATGACATTATCAAAAAAAACATGGAGTTTGTCATCAACCTGACAACGAAAGATATGGCTTTTGCCACAGACTGGTGCGGAGTTCGTTCGGGACGTGATTATCATAAATTTGATGAGATGAAGCTGACACCCGGACAGTGTACGGTGGTCAGTGCTCCGTTGATTGAAGAATCTCCTCTTTGCATTGAATGCCGTGTGAAAGAAATCATCTCCCTCGGCTCACACGATATGTTTATCGCTGACGTAGTAAATGTGCGTGCGGACGACCGGAACCTGAATCCTGAAACCGGAAAGCTGGAACTGGCGGAAGCTAATCCGCTGGTATATGTGCACGGAGGATATTACAATTTGGGAGAGAAAATCGGTAAGTTCGGTTGGAGTGTAGAAAAGAAGAAATCATAAAAAGTGCGATATTGCCATGAATATGCTGCGTAAATTCATTCTTCCCGGTTTATTAGCCATAGCCTGCACGGCTGTCGGCCAGAACTATAACGCAGAAAAAGTAGACCGCCCCAATACAAAAAAAATAAATATCGGTATCAAGGCGGGATTCAACTCTTCCATGTTCATGGTGTCTGAACTGAAAATTAAGGATGTAACTATCGATGAGGTGCAGAATAACTACAAGATAGGTTATTTCGGCGCCCTCTTTATGCGCATCAACATGAAGAAGCATTTCATTCAGCCGGAAGTGTCCTATAATGTAAGCAAATGTGAGATCACTTTCGATAAGCTCGGTTCGCAGCATCCTGCCATCGAGCCTGATTATGCTTCCGTGCAATCGGTGTTGCACAGTGTGGATTTCCCTATTTTATACGGCTATAATGTGGTGAAAAAAGGGCCTTACGGAATGTCTATCTTCGCAGGCCCCAAACTTCGCTACTTATGGGGAAAACACAATGAAATCACTTTTAAGAATTTTGACCAAAAAGGGATTCACGAAAGGCTATATCCGTTCAATGTCAGTGCAGTGATCGGTGTAGGCGTCAACATCTCCCGTATCTTTTTCGATTTCCGCTACGAGCAAGGCATCGGAAATATCTCCAAGTCCATCATTTACGACAATATCAATTCCGACGGCAGCACGGGAGTGAGCAACATTATTTTCCGTCGCCGCGACAGCGCGTTAAGTTTTTCATTGGGATTCATTCTTTAAGAATAAAATATCATTAAATCCCGCTTTTTACTAACATTTTTCTTGTACTTCCTTCATTCTTTATTTATTTTCATTAACTTTGTGCGCTTAAAATAGGTATCTCGAATTAGAAATTTAATCTTACTTATAAAAGAATGAAAAGAGACGACATCATTTTCGACATCATCGAAAAAGAGCATCAACGCCAGTTGAAAGGAATCGAGCTTATTGCATCAGAAAATTTTGTGAGTGACCAGGTTATGCAGGCAATGGGTTCTTGCCTGACTAACAAGTACGCAGAAGGTTATCCCGGCAAACGTTACTACGGAGGTTGCGAAGTAGTAGACCAAAGCGAACAAATCGCTATCGACCGCCTGAAAGAAATTTTCGGCGCTGAATGGGCAAACGTACAGCCACACTCGGGAGCACAAGCTAATGCTGCTGTTTTCCTTGCTGTTCTGAATCCGGGCGACAAATTCATGGGATTAAATCTTGCACACGGCGGACACCTTTCTCATGGCTCACTGGTAAACACTTCCGGTATCATCTATACTCCTTGCGAATATAACTTGAATCAGGAAACAGGACGCGTTGATTACGACCAGATGGAAGAAGTCGCTCTTCGTGAGAAACCAAAAATGATTATCGGTGGTGGTTCTGCATACTCTCGTGAATGGGATTACAAACGTATGCGTGAAATCGCTGACAAAGTAGGCGCTATCCTGATGATCGACATGGCTCATCCTGCTGGTCTGATCGCTGCCGGAGTGCTCGAAAATCCGGTTAAATATGCACATATCGTCACTTCTACTACACATAAAACACTTCGCGGACCTCGTGGTGGTGTCATCATGATGGGTAAAGACTTCCCCAATCCATGGGGTAAGAAAACTCCGAAAGGTGAGATCAAGATGATGTCTCAATTACTGGATTCTGCCGTTTTCCCGGGTATCCAAGGCGGACCGTTGGAACATGTAATTGCTGCTAAAGCAGTTGCTTTCGGTGAAATCCTGCAACCTGAATTTAAGGAATATGCTAAACAAGTACAAAAGAACGCTGCTGTACTTGCACAGGCTTTAATCGACCGTGGTTTTACCATCGTTTCCGGTGGTACAGACAACCACTCTATGTTGGTTGACCTGCGTAGCAAATATCCTGAACTGACAGGTAAAGTGGCAGAAAAAGCATTGGTTTCTGCTGATATTACCGTTAACAAGAACATGGTTCCGTTCGACAGCCGTTCGGCTTTCCAGACTTCCGGTATCCGTGTCGGAACTCCGGCTATCACAACCCGGGGACTGAAAGAAGAGGATATGAAAGTGATCGTCGACATGATCGACCGGATCCTGTCGAATATCGACGATGAAAACGTCATTGCAGAAGTGAAGAAAGAAGTCAATGCGATGATGAATCCTCGTCCGATGTTCGCCTGGTAATAGAAAGATATAACCCATTAAAAGCTGCCTTGAGGGCAGCTTTTTTGTTTTCCTCTCACTCCAGTATCTTAAAAGCAATATCGAGATAAGCATCCATATCGATCGTTTTCTCCCGGATATATTCGTCACTGCGTTTATGCCCCAAACGAATCACGATAGCATTTTTCTGAGGAATGACAAACATATACTGTCCTCCTAGCCCCCGAAACGCAGGAAACCGCATCTCTTTGTAATGCATAATCCAGATTTGAAAACCATAATAATCCAATGATCCGTCTCCGAATTCATTTTCCAGATATCCGGCTGGGGTTATCGCTTCATTCAGATAAGTTTCGGAGATCAGCTGCCGGCCGTTCCAATTTCCTTTATTCAGAATCAAACGTCCGAGCCGCGCCAAATCCCGGGCCGTCGTATTGAAACAACAATATGTTTTCTCATCCCCGTCTTCCCGGTCCAGGTTCCACAAAGCGTCGTTGCAGGCTCCCAGGGGTTTCCATAATTTTCTTTCAGCATATTCACTGATACTCACCGGGCTATGGACTTTCACTTCTGTCTTAAAGATCCCCCACTCATATTCCTTCTCTTTATGCACCTTATCTAAAGCTGCTTCGAGCACAAATGAAAGTAATTGAGTATCACCGCTTTTATAGGAATACTTTTTTCCAGGTTCTTCGACTACTTTCAAATCCATAATCAAATCCCGGATCCGATCACCATAGTAAGCCTGAGTGGTTTTCGAAATCAGGGCGGTATAGGCTTCATCCCAGTCCAATCCCGAACTCATCGTCAAAAGATTGCGGATCGTAATTTTATCCCCCTCCCCGAATTCAGGCAAATATTTGCTGACTTTATCGTCCAGACTTTCGATAAATCCTTCGTCATAAGCTATGCCGACCAGCAGGCCGACAATACTTTTAGTAGCGGAAAATATATTGGAAAGCTTTTGCGGTGTCCAATCTTCCCGGTATTCCTCATACCGGATACTATCGTCCTGAATGACGAGATAAGCCACCGTTCCGTATTTTTCGAGATACGCCTCTTCGTCGTCGGTCATCCGGTATCGATTGGCGTCCCTGGCCTCCGGCCATTCCCAGCAGGAATCAGCTTTTCCCACCGTATCCGACGGAAAAATATAGGTATCCGAAATATCCGGGAACCAGTGAATCAAAGCCTCCTGCATATAAGTCGGCATCAGCAGAAACAGCAGGGCAATCCCCAGAAACAACAAGGCACTGATTTTTTTCCATTTTCTGCTCTTCATATTCCGCCGAACTTTTCTTTAACCTCCCTTTTCACATTCCCTCAAATCCTCGGTTGTCAAACGTTCCGGTAAGAAACGGGTGACATCCCCGCCGTTCAAATAAATATTACGGACAATCGTCGAACTTACAAATGTATGCTCGGTCGAGGTCAGCACAAAGACCGTCTCGATACGTCCGTCCATGGCCCGGTTAGCTTGTCCGACAGCACGTTCGTATTCAAAATCGGCCGCCGTCCTCAGGCCCCGGATAATGATGTGGGCATTCACCTGCCTGCAAAAATCTACGGTCAAACCGAAATAAGGTTCTACCGTCACCCGATCGGTATCTTCAAAAGCCTTTCTAATCAAACGAATACGACAATCCGTATCGAGAAATTCCTTCTTAACGGGATTGACACCGACAGCAATAATAATCTTATCGAACAATTTCAAGCCCCTTCTTACGATCTCTTCATGCCCGACCGTAAAAGGATCAAAGGATCCGGGAAATACAGCAATTTTTTCCATAGTCGAATAAATCAATTCGGCAAACATAGCGAAACAAACGTTATAAATAAAAGAAAAAGTCAAAAATATTGCCATTCACTTACAATTTAGAAGCAGAAACAAATTCTCACAAACAATTAATGAATTTTTTCTATATTTTCTTGCCACTTTATTAGAAGTTGTCGTTTAAATTTAATATGTTTGTACAAATCAAAATAACAAAATACAAACACTCAAGTTATGGCACAAAAATTATTAATCAGAGATCTTACTTTGAGAGACGGCCAGCAATCTTCTTTTGCAACCCGTATGACTCAGCAGCAGATCGACAGGGTATTACCGTTTTATAAAGATGCAAACTTCTATGCAATGGAAGTTTGGGGAGGAGCTGTTCCTGATTCAGTAATGCGTTACCTGAATGAAAATCCATGGGACAGATTGGAAAAAATCAAAGCCGTAGTGGGTAATGTATCCAAATTAACAGCATTATCCAGAGGTCGTAACCTATTCGGATATGCTCCTTACACAGACGAAATTATCGAAGGTTTCTGCCGCAATTCGATCGAATCGGGCTTAGGAATCATGCGTATTTTCGATGCATTGAACGATGTGAACAACGTCAAATCGACCATTAAATATGTGAAGAAATACGGTGGAATCGCCGACTGTGCAGTATGTTACACCATCGACCCGAAATATCCGAAACTGGGCTTACTCGACAAATTGAAAGGTAAAAAGAATCCGGAACCTGTATTTACCAACGCCTATTTCCTGGACAAAGCAAAACAAATGGCTGCCCTGGGAGCCGACATGGTGACCATCAAAGATATGAGTGGTTTGATCCAACCTTCACGGATTGCAGAATTAATTCCGTTATTCAAACAGAATCTGTCTATTCCGGTAGATTTCCATACTCACTGTACCCCGGGTTATGGATTGGGTGCCGTCCTGATGGCTATCATCAAAGGCGTAGATATCGTCGATACCAATATCTGGAACTTTGCCGGCGGAACCGGAGCCCCTGCTATCGAACTGGTTTATATATTCTGTAAGAAATTAGGTGTCGAACTGGACGTCAACATGGAAGCCGTTGCTAAAATCAACAAAGAGCTTTACGGCATCCGTAAAGAACTGGAAGCGGTAGATGCCAGCAAGCAATTCCCGAATCCGTTCAACCCGTTGACAGACCAGTTACCAGCTGAAATCGACAAAGAATTCGATAAAGCGATCGAAGCTGCCAAAGCAAACAACGAAGAAGCCTTATTGAATGCTTGTCATGCTATCGAGGCGTATTTCAATTTCCCGAAACCCAATGAATTGGTAAAGAAAGCCGAAGTTCCCGGTGGTATGTACAGTAATATGGTCGCTCAGCTGAAACAATTGAATTCTATGGATATTCTGGAAAAAGCTATGGAATTGATTCCGACCGTACGTTTAGCAGCCGGATTGCCTCCTTTGGTAACTCCTACCAGCCAGATCGTCGGTGCACAAGCGGTTAACTGTGCTCTGGATATTAAAGCCGGGAAACCGATGTACAGCAATGTTTCCAATCAATTTGTGAACCTGGTGAAAGGGGAATATGGAAAAACTCCGGTCCCTGTAGATCCTGAATTCCGTCTGAAAATAGCAGGTACCCGCGAGGAAATCCCTTACGATACCAGCAAATACCAAATGCAGCCAAACCCCGAATTACCGGAAGCAGGCGGTGTGAAACTGGCTGCCAATGAGAAAGAAGTATTGTTGCTCGAACTCTTCCCGCAGGTAGCTAAAAACTTCCTGACTAAACAGAAAGTGGCTGCTTATGAAGCACAGCATAAAGCTGACGCACCCCAGGCAGAAAAAGTGGTTGCTGAAGAGAAGAAAAACGAACCGATCACCGGTAAGACGGTAAAAGCACCGATGCCGGGTAGTATTTTACGCTTCACCGTAAAACCAGGCGATACGGTAACCAAAAGTCAGACTGTAGTCATACTCGAAGCCATGAAAATGGAAAACAGCATCGCAACCGACTATGCAGGTACTGTAAAACGTTTGTTGGTAAAAGAAGGTACTACTGTAGCTGCCGATGCTCCGATGATCGAAATCGAAGCTTAATCATTATAAAGTCCATGAAAAATTCTTTCATGGACTTTTTTTATATCCATTCGTCCCAAGCCTTACAAGCCCAATTTGGGAAACATAACCTTTTCGTCTCCCTCGGCCAAAACAGCATCCAGGTCTTCCCCTTCCTGAAGGTAGAGGTTAATATTATTGATCCGGGCAAACTGATGACTACTACGAAAATCCTCATATCTTTCGTCCAATAATTCATTAAAACGGTCTGTCCTTTCTTCCGGAGTCATCTCCTCCCACTCTTCTTCTTCCAGGATATCCAGCAGAAACTCTGCCGCCCAACTTCCCAATTCCTTTTCTTTATTCCAATCCGGCTCGTAACTGTCTAAAACTTTAAAAAGCTCCTGCAAATACGCAGAATCCCCCCACTCTTTATAAACCTGGACCAGATCTTCCTGATCCGGATAAGCTACGGCTAATTCTTCCAATTTTATTTGATCCATACTTTTAGAATATTAATTACTGCTTCAAAGCTCCGGAAACCTAAAATTTCCCCCCCTTCCTATCCTACAGGTAATGCTTCGGATCTTCAAATTCACAATCATTTTGATTTATCAAAAATAATTAAAAATACAGAAATACCAAGACAAAAGATCGGAATTTAAAAAAAATCATACCCCCGGAACGATTAGTATTCGATTCAAAACTTTAACAACTTTTTCGGCATATGAATTTAAAATAGAAACACATACATTGGCATATTATTTGTATTTTTGTATGAGTTATTAAATTTTTCATTTCTACTATCCTATGATCATCGACACAGGCAATATCCTATTGATAGGAGCTGTTCTCCTTTTTTTCAGTATTATCGCCGGTAAGGCCGGTTTTCGTTTCGGAGTTCCCGTTCTGTTATTATTCCTCGGTGTAGGTATGTTATTCGGTAGCGACGGCTTGGGAATACAATTCAATAATCCTCATGGAGCGCAGTTCATCGGTATGATTGCTCTGAGTATCATCTTGTTTTCGGGTGGTATGGATACCAAATACACAGAAATCAAACCTGTACTGGGCCAAGGAGTCATACTCGCCACCCTCGGGGTGGCACTGACAACAGCCATTACCGGTTTCTTTATTTATTGGATTACCGGTCTCGTATCCGATTTTTCTGCTCTCACGCTGACTGAATCTTTGCTAATGGCAGCAGTGATGTCATCTACCGACTCGGCGTCGGTATTTTCCATCCTGCGAAGTAAAAAACAAGGATTGAAAGAACAACTCCGTCCTATGCTCGAACTCGAAAGCGGAAGTAACGATCCCATGGCTTATATGCTGACGTTATTGCTCATCCAAATTATACAAACTCCTGCAGGTGAAACAAACCTATGGTATTCCTTCCTGATGTTTATCGTTCAGATGAGTGTCGGAGCCGTAGCCGGTTTCTTACTGGGAAAAATGGCCGTATGGCTGATGAACCGGTTGAATATCGGCAACCAATCTCTCTATCCCATTCTACTGTTAGCCTGTGTATTCTTTATCTTCTCTATCACCGAGCTGGTGAAGGGAAATGGCTACCTGGCCGTATACATCGCGGGGTTGGTCGTAGGCAATCACAAGATTCAGCACAAGAAAAGCGTCACCACCTTCTTCGATGGATTCACCTGGCTTTTCCAGATCGTCATGTTCCTTACCTTAGGCTTACTGGTCAATCCACGTGACTTGCTGCCCATTGCAGGACTGGGTTTATTGGTGGGTTTTTTCATGATCATTCTGGCACGTCCCATCAGTGTCTTTTTATGCCTGGCTCCTTTCAGGCAAATGAGTACCAAAGCCAAAGTATATGTTTCCTGGGTCGGTCTCCGGGGCGCCGTTCCGATCATTTTCGCCACCTATCCGCTGATCGCCCAGATTCCCTATGCTTCCCTGATTTTCAATGTCGTATTTTTCATTACGATCGTATCTCTGTTGATCCAGGGAACCACAGTCAGCTCTATGGCTAACTTGTTGAACTTATCGGAAAAAGAACCCAAACAAGGTAATGATTTCGGCATGGAACTACCGGAAGAAATCAAATCGGCCATGTCAGAAATCGAAGTTGCGGACAACCTGCTGGTCAACGGAAACCGTCTGATGGACCTGAGTCTACCGGACAATACACTGGTAGTTATGGTTAAACGGGGAAATAACTTTTTTATCCCAAGAGGAGGTACCGGTTTAGATATCGGTGATAAACTTCTTGTTATCACAGACAATGACGAAGAATTAATGAAAACCTATAAAAATTTAGGTATCAACGAATATATGATTCAAAAAAATTCATAAGATAGTCCGGGCATGATGAGATATATTCTGATCGGATGTTGTTTCTTTTGCAGCCTGTTCCTGTCTTCCTGTAACAGCACGAAACGACTCGGCCAAACGGCGACTCAGACGAGCCAACTATCCCACCAACTGGGTTTTAAAGTCAATCGTAAAGACGATCTGCGTCTTTTTTCGGAAGCGGCCCGATGGCTGGGAACCCCTTACCGCTATGGAAGTAGCACCCGGAAAGGAGTCGACTGCTCCGGGTTGGTGAATCAGATTTACAAACAAGTCTATCATCGATCCCTCGAACGTTCCAGTAGTGGTATAGCCACCCGCAACTGCCGTAAAATCATGAAAAGCGATTTAAGTAGCGGTGATCTCGTATTTTTCAATACTTCCCGGAAAAAAAGAAAAGGAATAAACCATGTCGGCCTATTCCTTAAAAACGGCTATTTTATCCATGCTTCTACTTCCAGGGGAGTCATCATCAGTAACCTGAAAGAAGATTATTACCGAAAAACATGGAAACAGGGAGGAAGAGTAAAATAAGCCTATTTCAATAATCTCTTCAGAGTCTGCATCAGCTCTTCCTCTTCGATCTCGCCATTCCATCTCCAAAGTTGTTCTCCGGCTTTGTATATCATCATCAAGGGGACAGCCTGCACCTGATAATAATCTACCAACCGCCGGTTAGCCGGATCATCGATATCGAAGCATTGCAAATTCAAATGCTTGTTATTCTCCAGCTTCCGGACGATAGGTAACATTTTACGGCAATGCGGACACCAACTCGCATAAAACATCACAAAAACCGGCAAATTTCCTTTGATCAAAGCCCATAAATTCTCCATAAATACTCTTTTTATTTTAAGAATATACTTCCCTGCTTCCTGAAAAGTTTCGATTTTCCTGTATTTTGTTTTCACAATTTTTATCAGATCGGTAACCGCCGGGAGTTACCTTATCGGCTTTTCATTACAGAACAGGGTATACCTTACACCGGTCTTACCGGAGAAACTTTTACTTCGTTTGTTCCTGCTGTTTATATCGGAGAATATGTTGCCTGTCAGCTGGCTTCTAATCAAGTCAGGGATAAAAAAGGGATATAAAACTTACCCGTGCTCACGCATCTTACAGAAATAATAAAAATCGACCAAATGACCATTCTTGACTGCAGCATGATGCAAAACAGCTTCCTGTCGATACCCCGCTTTTTGCGATACATGCATAGAAGCGGGATTCGTACTGAATACAATCGTGTACAATTTTTCGTAATGAAAATTTTGAAAAGCATATTCGGTGATATCCTCCAACACTTTACTCATAATGCCATGCCCCCAATATTTTTCCCCGATCCAATATCCCACCTCGGCAGTCACTCTTTCTACATCTCCTTCGGATCCGAATCCGATACTTCCCACCGCTTTTCCTTCAACCTCGATAGCAAAACGCATCGGTTTGCCCGGCATGGCTTTTACCATACTGATGTAATCGAATGCATCCTGTTTGGTATAGGGATGCGGAAAATTATCCATTAAGTTATTCCAGATTTTGTTGTTATCGGCATTTTCTGCCAAGGATTCACAATCGGAGTAACTGAATTCCCGGATGACATACCCTTCTCCCTCGATCCGCACTCCCTGTTTTTTTCCCTGTAAAATAAAGAACTCATCTGCCCCACTCGTCGATCGGGGCAACTCGGTTTTACCTGTTTTCATAGTTGTCAGATTCTTTCGAATCTCTCCTTTTTCAGATTTGTTTGTTTTAATTTTAAACGCCACAAACATACAGAGATATTTCATCGGGTGTAACTATTTTTCCTCAAAAAAAATTCATCCGACGAAAGATATTTCTGACATTCCGAAAACCGGATATTCAAATAATTTTATACATTCGCGATTTGGATGATCACGAACAGATGAAATATAAAACACTGATAATCAAAGGTGTTTTTCAATCACTTGACGAATTTGTGTTGCTTGCATCGCCCCACTCTGCCGCCAAACCATTTTACCTGCTTTGAATAACATCAATGTCGGTACCGCCTGTACCTGATAGGAATTTACCAACTGCTTTTTCAGGTCTTCCAATACGGGATGCATCATTTTACAAGGTCCGCACCAGGTAGCGAAAAAATCTACGAACACAAGGGTATTTCCCTGAATGATGTCTTCGAATTTTGCCATAACTTTATGCTTTAGGTCTGCTTATTTATATCGCAGATCATGCTGACAAGTTACGCTTATAGGGACTCTATTTTCAATCGGTAGTCGGATCCAAAATTGACGATATAAAAACCCTGATTTTCTTTACCGGCTTGACCTTCCATCTTTTGAAAATAAAAACGCGAAAAATCACCGTTACGCGGATAAAATTCAAGTGCATCCAGTGTCCGGTCCCGGTATTTTGCCGCCAATTCAATAAAATAAAGACTCATATCGAAAGCCTTATAGGCCAGATTATTCGGTTCGGTATAAAAATATTTCCGGTATTTTAAGGCAAACCGTTTGGCAGGCTCCGTGGTATTGTCCACATAACTATAGGTAAAGATCTTCGTATTCAGTTTGAAATAAGTCTCATGATCTACCGAAGTAAAGGCCTGCCATTCCGGGAAGCCGACGACGGTAATCCGATAACCATCCGTTAAAGCCGATAATACCGGTAATATCTTACTGACTTCAGCTTCTTTCGTAGTAGGCAGAATGATTATATTTTCCCGGTCGGGCAACAATTGCAAACGCAATCCATCCAACGGAACTGCCGAAGTATTCCAATCATAAAAATTCATACTGCCGATCCGATGCATATACTCCTTAAACAAGCGAATATCTTCCAGGTCCGAATGACTGACCTCGTTCCCTGTCAGATTCAGACAAACCAGATTCGCTTCTTCCGCTTCTTCGCGCAACCAATCACTCATCGCAACAGTCAGTGCTTTCATAGAAGGGTTGACCTGGATAAAATCAGGATACACGCCAAATTCTTCACTTCGGGAAGATAAGGGATAAATGACCGGGATATTTTTATTCGTTAAATCATCCATTAAGGCCTTATACACCGAGCCATATACCGGACCGATGATCAGGTCGGGATGAAACCGGTCGATTTCATCGACCATAGTATACATTTTCTCTGCACTCCGTTCGGTATCGAAAACCTTCAGGTTAACTTTGTATCCTTGATTTTTCAAGCTGTCCACCGCCAGCAATACCCCTTCATAAAAAGAAATAAATTGCTCGGAACGGGCAGAAATCTGTACCGGCATTTTTTCCACCAGCGTATCGACAAATACAGGATAATCTTTTGCAGAAAAAGGGAGCAGTAAAGCCACCTTCACAAAAGGATCGACAGGCATCACTACTTCGGAGATATAATCCGGAATCTCCATTTTATCGGTAGCCCCGATAACAGTCGTAGTCTCTTTTTCCGGTTCTTGTTCCGTTTTTTCGTTTTTTTGCATCAGGGCATCTTGCAGGATATCGGTCACGGACGCTTCTTCCACTTTTTTCACGCTCTCGTTTCGAACCGGACGCACAGGGCGAATCTCCTGCTTTTTTCCCACCGAAGCTTCGATTTCTTCTTCACCCAATACAGAAAGATCGATTTCAGCCAAAGGCAACTTCACCACAGCTCCTACCGCCAGGGGTTGATTCTGGGCATATCCTTCATTGAATTTCAATAAACGTTTCGGTTTTATCTTATAAAGCCGGGCGATGGAATAGAAAGTCTCTCCTTTAACCACTTTGTGATAATAAAATTTGTCGTCCTGTTGCACAAAAGGATCGGTATAAGGCACTTTCAATACCTCGTATAAACTCAACGCATTATCTTTCTTATCATTTAAACTCTTTACCTCGTCGATGTTCGCTCCGTATGCCTTACATATCGAATACAAAGTCTGACCGGGTTGCACGGTATGCAAATAATAACTCTTTCCCCGAATCACAACGATATCGTTGGACTTCGTTACCGCAGTCCCTTGCCCGAGTACCTGACCGCAAGACCATAAAAGCAAAAACAGAAATAATAATTTTAGCATAGCTATTCCTATTAATAAGCAGCAAATTTAGAAAAAATAGTAGATAATTTAAAAATCTGCGCTATTTTTGCAAGTTGATGAACCCAGGCTTTCACAACAAAGGCCATAAACCAAATTGTAACCGATGAAAAAATTTCCGGCAAGACTCACCTTTTACCTGCTGAATCTGTTAGCAGCCATTCTTCTCGTTTGTGTGATAGGTTATTTTGTTCTATCCCATCTGGAGAGTTATACCCAACACGGACAATTTATTCCGGTTCCTGCCTTTAACGATTTGACAGTGGAGGAAGCACACGCGGTAGCCCGGCATGCTCATTTAACTGTTGTGGTGACCGACTCCCTGTATGACGATGCGGCCAAACCGGGAGTCGTGCTCGAACAATCACCGGTAGCCGGAGCACACGTTAAAGAAAACCGTCTGATCCATCTGATCATCAATGCCCATAACCCTGAAAAAGTGGTTTTCCCGAACCTGCAGAATGCTGCTTACCGGCAGACACTGCAAACCCTGACCAGCCGGGGATTCAAAATCGGTCATATCGAATATGCCCCGTCTGAATTTCATAATCTGGTATTGGATCTTAAACATGACGGAGAAAATATCGTTCCAGGGAGCTTACTGACCAAAGGAGCCGTTATCGATATCGTGTTAGGAAGCGGAAATGGAAGGAATACAGTCGTTCTCCCGCAACTGACCGGGAAAAATCTGCAGGAAGCCCTGGATATCCTTCGTAAATCTTACCTGAATCTCGGCGAAGTACTCCCGGATGCCAGTATAAAGAGTAAAAACGATGCCTACTCGGCTGTCATCTACGAACAGGATCCTTTGGGCGAGACGACAGTCGAAGGAGGTACTTATGTCAACCTGCATATCACCCTGGAAAAAGATAAAATTGCAGCACTCGACTCCTTGATGGTTACCGAATAAAAACGTGAACTAAAACAGCATCCTATGCCCGAATTTGAAGAAGAGGAAGAATTATTGGAAGAAGAAGAGGAAGGACAAGCATCCGAAATGTACGAACACCACCGGATCGAAGCGGATAATGGCCAGAATCTGCTCCGGGTGGATAAATTTCTGATGTCACGTCTGCCGAATGCTTCCCGCACAAAAATTCAGGAAGCTGCCGATGCCGGAAATATTCTGGTAAACGGGAAGGCTGTCAAATCGAGTTATAAGGTAAAACCCAAAGATATCGTATCGGTCGTCATGGCCTATCCCCGTCGGGAAATCGAGATCATACCGGAAAATATCCCCCTGAACATCGTTTACGAAGACGACGACCTGATAGTAGTCAATAAACCCGCCGGGATGGTAGTACATCCTTCCTACGGGCATTATACGGGCACTTTGGTGAACGCTCTGGCCTGGCACCTGAGAGGTAATCCGCTTTTTAAAGACAATAACGATCCGCGTCCCGGATTAGTCCACCGGATCGATAAGGACACGTCGGGATTATTGGTCATCGCCAAAACCGAAAAGGCCAAAACCCATCTGGGATTACAATTTTTCAACAAGACTTCCGACCGGAAGTATGTAGCCGTTTGTTGGGGTAACCTGGAAGACGAAACCGGAACGATCACCGGACATATCGGGCGCAACCTGACCAACCGCAAAGTCATGGCCTGTTTTCCGGACGGCAGTCATGGCAAACACGCCGTAACGCATTACCGGGTATTGGAACGCCTGGGCTATGTGAACGTAGTTGAATGTATTTTGGAAACCGGCCGAACTCATCAGATCCGTGCTCATTTCAAATATATCAAACACCCGCTTTTCAACGATAAAGAATACGGGGGAAATGAAATTCTGAAAGGTACCACCTTTGCCAGGTACAAACAGTTTGTCAACAACTGCTTCGAAATTTGTCCCCGACAGGCACTGCATGCGAAAACCCTGGGATTCGAACATCCCACCACAGGTGAACGCCTGTCGTTCGACTCGGAAATCCCGGACGATATGCAGCAACTGATACAAAAATGGCGGGCTTATATCCTATCCCGGGAAGAATAACAGGGATTCCGGGACGGTTCTTCCATCCCACTTTTTCTCAAACAAATCGTTCGGGCAACCAATCACCAGGCATTTCCCGTCAGGCCATACTCCCGCCCTCTTTCTCTACATAATGTAACAATATGACAACCATTTCACCGCATCAGCCGACACTAGCAAAAATAAACCCTACCTCACAATAAGTCTTTCCGGAATTTAAGTTCCACAAAAGTGAGATTTAAACGTTCAGGCAACCTCTTCGGCAAAAATTTTTCTGTCAAGACATCCGGTTTTTATAATCTTCGTAACCGAATTTACGGACCAGACGAAAACCGGTCTCAGGATTCCAAATTCCGATGGAAGGATGGGTGACCCCGTTGAACATGGTCGTTTTGACCATCGTATAATGGATCATATCGCGAAAAACGATACGATCTCCGACCCGGGGCTCACGTCCCCCGTCAAAAGCCCAATCTCCGTAATAATCACCGGCCAGACAACTGTTTCCTCCCATCCGCCAACGTTTTTCCCCTTCGGCAGGTTCGTGAGTACCTAAAATAGCCGGCTTATAGGGCATTTCGAGACAATCGGGCATGTGACAGGCAAAAGAAACATTCAACATCAAAGTATCGACACCTCCGTTACTGACTTTATCTTCGACAGTGGCCACCAGACAACCGGTATCCCAGGTAAATGCACTACCCGGCTCGAGAATGATCCGTAAATGCGGATAACGCGAACGAAAATCACACAAGATATGAATCAGTTCCTCCTCATCGTAATCTTTATGAGTCATCAAATGTCCTCCCCCCATATTCAACCATTTGATTTGCGGGAAAAACCGGCCGAATCGTTCTTCGACAGCAGCCAGCGTACCTCTCAAATCATCCGGACGGGATTCACACAACGAATGAAAATGTAAACCATCGATTCCTTCCGGTAAATGAGTCAGGTCGGCAGCCAATATGCCCAGACGGGAAGTGGGACTGGCCGGATTGTATAAATCGGTTTCAACAGTAGAAAATTCCGGGTTTACCCGCAGCCCACAAGAGACACCTGCCCGATGGGCCCGCCGTCCGAAACGCTCGTATTGTCCCAACGAATTAAAAGTGATGTGGTTGCTGCAATTCAATATCTCGCCGATCTCTCCTTCAGTATACACCGGAGCATAAGTATGAGCCGGAGCGCCATATTCTTCAAAAACAAGACGAGCCTCCGCCAGCGAACTGGCAGTGGCTCCATCCGAATGTCTGCTGAGTTCCGGAAAAATACTCCACATAGCGTTGGCCTTCAAAGCTACGATAATCTCTGCTCCGGTAGCCTTCCTCACCTTGTCGATCACCCTCAGGTTGTCTGCCAGCAAGGTTTCATGCAATACATAGCAAGGAGAGGGGACAGTGGATAAATCCCAGTTGCTCAGAATCGTATCCTTATCGATCATACTTCCAGGTCGATATCGAATTTTTCAACCCAAGGCAATCCTTGTTCTCCTAATTCTGCCAGGAATGGATCCGGATCGAATTGTTCCACATTATACACTCCTGCGCCTTTCCAAAGTCCTTTTGCAAACATCGCGGCTCCCAGGGCAGCCGGAACACCGGTGGTGTAGCTGACAGCCTGTGTACCGGTTTCTTTGAAAGCAGCTTCGTGGTCACAATTGTTATAAATATAATAAGTATGTTCTTTGCCGTCTTTGAGCCCTTTAATGCGGCAACCGATCGAAGTCTCGCCATGATAGTTGTGGCCTAAGGATTTCGGATCGGGCAATACGGCTTTCAGGAATTGCAAAGGTACGATCTTCACTCCGTTAAATTCCACCTCGTCGATACGAGCCATACCGATATTCTGAATCACCCGCAAATGGGTCAGGTATTCCTGTCCGAAGGTCATCCTGAAACGAGCCCGTTTGATGGTCGGAAAATTCTTGACCAGAGATTCCAGTTCCTCATGGTACAACAGATAAGACTCTCTTTCCCCGATATTCGGATAAGTCAAGGTCTTATGAATTTCGAGCGGTCCTGTCTTGACCCATTGTCCGTTTTCATAAAAACGTCCGTTTTGGGTGATCTCCCGAATATTGATTTCCGGATTGAAGTTGGTAGCAAAAGCCATTCCGTGATTTCCGGCATTACAATCTACGATATCCAGATATTGAATTTCATCGAAGTGATGTTTGGCAGCATAAGCGGTAAAGATCGCCGATACGCCCGGATCGAATCCACATCCCAGAATAGCGGTCAATCCTTTTTCTTTAAAGCGTTCATGGTATGCCCATTGCCAGCTATATTCGAAATGTGCTTCATCTTTAGGCTCGTAATTAGCCGTATCCAAATAGTTCACTCCGGCTTCCAGACAAGCTTCCATAATCGTCAGGTCCTGATAAGGAAGAGCAACATTAATCACAATATCCGGCTTGAATGAACGCATAAGTCCGGTCAATTCCTCAACATGATCTGCATCCACCTGAGCGGTCTGAATACGATTACCCCCTACGGCTGCAGCGATCTCGTCGCATTTCGATTTGGTGCGGCTGGCCAGCATAATATCGGTAAAAACCTTATTCTTTGCAACTTTATGCGCAACAACGGTACCAACGCCTCCGGCACCGATAATTAAAACTCGACACATGGACAATTTTTTTTAAGTTATTACTAGTTGAGCAAAGATACAATATTTTTTGATCCGAAAAACATTTTTCATTTCAAGTCATTCAAATAAAACAGGCATTACTCCAATATTTTCCCGCTAATGAGCAACAACGACAGCTCGGAGATTTTTGCCTGGTAGAGGGCAGAAACTTTACGGTCGACGGCATCGATATAACTGCGCTGAAATTCCCTGAATTCGATTCCCGGCAAGGTTCCCAATTTATACTTTTCGAGTGCCGCATCGAGGTTATCGAAAGCAACCCGTTCGCTTTCTTCCTCAAAGCTTACGATCTGCAGGTTATTCTCGTAGGTATTGTAGAGCTGTGCCAAATCGGCTTTTACCTGCTGTTCCGCTTCCTGATAAGAAAGGGCGGCATTTTCCATATCCAATTTCGCATTTCTGATCTTCCTCCGGTTTTCCAATCGGTTAAAAATATCCACACTCAGGGAAAAACCCCAATACGGACCGTTCGAACGGTTGAGGGAAGTGACCGAGGCCGGAGATTTGGTGCGGTTGTAGTTATATCCGGCATCGAAATCCAATTTAGGGAACAAAGCGGCCCGGGCGATCTTCATGTCCAATTCAGAGACTTTCCGGTCCCGGCGCCCGATTTGCAGGGTAGTATTGTATTGCAACAGATCGGTCAATAAATCCTGATATTGCAAAGGCATATGCAGCCGGATAGAATCGTCTACGTACATATGTTTTTGCAGATCGGTATTCATGATAGTATTCAGTGAAATATAAGCACTTTTCAACAATTCTTTTTCTTTCATATAATTCGAACTGTCGGCATTTAAATCGAGCTTTGCCTGTTGGGCCTCCAAACCCGACAATACTCCGATCACATATTTATCACGGGCCTCGGCATAACGGGCATTCGACAACTCCAAAGAATGCCGTGCAGCTTCGAGCTTACTGTGCTGACGTACAACATCGTAATAATAAGAACTTACTTCGACGATCAGGTTCTCGACAGCTGCCTTGGTGTTCAGTTCGCCGATCGCCAGCATTTCGGCATAACGATTGTGAGTCATAAACATTTCCATACCGTCGAACAAACGCCAGTTGAGAGAAACTCCGGCACTCAAAGCATCCGAACGGGAATTATCGGCCCTTCTGTCTTCTCCGTCGGAGACCACTTTACTATCGGTAATCGATTGTTTCTGGGCAGCATCGATACCGATAGTCGGAAGAAAAGGCCCGTAATTCAGGTTATTTTCAGCCTGCCGTTGTTGATTGCGGATAATTTTGATCGAATAATTCGATTCCAACGCCCGGGCGATACAACTATCCAATGTAATTTTAACCTGGGCAGAAGAAAACCCTGGAATAAAAAATAAAAAACAAACGATGAAGAATAGTAAACTATATTTTCCCATAATCATAATCAAAAAATTCTTTACTCTTTATGCTCTTCCCCGATCACGTTCACCTTTTCTGTCGACAGATAAGAATAAATCGCCGGAATCACGAACAAGGACAAGAAAGTAGCACATACCATCCCACCGACAACGGCGATCCCCATAGCCACCCGGCTTTCAGCACCGGCACCGGTAGCGATAGCCATCGGAAGAATACCCAAAACCGTCGACAAACTCGTCATCAGAATCGGCCGGAAACGAGCGACTGCAGCATTTTTCACAGCTATCAGCATCGGTTCACCCATCGCTTTCCGCTGGTTGGCAAACTCTACAATCAGAATACCGTTCTTCGACACCAGCCCGATCAACATGATTACACCGATCTGGCTGAAAATATTCATAGTCTGATCGAAATACCACAAGGACACCATCGCCCCGATCAACGCCAAAGGCACAGTAAACATGATGATCAGGGGATCCCGGAAACTCTCGAACTGAGCCGATAAAACCAGGTAAATGAATATCAATGCCAATACAAAAGCAAACATCAGACTGGACGAACTTTCCACAAAATCCTTCGAACTACCGGAAAGTGTCGTCTTAAAATTATCGTCTAACACATCGGCAGCAATCCGGTCCATTTCAGCCAATCCCTCTGATATCGTTTTTCGTTTAGCCAATCCAGCCGAAACCGTAGCGGCCACAAAACGGTCGTAGCGATACAATTGCGGAGGCATAGAACTCTCGGAAGTCGTCACCAGATTGTCCAATGCAATCAATTCACCATTATTATTCCGTACATAGATATTCTGTAAATCAGAGGGTTTATTCCGGTTTTCGCGGTCGATCTGACTCAATATCTGATATTGCTTCCCGTTCAGGATGAAATAACCGACCCGCTGTTCACTCATGGTCAGCTGTAAGGTCTCTGCAATATTCTGCATAGAAACGCCCAATACGGCAGCTTTATCCCGGTCGATATTGATCGTCAATTCGGGTTTGGTAAATTTAAGGTTCAAATCGGCCACCGAGAATACCGGACTTTTATTCACTTCATCCATAAAGCGGGGCAATACCCGTTTCAGGTCGTCGAGGTTCTTGGCCTGAATAACGTATTCTACCGGCAAGCCTCCGCGACGTCCGCCAAAAGTCTGCTGTTGTGAAACCATCGTCCGGGCTCCGGTAAAATTACGTACCTGTACTCCCAATTCATCGGCAATCTCCTGTTGGGTACGTCCCCGTTCTTCGGGATCTACCAACCAAAGGTTCAAGTTGGAACGATTGGTATTTCCCCCTCCGATCATTTCGATTATCTTTTCCTGTTCAGGGACCTCTTGTTCGATATAACTACTCAACTCATCGGCATATCGGCTCATATACTCGAACGTAGCGCCTTCCGGAGCCGTAGAGGTGATCCGGATATTCGAACGGTCTTCGAGGGGAGCCATTTCCGAAGGAATAGCCTGCCACAACAACCAGATCACCACGCCCGAACCGATCAGTATCAAAGGAGCGATCCACCGGTATTTCATAAAACCTTCCAATGCCCGGCGGTAGTAATCGACCATACCGTCGAAGAAAGGTTCCGTCGTACGGTAAAACCAGTTATCGGTGACATTGCGGGTAAGCAACTTGGTGGAAATCATCGGGGTAAAAGTCAGAGCGACAAATGAAGAAATAATGACTGCCCCGGTAATCACGATACTGAATTCCCGGAACAACCGCCCGGTCGTCCCCTGCAAAAAGACAATCGGGAAAAACACAGCCACCAAGGCTATAGTGGTAGCGATAACTGCAAAGAAGATCTCATTCGACCCCTTGAAACCGGCTTCGAGCGGAGACATTCCCTGTTCGATCTTCGTATAGATATTCTCCATCACCACAATCGCATCGTCGACAACCAGACCGATCGCCAGCACAATCGCCAGCAAGGTCAGAATATTTATGGTAAATCCAGCCAGATACATCACAAAAAAAGCACCGACCAAAGAGATGGGGATAGCCAATACGGGAATCAATGTCGTCCGCCAATTCCGTAAGAACAGGAAGATAATCAACACGACCAGAATAAAAGCCTCCACGATCGTGTCTTTCACTTCATTGATCGAATTGCGGATAAAGACTGTATTATCGAAAGCAATTCCGGCTTCGACGTCATCAGGCAAGTCTTTTTGCAAATCGGCCATCACTTCATACGCCCGGTCGACAATATCGATATAATTGGCTCCCGGCTGAGGAATGATGGCACAAGCCACCATCGGCACCCCATTCCGCTTCATAATCGAACGGGTATCTTCGGCGTCTACTTCTGCAATACCGATATCCCGGAAACGAATGACTTTATCGCCCTCCTCTTTGATGACCAGATTATTAAAATCCTCGATCGTCATCAGTCGTCCCAGGGTACGGATAGTCAGTTCGGTATTTTCTCCCTCGATCCGTCCGGAAGGCAATTCCACATTTTCCTGAGTCACAGCATTCCTCACGTCCATAGGAGTGATTCCATAAGCAGCCAGCAAAGACGGATCCATCCGCATCCGTACGGAATATCTTTTTTCTCCCCAGATGGAGACACTACTCACTCCTGAGATCGTCTGCAAGCGTTCCTTATAGTACTGATCGGCATACATACTCAGGTCGATCAATGACCGCTGGTCACTCCGCAACGAAACCGCAAAGATCGGCTGAGCATCGGCATCCGCCTTACTTACGGTCGGAGGATCCACATCTTTCGGCAAACGGCGCATCGCTCCGGAAACTTTATCCCGGACATCGTTAGCAGCCGTCTCCAGGTCGACCTCCAACTCGAACTCTACCGTTATATTACTCCGTCCGTCCCTACTCTGGCTGGTCAACGAACGAATCCCCGGGATTCCGTTGATAGCCGACTCCAAAGGCTCGGTAATCTGCGTCTCGATTACATCGGCATTAGCACCTGGAAAACTGGTCGATACCGAAATAATAGGCGGATCGACACTGGGATAGTCACGTACCCCCAAAAATACCAGACCGATACAACCGACCAACATCATAATGATGTTCATCACCGTTGCAAATACCGGTCGCTTTATACATGTTGACGATAAGCTCATTTGTTATAGAGTTGCTGAGTTATTGAGTTTATAGAGTTACTGAGTTTATAGAGTTACTGAGTTTATAGAGTTACTGAGTTGCTGAGTTAATAGAGTTACTAAGTTGCAGAGTTTGTGAGTTTATTAAGTTATTCATTATTACATCATCGAATCACTAAATTGTCAAATCTCAGAATCCCTTCTCCTTTTTACCTTCTCCCCTGCCTCTAGCCTTTAGCTTTTACCTTTTCATCTTCACCTCCACTGCCATCCCATCTCTGAGTTGCATCAACCCACCGGTGAGTATGGTATCTCCGACACTGATACCGGAAGTCACCTCTACATTTTTCTCATCGCGGCTTTCTGTTTCGACAGGTACACTTAAGGCTTTTCCATTTTTCACGATCCACATTCTTTTTCCGTCCATTTCGGGCACGACGGCTTCTGTCGGTACGGCAATGAATTCAGTTTTTCCACCCACCACCAGATTTCCTTTAGCAAACATACCGGGCATCAACTCCCCGTTTGTATTCCGGAAACGAGCCCGTAGAAGAATCATACGGGTTTTCACGTCGATAAAAGGATCTACAGCATAAACCTTGGCCGAATAAAGTTTATCATTTCCGGTCACTTTAAAAAATACTTCCTGCCCTTTCAGGTTATTATCGGCATATTTCTCCGGAATATTGAACTCATATTTCAGGGTAGAGTTGTCTACGATCCGGGCAATTTGTGAGCTGGGCTGCACATAACTACCTTCACTGACATACCGGAACCCCATTACCCCGTCGAACGGAGCCCGGATTTCGGTACGGCTGATTTTCACTTTCAGCAGTTCGATATCCGCTTCGAGCATATTATAATCGGTCTGTAACTGATCGAAGGCTTCGCGGCTGATCGATTCGCGCTTCAAAAGAATCCGTTGCCGTTCGAGCTTCTCGGCCAGTAATTTTTTCTGAAACTCCGCCCGGGTCAACTGAGCCTGCAAATCGGCATCGTCTACTTTTAATAGCAGCTGTCCCTTTTTAACGGCCACCCCTTCCTGAAAGTAAATCTTTCTGACTTTTCCCACGATCTCTGCTACCAAATCGACCTCTTCGTTTGCCAACAAAGAACCATTCACCGGAAATCCGGCAGCCACAACGGAATTCTTAGCAATAATCCCCGTTACCGGAAGTCTACCTTTCCCCATGTTACCTGGTGTATTTTGTTTTGATTGCACCCCATCTCCACCTATCCGGGGGATTATAATCCAAGCCGCCAAAGCCAGCGGAATCCCGATCTGTAATGATCTCTTTACGTATTTATTCATATTTCATCCAATAAATCAACCCTTTTTAGTTTATAAAGTTCATAAAGTTGCCCTTTCATCGCTAAAAGTCCATAAAGTCTATGTGCACCTTTTTAACGGAACCGGAGATCCCGGTCGGTCCCACCGACAACCGTAAAAAATGCCCGCAGGATTCAGAACCTTTACAAACCTGACAGACTTTACGAACTTAATAAACGATCTAAAAATTATAAGCCACCTTTTTCAGTTCTTTTTTCAATAAAAATAACTGTTTTGAGGTTTAGACAAACAAAACTTCTGGGAGTTTATCCCTCAAAATGTTAACACTTTGTTAAAGCCAGTTTTTTCTCCTGAACATCCAATAACTCAATATAGAAAAAGCAACCGATATAATAGCGATGACAAACAGTCCATAATGGCTGTCTTCCAATCCATTGTGAACATTCATACCATATAAACTGGCAATCAATGTCGGAATCATCAAAAGCAGGGAAATAGCGGTCATACGCTTCATGATTACGTTCAGATTATTAGAGATAACCGAAGCAAAGGCATCCATCGTACCGCTCAGGATATCACTATAGATTCGGGCGGTGTCCTGAGCCTGCCGCAGTTCGATCTCTACATCTTCTACCAGATCGGGATCGAAAAATTCCCGTTGGCTTTTTAAATTCTTCAATTTCACCAGCAGGTTGTCATTTCCTCTCAAAGAGGTAATAAAAAACACCAATGATTTTTCGATTTTCAGCAACCGTTGCAATTCGGCATTCTGAATCGATCTTTCCAATTCTTTTTCAACAGACCGGCTTTGGTTATTGATCTGTTTCAAATATTTGAGATACCACACGGAAGAAGACAAAAACAATCTGAACAACAGATCCCAACTCCCATCGATCGGCAATTTCTTACGCTGCATATACCGGATAAAATCGGGCAGCATATCCGTTGCATGGTGACAGATCGTCACAAAATAATCGGCTTTCATGATAATTCCCAAAGGAACGGTGATATAGGGAATATCGTTCCCTTCATCCCGGTAGGGGATGCGCAGAATCATCAAGGTCCAGCCATCTTCCGTTTCGATACGGGGACGTTCGTCGACATCCCGGATATCGGATAAAAATGCAGAAGGAATCTTCAAATCACGAGTAAGGTAGAGCGTATCTTCCTCGGTCGGCATTTCGATATTCACCCAACAGTATTTTTGCCAGGCCTGCTTTTCAGCAAAATTATCCCTGCAACATAAAAATTTTCTCATATAAAACCCTCCATTCGTTACGAACAAAGGCCTGAGAAAACCTTTGTTCAGATTAATACTTTTGATGATAATCGTCCATATCTATTGTTATGAATTTTGCGCGGCAAAAATAGAAAAAGAAATCATTTTTTCAAATCGATATATATCGGTAAATGATCGCTATATCCACCGACATAACGCGGTCCCCGGTAAGTAGGACAAGGTTTGTATCCGAAATAAGTTTTATCTTCTTCCAGTAGAAAAGAAGCTGAAAAAACAGTAAGCCGCCGATCGGCTTTCCAGACAGAGTGCCCATCCAGTAAAGCTCCCGAAAGAATCAGGTGGTCGATGGTCTGCCAGTTGCCTTTGTAACGGTAACTGCCGTAATTCTTTTTCAATAAATAATAGCCTGTATTATATAAATCTTTACACCTCGGTTTTTTATCGGAACTTTTGGTACCCAACACCTTTTGTGCCGGGGTATTTGCTTTCCCGTTCAGATCACCCATGATTACAATACCGGCGCGGGGCTGAACAGCCAATAATGAATCGACTTTATGCCGTACCGTCGAAGCTGCCCGTTCTCTGCGCCACTCGCTTTGCTTCTCTCCACCGATCATCGAAGGGAAATGACAGACAAAAAAATGAAGGGTATCCGAATCCAACACCCCGGAAGCATACAAAATATCCCGGGTACGGATGGTGGTATCTTCGGGAAATGACAAGCGCAAGAAATCGGCTTCTAAAAGTTCGAAACAATCTTTCCGGTAAAGCAAAGCAACATCGATACCCCGGCGGTCGGGAGAATCCTGATGAACAATTCCGTAATTCCCGTCGGCCAAAGCCGTTTTCTGCGTTAAATCTTCCAATACCCAGCGATTTTCCACTTCCGCCAAACCGACGATACAAGGCAGTTCTTTATCTCCCACGCTATCGATCACTTCTGCGATTTTCAATAATTTATCCGTGTATTTAGCCTTCGTCCAATGTTTCTTTCCCCGGGGAGTGAACTCATCGTCGGCAGTCGAGGGATCATCGGCGGTATCGAATAAATTCTCTACATTATAAAACATAATCCGGCAATGATCCTGTGCCACAACAGGCATCGTCAGCACACAAAGCAAAAATAATATACCCAATAATTTCATTTTTGTCTGAATTTTGAAATGAGCTTTATCAACCAACCCGATCACAGGCATTCTTTCGACCTCATCCTGACATAATCACTCCACACCATATCTTTATACAAATCCGAACCGATATAATCCAGAATCATACTTCCCCGCCGGCAGTCCAGATAATAATACAGACGTTCTATCAGCTTTCCGTTCTCATCGAAAAGGAAGAACCGTTATACCTCATGCTTTATTTTTCGTTTTCGACCTCCGGGCCGGTTTGAGCCTGCAACAGCTCCCAATATTCGACAGCTCTTCTCAAATGAGGGATAACGATAGTCCCCCCCACCACGTCGGCCACAGCAAAAACTTCGAACAATTCGGGAGTAGTCACCCCTTGTTCATAACATTTTTCCAAATGATACTTGATGCAATCGTCACATCTCAAAACCATGGAAGTGGCCAGTCCCAACATCTCCTTTACCTTGGAGGAGAGTGCCCCTTCCATATAAGTATTGGTATCGATATTGTAGATTCTTTTGATCACTTTATTATCGGCTGCCAGAATCCTCTCGTTCATTTTGGCCCGGTAAGCTCTGAATTCTTCAATCTGATCTTTCATTACCCGAAAAATTTAATTATATCATTTACATTAGCCAGAATAAATAAGCCGAAGATAAAAATCATGCCTGTAATCTGAGCATACTCCATAAATTTCTCTCCCGGTTTACGACGGGTAACCACTTCATACAACAGGAACAAGACATGTCCTCCGTCCAAAGCCGGAATAGGCAGAATATTCACGACGGCCAGCATGATCGAGATCAAAGCGGTCAGTTCCCAGAAAGAATGCCAATTCCAATACCCCGGGAAAATGTTGGCGATCGAAGCCATCCCACCGACCGACTTATAAGCGGTATCTCCCTGAGAAAAGAGTAATTTCAGCTGTTTCACGTAAGAACCGAGTTGTCCGATCCCCATCTCGATTCCGGCAGGAATTGCTTCTGCCAGTGTATATTTCTGAGTTGCCAATTCATAGGCATTGGCTGTCAGCAAAGGATAAAAACCGAATTTTCCGTCTTCCCCCAAAGCAAAAGCATAAGACAATGTATCCGTTCCCCGCAATACGGTCGTTTCCACCCGCTTTCCTTTATTGGCGGCGAGCAAATCCGAAAATTCATCGTAGAAACGAAAAGTGTGTCCGTTGACAGACAGAATCTTATCCCCTTTTCGCATACCTGCATCATAAGCCACAGAATAATCCCCGAAGTCCTGTATCTCGATTCCATCGACCGGGATACGGGGAGTGAGCAGCGGATTCAGCTTGAAACTCTTGGACGATAATTCCAGCAGCGTAGCAATAAAGTCATCCGGAATATCCAGAGAAACTTGCTCTCCATTGCGCAATACCTGAATAGTCTTGGAACGATTGAACAATATTTCGGGAAGCACATCGTCAAAACGGACCACTTCTTTATTGTCGAGAGCAACGATAATATCACCGTTTCGCATTCCGATATTTTTGAAGACGCTGTCGCATACCACTCCGTAAGTGACGTTTTTTGCAGGAAGATAGGTCTCCCCCCAGGTGAATAGGATGCCGATATAAATGACAAAAGCCAGTAAGACGTTCACCAATACCCCGCCCAACATAATCAGCAAGCGTTGCCAGGCCGGTTTAGCCCGGAATTCCCAAGGCTGAGCCGGTTGTTTCATCTGCTCGGTATCCATCGATTCATCGATCATTCCGGCGATCTTCACATATCCACCCAACGGCAACCAACCGACTCCATACTCGGTCTCTCCCTTTTTAAATTTAAATAAAGAGAACCAGGGATTAAAAAACATATAAAACTTTTCAACCCGGGTCTTAAACAACTTCGCAAACAAAAAGTGTCCGAATTCGTGGAACAAAACCAGGATAGAAAGACTCAAGACAAATTGTACTATTTTTATAAAAATATCCATGATATGAGGTAAAAAGTAAAAGGTTAAAGTTAAAAGACTATAAGCTAGAAAGCTATAGAGGAGGTATTTTGGGGGATACATTTTTCCTGGCGATTTCACGGGTCAGGCGATCGGTTTCCATATAATCCTCCAAAGTCGGTTTCTTCAGGAAATCTACTTGTTGCATTGTTTTTTCGATCAGATCGGACATACCGGTGAAAGACAGGCGCCCTTGCAGGAAGGCAGCCACAGCGACTTCATTGGCCGCATTCAGGATACAGGGCATGTTTCCGCCTTGCCGCATAGCCTCGTAAGCCAATCCAAGGTTACGAAAGGTTTTCTCGTCAGGCTGTTCGAAAGTCAGGGAATGACATACCTTGAAATCCAAACGTCCGAAATCAGCTGTAGTCCGTTCGGGGAAAGTCAGGGCATACTGAATCGGCAGCCGCATATCCGGCACTCCGAGCTGGGCTTTCACGCAGCCATCCGTAAACTGCACCATCGAATGAACGATAGATTGGGGATGCACCACCACTTCGATTTGTTCGGGTTTCATGCCGAACAACCATTTGGCTTCGATCACTTCAAACCCTTTGTTCATCATAGAAGCCGAATCGATCGTCACCTTAGCACCCATATGCCAGTTAGGGTGTTTCAAAGCATCGGCAGGAGTCACCTTTTCCAAAAAAGCCCGGTCTTTTCCCCGGAAAGGACCTCCGGAAGCGGTCAAAATCAGTTTTTCGGCTTTACTCCGGCTCTCTCCGGCCAAACACTGGAAGATGGCAGAATGTTCCGAATCGACAGGCAGAATAGCTACCCGATGTTCTGCGACCGATTCGTTGACCAATTCTCCGGCTACGACCAGAGTCTCTTTGTTAGCCAAAGCAATATTTTTTCCGGCTTTAATGGCATTTACCGTCGGGATTAAACCGCTGTATCCGACTAAAGCTGTCACCACCAGATCGACGTCTGCAAAAGTCACGATCCGGGCAAGCGCATCGGCTCCGGCAAATACTTTTATATCTTCATGTTGTAAGGCATCGCGCAGAAGCGGATATTTCTCCTCATTGGCAATCACCACACTATCCGGGTGGAATTTCAATGCCTGTTCGATCAATAAATCGACATGATTATTGGCTGTCAGCACTTCGACACTGAACCGTTCGGGATTGGCTTCCACCACTTCCAGCGTCTGTGTTCCGATCGATCCTGTCGAACCTAATATCGCAATCTTTCTCATATATTCATTCTTCCAAACCGAAATTGCCGAAACAACTTCCGGTTACCGATTCTTTATTTAAACTTAATAAAATTCTCCGGGTTGAGCGGATTACCTGCCCGCCACAATTCAAAATGCAAATGGGGGCCGCTGGACTCCTCTCCGGTATTTCCCACTACCCCCAGGACCTCTCCGGCCCTGACATAATCTCCCTGTTTTTTCAATAGGATAGAATTGTGTTTGTATACAGAAATCAGGTCGTTGGTATGTTGCACCTGGATCACATATCCGGTCTTCACCGTCCAATCGGTAAAAATCACGACCCCATCCAATACCGCAGCCACCTTAGCATTGGCTTTCGCCACAATATCAGTGCCGTAATGCCGTTTCTTCTCATCGAAGCTTTGGGTTACAATTCCTTCCACAGGCGGGAAAAAATGATAATAATCGTGGTTTTGTTCTTTCATTCCCAGCGATAGATTAAAGCGTTCACGCTCTTCGATAGCAGCCCGGAATTCATTTTCCTGTTCGCTGATCTGAAATCGGATGGTATCGTTCCGGTAGCGCGCCGTATCCTCCCGCGAACGTTCGAGGGAAGTGGTATCTCCCCCATTCAAAACCAACCGGATGGATTTGAAAAAGCGGTCTCTCTTCAGCAATTCATTCTCCAGCGAATCTACCCGGAGCGCATTTTGGGCGATCATCTGCCGCATATTTCCATCCGGATAGCCAGGAATAAATTCCCGCAAGCCGGTGAAAGCTATCAATAAAATGGTCAGAACGACCAAAATTACCGCCAGCACACTCAATGCAGTCAATACATGCAACTGGGACAATCTGAAATTGAACACCTCCTCATAAGAAGTCTCGTTAATGACAGAAAGTTTATATTTATATTTCAGACGATCCCAAAGTCTTACTTTTTCTTTAGCCATGCCCCGATTTTTTAGCTTCCAAAATTACAACAAAAAAATCAATGTCGCAATGACCGATCGTTTATAACTCATCAAAAGCAATGTATCGTTAAGCCACACTTCAGGATAACCTTCTACTCTGACAGGGAGAGGTTGTTCTATATTCACTCCGTTATCGGGAGAGTAATTTAAATATTTGGCTCCATTGAGATCGATAATATCAAAAGAAGAATTTTTTTTATTTGAACAGAAGATTGCAAGTTGACATATTCCCCCGGCCCTTTTCCATTCTTTCCAATTTGATAAAGAAAATTACCCGAAGAATGGTATTATTATATTAAAGAAAGAAAAAAGTACCAATT
>ERZ831979.910-NODE-910-length-29915-cov-8.542130_pt1 | contig 29915 bp, 26 predicted proteins | sample MGYA00519952_ERZ831979 | MGnify/ENA primary metagenome ERZ831979 (study PRJEB31850, sample SAMEA3708723) | human gut metagenome | biome: human gut; feature: human-associated habitat; material: faeces | place: China | collected 2014 ...
AAGATGTTAAGAGGGCATTTGTCAAAGTAGGAATCGGTGCAGAGAAGAAGAGCCGCATTATTTCCGACAAGGAGAAGAAGATTACGGCATATCACGAGGCAGGTCATGCGATCCTGTTCCATGTGCTGCCGGATGTGGGACCTGTCTACACCGTATCCATTATTCCTACCGGTGTGGGAGCCGCCGGTTACACCATGCCTCTGCCGGAAAAGGATGAGATGTTCGCCACCAAGAGCCGTATGCTCCAGGATATCATGGTATCTTTGGGCGGACGTATCGCAGAGGAGATCATCTTCGGAGATATTACCACCGGAGCATCCAGTGATATTAAGAAAGCCACCAAGACAGCCCGCCGTATGGTAACCCGTTACGGAATGTCTGATAATATCGGTGTCATCTGCTATGACGATGACGATGATGAAGTCTTCATCGGTAAGGATCTGGCACATGCCAAGGCGCACAGTGAGGAGATTTCCGGTGAGATCGATAAGGAAGTCAAGCACATCATAGATGACTGCTATACCAAAGCCAAGGATATTATCTTACAGCATGAGGATGTGCTGCATAGCTGTGCACAGCTGCTGTTGGAGAAGGAGAAGATCACCAGAGAAGAATTCGAGGGTCTTTTCGTATAGGAAAAGGTTTTCGCGGGAGTTTCGTGGAATTGGTAGTATTGTACAAACCGATTTTGTGAAAAATGCACAAAAATGAATATTCACTTTTGTGATATTTGTGAATTTTGAGAATAGTCAAAAATAGGAGTGCATGCTATTATAATACTCGTAACCCCCCCAATACATTATATAGTTTTTTGCTATACCCCATAAGAAAGAAATACCTTCTCTAAAAAGGGCAGTCCTCCCAAGACTGTCCTTTTTACTGTCTAAAAATCGCTGAATAAAGAGGCGGGCAGTTGTCAGATGTAAGGAAAAAGGGTATAATAAATAGAGCTTTTGAGCTTGGGACATGTCATACTGCCGGAGCGCACAAGACAACAAAGCACTTTGGCAGAAGCAGTGTCATAATATAGATAGTAAGACATTAGTCTCAGAAAGGATAGATACTATGGATCTGGAGCGATTACGTCGAACAGAATATAATCAGCAGTATATTGCTGCCATGAGACCCGTATTTAACAGAAGAGCTCTTTTTACGGATACAAGTGCGGAGTATGTGATTCCGGAAGAGCCGGCCTGTTTTTCCGAAGTGACGATCCGCTTCCGGACCGCCAGAAATAATGTGGACAGAGTGTTCCTGGTATGCGGCGGACAGAAGCATCTTATGGTACGTGTGGAGAGCAAAAATGATTTTGACTATTATGCCTACGTAATGCGTCTGGATGATCAGAAGGTATCTTATTATTTTGAGGTGCAGACCGGCAGAATTACCGGCATCTTTGATATGCGGGGCCTGGTGCAGGAAGTTAATGAATATTATGATTTCATTATCATTCCCGGTTTCCACACCCCCGACTGGGCCAAGGGAGCGGTCATGTACCAGATTTATACGGATCGTTTCTGCAACGGAGATCCTTCCAATGATGTGCTTACCAATGAGTACTGTTACATCGGGGAACCGGTGCACCGTGTAGAGGATTGGGGACGTTATCCGGCACAGATGGATGTCCGCGAGTTCTATGGCGGCGACTTGCAGGGTGTGTTGGACAAGATGGATTACCTGCAGGATCTGGGAGTTGAGGTGATTTATTTTAATCCTCTGTTTGTCTCCCCTTCCAACCACAAATACGATATTCAGGATTATGATTATATTGATCCTCATATTGGAAAGATTGTCAGTGATGAAGGGGATCTGCTTCCCGACGGACAGCGGGAGAACCGTTTTGCTTCCCGTTACATCGACCGTGTCACTAACAAGGCGAATCTGGAAGCCAGCAACGAACTGTTTGCACAGGTGGTGGCAGAGGCACATCACAGAGGCATGAGAGTCATCCTCGACGGTGTCTTCAATCACTGCGGATCCTTTAATAAATGGATGGACAAAGAGCGCATTTATGAAAATGCGGAAGGATATGACAAGGGTGCCTATGTCAGTGCTGACAGCCCTTATCGGAATTACTTTGATTTCCACAATCAGGCAGCATGGCCCTATAACAATTCCTATGACGGATGGTGGGGACATGACACACTGCCGAAGCTGAACTACGAGGGATCCCAGGAACTGATGGACTATGTCCTTCATGTAGCGAAAAAATGGGTATCTCCGCCCTACAATGTGGATGGATGGAGACTGGATGTGGCTGCTGATCTGGGACACAGCCAGGAGTTCAACCATCATTTCTGGCAGGAATTCCGGAAAGCGGTAAAAGAAGCCAATCCGGATGCTATTATTCTGGCAGAGCACTACGGCAATACCAGAGACTGGTTACAGGGAAATGAATGGGATACCGTTATGAACTACGATGCATTCATGGAGCCCGTGACCTGGTTTCTGACCGGTATGGAGAAACACAGTGATGACTACCGGGAGGATCTGCTCGGCAATTCCGAGAGCTTCTGGGGTGCTATGCGGCATCATACCTCCAGTTTCTCCATGCCCAGCTGGCAGGTGGCAATGAATGAACTGTCCAACCATGACCATTCCCGTTTCCTGACGAGAACAAATCATAAGGTGGGACGTACCAATACACTGGGCCCCCAGGCTGCGGAACAAGGTATTAATAAAGCGGTCTTCCGGGAAGGTGTTGTGATCCAGATGACATGGACGGGTGCACCTACGATCTATTACGGAGATGAGGCCGGTGTCTGTGGTTTCACGGATCCCGACAACCGCAGAACGTATCCCTGGGGGCATGAGGATCAGGTGCTGCTGGCATTTCATAAGGACATTATCCGCCTGCGCCGGGAGAACGAGGAGCTGCGGATCGGCTCCTTGAAAATGCTGGAAAATGACTACAACTTTATTTCTTACGGACGTTTTAACCGCAAGGGGCAGTGTGCGATCCTGATCAATAATAATTATCATCCCATCACCAAAGAGATTCATGTGTGGGAGATCGGAACCCCTAAGACAGGTAAGATGAAAGTGATCCTGCAGTCCAGGGATGACGGGTATTGCATGGAAGGTGCGGAGTATGAGATCAGGGCAGGCAAGGTTCTGATCGAGATGCCACAGACCTCGGCAACGATCCTGAAATATGTAGAAGAATAAATATATGTAACTATTCAGAACACCATTCGCAAAACCGCCTCTGCGAGGCTTCCTTTTTGCTCATGGTGGTTACTTCGCCCTATAAATAGTATCAAATGCTCTTACGAATGCAAGCATTCGACGCTCATTCGATACTATTTACATGGCTCTGAATAGTTACAAATACAAAAGACAGAGAGGATATTAGATGTTTACCATCATCATCACCCTGCTGTTGCCGTTGGTACCCATTGTGGTCTGGCGGCAATATGTTTTAAAAAACCATGGAAAAAGCGGACAGACGACTGCGCCCGGAAAAGGAGAATATATATTTCGTTATCTGACATGCCTTATCTGTGTGCTGGTCATTTCTTGGATTATGTTGTCGCTGGCCGGCAATGACGATAATACGATCCTGCGGAAACTGATCGAATCCAGAGAGTATGCGGTGAAAGTTCTCTGTGCGGAAATCTGCATTATGCTGCTTTACGCGATTGCAGAATTATTTGTGGAAGAGGCAAAAGACGGAAAGCACGAGAAGATCCGGAGTGTTTTATACAGCTTTAACGACAGTAAGGTATGGAGTGTTTTCCGCAAGTACATAGGACCGGTAGTTGTAGCGGCATTGGCAATACTGGTAGTGTGTCTGAACTTCAGTATGATGTCCGACCGCGTACTGTGGGGGGATGAGGCGTTTTCTGCGAATACGGCCCACAAGGATGTGGATGGCATTTTGCAGGTATTGTATTACTGGGACAATCATCCGCCACTGTATTATTACTGGCTGAAATTATTCGGGACCCTGTTCGGATATAAGGTACCGGTATTCCATCTGGCCTCTCTGGTGCCCTTCGTGATCGGGATCGTACTGGCACTGACCGTTGTGCGGAAACATTTCGGGCTGCTTCCGGCAACATTTTTTGTGATGATCTCCGGTCTGGGACAGGCTTGTCTGGAGTACAATCTGGAAGTCCGCATGTATGCGCTTGCGTTCTTATGTGTCATGGGATGCTTTTACTGTTCTTACCGGATCATTGCCGATGGCAGCAGAAAAACCTGGGTCGGTATGGTATTGTGGGCACTGGGCGCGGCATATTCGCACTATTATGCGCTGGTGGCTGTGGGAATTATGATGTTTTTCACCGGTGTGGCAGTGTGGATCAAATATCGTGGGAAAACCTGGATCAAAGGCGTGCTGGCGATTATCGCATTTTTTATCGGTTATGCGCCATGGTTGTATTTCTTCTATGCCGGATTAAAAAATGTCAGCAGAGGCTGGTGGATGACGGAGATTCTGGGGCTGGATAGGAGTCTGGAAATCGTCATGGGCGGCAGGCGCATGAACGGTATCGTATTTCCGCTGCTGATTCTGTTTCTGGTGATAACATTGGTAGCAGATTCATCGGTATTTTCCGTGGAAAAGGACGGTATACATCTGCAAAAGCCTTCTGTAAAAAAATGGTCTGATAAGACATACGCAATGGCGGTGGGAGCCTGTACGATCCTTGGAACATTGGTATTCGCCTATTTATTAAGCGTTGTAATGGCGCCGATGCTGGCACAGAGATATCTGTATCCGCTAAGCGCGGTGGCAATTGTAATGCTGGTGATCGGCAGCAGCAGAGTGTTGGAACTGGCTGCAGAGCTAGAGAAGAAGTCCTGGAAGGGCCTGGAGGCTGTAAACAGAATTGTGCTGGCGGTATTGCTGGTAGTATTATTCGGCCTGGGAATTCAGAACTATCGGGAATGCTATGACAGCTATGAACAGCAGAAGTTGGAGACCGAAAAAACACTGGATCTGATCGGTACACCCGATGAGGATGTAAATATGGTCACGAATGGTGTAAAACATCTGGGTTGGACCGTGCTGTATTATTACTATCCGGATAATGAAATCGTGAACGGAGATTACAACCAGGCGGATTCCGACAGGTTCTGGTATTTTACACCGAATGAACTTGGCGCAGATGTCATCGCCGGATTGCAGCAGGATGGATATCAAGTGACCGATTATGGACTGATGCAACTGTCGCAGTATCCTTTCTATTTATACTATATTGAAGCAGTTCAGCCTGCGCCATTCGCAAAGTTGCGTTAGCACGATTTTTCGTCACTTCGTGACTACTTTTGCTCATAGATTGGCGCTCTGCTCATAGGATGACAGAATTGACGCTTTGTGTGCAAGCACCCAATCGTCGCTTCTGTCATCCTATGGCTGAACTTTTACACTAAAATAATAAAAACATCTTGCAATTTGTGTGAACATATGCTACAATTTCACATTGTTAAGGCACTTTGCCTGACATGGATGGATTCCCGAGTGGCCAAAGGGGACAGACTGTAAATCTGCTGCAATTTGCTTCGGTGGTTCGAATCCACCTCCATCCATTTGCGTTGATGAGCTCAATGGAACAGTGCTTAGCGCGTAAGTCCATGCAGTAGAGTATAACGCAATGCGTCCGCTGGTGTGGCGGAATAGGCAGACGCAAGGGACTTAAAATCCCGCACGTATATTCCACACAATATCGTGCAAACCCCTGATTTTACTGGGTTTCCAGAAAATCAAAAAATTTTAATTTGTTCATCCATCGGAAATATCCCTCCAAATATCAGGGAAAACCCCTCCGATTGATGTATATACACACCATGCTGGTGTGGCGGAATAGGCAGACGCAAGGGACTTAAAATCCCTCGGGGGCAACTCCGTGCCGGTTCAAGTCCGGCCACCAGCAGTATGGCATGAGGAAGAATCCCGGTTAGTTTGCTGCTGCTCGGGGTTCTTTTTCTTTGTAATTTGGTATGATTCCGGCTATCGCATTTGCGGATATAACCTTGTTCTTATAGTTCAGATGAGCATAGATATTCATGGTGGTGGAAATATTACTGTGTCCCAGCCATTCCTGAATTGCTTTCATGTCTATACCGCTGTCATATAAAAGCGTAGCACAGCTATGGCGTAAATCATGGAATCTTATATGCTTCAGCTCATTCTTGTCACAGATAAGCCTAAAGTGCTGTGTAACAAAATTCGGCTTAATTAAATTCCCCATAGGATCTACATTGATATATTCTCTGAACTCCTTGTTATAGGAATCACCAAACAGTTTTGCATTAAGCTGCTGATTACGCAGCAGTTTAACAAGTAGTTCTTCCAGCTGGGGCACCAGAGGTAAAGACCTGTTACTGGATTTGGTTTTTGGTTTGTCCTTCTTTATCATTTTCAGCTTGCCATCGATACAGGACTCTACGACGACGTGCTTTACGCTGATTGTTTTACGGACAAAATCAATGTTCTTCCATTTCAAACCAATAATCTCACTTCTACGCATCCCATAATAACTTGCAAAAATTACAATCTGTTCGAGAGGATCTCCGCGAAAAACCCGGAACATCTGATCCAATTCTTCAGCATTGTAAATACTGCCGACAAAAACTTCTTTAATAGGCTTTTTAACACGATCAGCGGGATTGCAGTTTATGGTTCCGTCTATATACAATTCCTGCAATGCCTTTCGTATATTTGCGTGTCTGTGGATTACAGTATTTGCAGATACTTTTCTGGTATCCATTAAATAATCGTAATAATCCTTTATCAGCTGTGGGTTTTTCTCAAGATCTGACAGAGTAAAACCTTTTTCCAAAAAATATGGATAAACGGAACTTTCAATGCCACATTGATAGCCAGCGAAGGTATCTTCATCTACCGAATGTCTCATGGATTTAAGCCAGAACAGCATATAATCACAAAATAAAATCTGATCGACTGGTTGTAGCATGAGATTAGGGTTAACGGGTGGAATTACCCGTTTTTTCTTATTTCCCTGTTTGTTCGTATTCTTGAATGAAGTAAGATTCATCACATCGGGTTTATCCATAGTGGTTTCAGAAAAACCATTCAGATTACGATTATCTGACTGATGTGCAACAACATCAGTATCTAAACTACTTAATTCTTCCGGATTCACTTCCCTTCCTTGCTCAGCAGCCATTTCAGGCGGTGTAAACTCTTGACGTGCTTGTTGGAGCATTCTTTCGGCATTTCTTGCATTTCCTCTGATTTTCAGGCCGGTAGAGATTTGTTTTGTCTTTCTCTTTCCATTTGCATCCTTATAACTCAGAATAATCTGGTAAATACCGTTTTGCTCCCTCAGATGACCTGCTACCATATATATTTCCTCCTTTTGGTAGTCTCAGCTCATCTGCCATGACAAGAGCATTATAGCATACCTAAAATGAAATTAGAAAGGTATCTGTAAATATTCCAAAACATAAATTTTTGGTATTTTATAGATACGTCCGATACAAACAGATTTAATCTGCTTTTCTTTCACAAGCTTATAGGCTGTTTTGGTGCTGATGCCGAGCATGGAAGCAAGCTGTTCTACGGTTACTACATCAGGGTAGTTTTCAAAAATAGATTTATTTGTATTTTTCATAGTGAATCCTCATAAATGATAGGTTATACACATATCTCCCGTCACCGCTTCCTGCGCCCTTTTAGGCCGCGTAGTATGGCTGTACTGTGTGCATTTAGTCTATCCGCAGTGATAGGACGGATAGCACCCGTATGCATGACGGTATATGCTATGAACTTGTCATGGAGCAATGACCCATAATACAGATCACTTGTAGAGTAAATACAGCAGATGATGAAAAATCCCTGAAAAATTTTTTGAATTTTGTCAATGGGCTAATAACATACAAACAATGTTATCAGAAGAAAGTTGGAATGCTTTGATTATTATAGCGAGTGTTAAAAGCCGGTTGACAGAGTAATCACAGATATGCTATTCTCAGTTTGTAATTGATTTTTGTGCATCCCAATCGGGATAGAAGCACACGTTGTTTAAGTTTGTACGTAAGTGTCAAAAATTGCCATAAGTAAAAGTGGCATATTTTTGGCACTTTTTTTGTTTCCGGAAAATGGGAATGAAAAATAAGTTTATATGTGGGCAATACCACACGCAGTTTAGGAATGGATTCATTGTGCAGCCATTCTTTTTTGTTGCCAGAAATTGCCCATACAAGGGCTTAATCCGCAAAGCGGCTGGATAAATAACCTCGAATGAGGAGAAGAAAGGAAGGAAAACAAATGAATGGAGCAAGAGTGTTTGAAGACGCTTACAGTGGTGTCTTCAGGGAACAGGAGGATTTCTTTTCATGCCTACATGAAATTATGGGAAAATCCTCTTGGATCCGACAAAAGGTCAGAAACCTGCGGTTAGTTCCCATTGTTGCAGGGAGTACCTTTGAGAAAGAACTACGCAGTCAGTATACGGAAGATGGCATGGATGATGGCATCATAACGGATACGATTGCAAATACGGCGTTAATGCTCAAATACCGGGGAGAAATGTTACCGGTGAGGGACTGCGCCATTAAGAGCATTCTGGACCGTGCAGGTATCCAGGGAAGCGGCCTTCGCAGGGTGGAGAGAAACGTCTATGCCAGGATCTTAAATGACGTACTGAAAGTCACAAAGGGAGAGGCATTACTCCGCATCAGCGAAGGAAAGGTATCCGCAGTATTAAGTGGAGACTGCAATGATTACGCTATCCTTAACATGGAGGACATATTCCTTCACACTGTGCAATATTTGCAGGAGGAATTTGAAGGCTGCAGGTATATGGCAGGCTTTTATGAGCATGACATGGTATCTGCTATGTGGAGCATTGATGAGTCAGGTCTGTTATCGGCTTACAGCAGGGAACTTTCCCTTCTTGGGAAGACGGCGGAAGACATGATCCCCATGGTGCGGGTCACTACTTCGGATACCGGAACCTGTGGAGCCAATATCTACCCTATGCTGTTAAATGTGAAGGATGGAAAGAGTGTCAACCTGGGGTCTCCATTAAAGCTTGTTCATAAGAACGGCAGCACAATGGCAGACTATGATGCACAGCTTAAGAAACTCTATGCAAAGTATCAGCTTGCGATCGGAAAGCTTACAGAGCTTTTAGAAGTGCGGATTGCCAATCCGGTGAACTGCATGAGCGAAGTAATGGCAAAGCTTGCAATTCCTAAGAAATATCAGGCAGAAGCACTGGACTTATTCAAGGCACAGTACGATGTCTGGTCCTGTACGGCGCATGATATCTATTTTGCTATTTCAGAGATCCTTTTCATGCTGGAGTGCGAAGGAGCTTCGGGCAGCCGTATCGCAAAGATGGAAGAGCAGATCGCAAGGGCACTGTCAATGAACTGGGCAGAGTATGATTTCCCGGAAATGTAAATAAAAACAAAGGAGAATGGACAAATGGAAGAATTAAGAAAGAAACTGATGGAAGAATTAAAGAATAAGCTGGGAGAAGGATATGAGGTATCCCCGGTAGACGTAAATAAGAATAATGGAACGATATTACATGGAATTTCTATAATGTTAAAAGGCAACATAGGAGGTCCTACGGTATATGTAGATAATTTCTATCAGAGATTTCAGGGGTCCAATGAAGAGATTGAGGAGATGATAGATTACATTCTGGAGGATATCAGATCCTGCTATGAAATAGACGATGAGGAGCTACAAAGAAATGTCTATGAATATGACAGGGCAAAGGAACATCTGAGAGTTGCACTGTGTAATTATGAGGCAAACAAGGAAACTTTATCCAGCAGACCCCATAAGCGGATACTTGACCTGGCAGTCATTGCGTGTGTCAGAAATGACGAAGCTCCCGTGGGAAGAACGGGCTTTATCTATGTCACTGACAGATTATTGGAAATCTGGGGAGTTTCCAAAGAGGAAATGTTTACTACTGCCTTGAAGAACACGATGAAAGAGGCATACTGTTGCAAACTGAGTGATCTGCTGGCACAACAGGATGACTTTGAACTTCCTCCGGGAGTGGAGATTCCCTTGTATATCCTGACAACAAACTCCAAATATCTGGGTGCAAGCTCACTTTTAAATGGTCCGGCACTGAATCAGATAGCGGAGGAGTTACACAGTAATCTGTTTATCTATCCATCCAGCATCCATGAAGTATTGGTATTACCGGATGAAGGTACAAGAAAGCAGAGAGCAATGCAGAAAGAAATGGTGGAAGAGGTAAATGAAACCAATGTTTCTCCGGAGGAAAGACTTTCCAACAGCGTTTATTACTTTGACCGCGAGAAACAAGAGGTCACCATAGACTATCTGGGGAAACCGCTCAGCGAACTGAACAGATAGAAACAGAATGAAATATAGAACAGTGGCAGAAAAGAGAAGGCGTCCCCTTCTCTTTTTCTGTCGTATGGAAGGAGAAAGAATATGAGTCTTAACTTAAATTACAAGCCGGAAGCAGTTGTGGATATTTCCGGATTATCAAGAGAGGAATGGTTAGATTACCGTAAGAAAGGAATCGGTGGCAGTGATGCTGCAGCAATCATGGGAGTTTCCCCGTTTGCAACCAAAAGAGATCTCTTTTACGACAAAACAGGTATCCGTCCGGCTTATCAGGAAAATGAGGATAACTGGGTAGCAAAGGAAGTAGGACACAGACTGGAAGATCTGGTAGCAGAAATCTTTTCCAAAAAGACAGGACTTAAGATTTTTCCGGTGCGCACGATGTTCAGACATCCGCTGTATCCCTTTATGCTTGCAGATGTGGACTTTTTCATCGAATTTGCAGATGGTACGTATGGAATCCTGGAGTGTAAGACAACCAACTACAACTGTCAGGAAAAATGGGCAAACAATACAATCCCGGTCAATTATGAATACCAGGTACGTCACTATATGTCCGTCATGAACATTGATAAGGCCTATATTGCCTGCCTTTACGGGAATAATGAGGAGGAGTTTTTTATAAGACCCATTGAAAGAGATATGGAGATAGAAGAGGATCTTATTGCGGAAGAGAAGTACTTCTGGGAAGAAAAGGTGTTGAAGAAGGTGGAGCCGGATTACGTAGAGAAAGCAGATCTTGTGATCGCAAGCATCAAAAAGCATTATGGTCCAGCAGATCCGCAGGCCGCAGGTGTCATTCTTTCCACAAAGAATCTATCAGGGATCAAGACGTATCTGAGCCTGAAGCAGGAAAAAGCGAAGCTGGAAGGCGAGGTAAAGCGTCTGGAGGAGAGAATGAAGCAGTCCTATCTTGGTGTTCTGGAAGAATTAGGAGCAAGCTGCAGCGGCACGATCATGGATGGCACCACAAAGTATGAGGTGTCCTATAATCCGACCTACCGTACCTCCATTGACAAAAAGGGACTGGAAAAGTTAAAAATCCAGCACCCGGATGTCTATGACGATTACGTGCAGACGACGGAGAACCGGAGATTTGCCGTAAAGGAAAGAAAGGTGGCGTAACGGTATGGAGAAAAGAAAGGTTGTATTTATCTGTGCACCGTATGATGCAAAGGATTCCATCACTCACGCAAAGGAGATCGCGCTTGTATCGCATTTTCGGGCTCTTATAGAGGATATGTACCACTATAAGACTTATGCTCCCGGAAGCTATCTTACCGGGCCTTCAAAGGATGCAAAGGATTTCCGGGTAGAGATCGAAGATGTGATCCTTAAAAACTGCCATGCGATGTTTGTATGTGGCAGGGAAGTGACAGGTGGAATGCAGGTACAGATTACAAAGGCAAAGGTATTAAATATCCCAATTTACCGGGTAGTGGAAGGCAAAAAGGGAGTGATTATTACCATGTATGTAGAACAGGAGAAAAAATATGTGTAAGGAAAGAAAGATACCAGAAATACTTATATGCGCACCTTGTGATGCGGTCACAGAAGAAGATGCAGAAAAGGAATATGAGCTCCGCAAGCACTACAAAAGAGTGTTCCGAAGAGGAGAGCCTAAGTGCTGCACTTTTAAATACATTGCTTTTGCGATTAATAACGCAAACCTATCAGATGCGTTCTTCAGGAAGAGCCTACAAAAGTCAATGGCTAAGTCCTGTGATATCGTCATAGTCTGCGGAGATGTGATAACACCAAATATGAAAGAGCAGATTGAAGAAGCAAAACGGTATCATAAGGAAATTTATCGAATGATAGAAAAAGAGGAAGGTGCTTGTATCTTCTGTTATCAAGACGAGGAGGAAGCAGATGAAAAGTAAGTTTGTAAAAACGGTCTATGAGAAGAATGGATTTTGCATCTATGTATATGTTACGGAAGCAGAATCGGTGCCACAGGCAGCCAGAAGTAATTACTATAAAGGCCCTGGATATGAATTTACCGCTATCGGAAATAATCTTCCGGCAAATAAGCTGTCGGAAGTAGATCTGCATGGTGACTGGGAGAAAAACAGCCACGGAGTGCAGTTCAAAGTAGATTATTTTGAAGAGATCCGCCCGCAGAGTGTGGAAGGAATCGAAAGCTACTTAGCATCCGGTATGGTAAAAGGGATCGGTCCCAAGACGGCAAAACTGATTGTCGAAAAGTATGGCACCAGAACGTTTGAAATTCTGGATGATTACCCGGAGTCCCTACTGGAGATCAAGGGAATCACCAGGAAAAAACTGGATAAAATACTTTCGGCATATCAGGACAGTCATGCGGTCAGGGATCTGGCAGCGTATCTTACTCCGTTTAAGGTAACACCCAAGAAAATCCGTAAGATCTATGAGCATTTCGGGAATGCGGCACTGGATGTCGTAAAGAACCAGCCGTTTGCCCTGTGTGAGATCAGTGGATTTGGGTTCCTTACCGTGGATGAGATCGCCAGAGCGAATCACTGCAGACCCAATGAGCCATTAAGGATCGAAGGCTGTATCGGCTACTGCATGGAACTGGAAATGCAGAACGGTAATCTCTATGCCGATAAGCAGAAATTCCAAAAGCAGGTGCATGAGCAGCTAAACAGAGGTTATGCAGAAGAAGTCGTTACCGAGGTAGAGGTGTATAAGGTGATGTACCAGATGGTGCATGACAAAGCCCTTTACTATGAGGACGGTGCCCTGTATAGTGCCAAACTCTATCATTTTGAGACACAAGCAGCGAAGGATCTGGCTACACTCCTGGTGCAGACGTATATGCCGCCTGCAGGACTGGAAGATCTGATCACGCAGGCGCAGAAGGATTTAAAGCTGTTATTATCCGACAAGCAGGTGGAAGCAGTAAAGAAGGCATTCACAAATCTGGTGAGTATTATCACCGGCGGTCCCGGCACCGGTAAGACTACGGTGCAGAGGGTACTGTTATACATCAGCGAAAAGCTGGGAGAAGAAAAGATCTTATTAACTGCTCCCACAGGCAGAGCCAGCAGACGCATGGCGGAAAGCACCGGAAAAAGTGAAGCATTGACGCTCCATAGCGCGCTTGGATTAAATAACGATGAGGAGTGTGAGGCTGCGGACGAAATGTTATCCGAGGATTTCATCATTGCGGATGAGTTTACGATGGCTGATATGCGGCTGTCCTATGAACTTTTCAAGCACATCGAAAAGGGTGTACGCGTGGTGATCGTAGGAGACGTAGAACAGTTACCCAGTGTCGGTCCCGGAAATGTGTTCCGCGAGCTTGTGCTGTGCGGCGTGATCCCGGTCACAATCCTTGACATGGTATTCCGTCAGGGAAAGGACAGCAGGATCGCAGCAAACGCCCATAAGATGCAGGAGAATGATACGAACCTGGATTATGGAGATGATTTTATCTTCTGTCCGGCGGATACTGCAGCGGAAGCGGCAGACAAGGTTGCGGAATATTACAGATCCTTTGTGGATGCGTATGGCGTTGACAATGTGCAGGTACTTACTCCATTTCGTAAGAAGGGAGAAGCAAGCGTTAATGCCTTAAACGACAGGCTGTGGGAGATGGTAAATCCGAAAAGCAGTATTGCCAGGGAATTAAAGGCCGGCAATGCGCTGTACCGGGAAGGAGACCGGATTATCCATAACAAAAATAAGAATGACATCAGTAACGGTGACATCGGGTATATCACGGATATCTATCAGGATGAGGATGGCGTGGATCTTATGCGACTGTCCTTTTCGGATGGAAGAATCGTGGAATACAGTGCAGAGGATGCAGACTTAATCGAGCACGCATATGCAACAACGGTACATAAGAGCCAGGGAAGTGAATATAAGGTTGTGATCCTTCCATGGCTTCCCATGTTTTACATGATGTTACGGCGTAACATCCTCTATACGGCGATCACCAGGGCAAAAGAAAAAATAGTCATTGTAGGCAGTAAGAAGGCTCTCTACCAGGCAATCCATAACACGGCGTGCGACAAGCGAAATACCCGTCTTGGAGAGCGGATCGTAAGGGAATACAACGCACTGCTTACGAAGAAAGCTTCAGCATAGGAGGATGACAATGAATAAATATGCCGATGAGTTTTATGCGACATTTCAGGAACTTGCGAGGAAATATTCAGCAGAAAAAGTGTGGCAAGATGTGATTTATGCCTGCGCTTTAACGCAATCAGTTTTTTTACGGAGTCAGGATAAGAGCGGTCATGAAAAGATTGATAGGATAATGGAGCAATATTCCGAAAAAGAGCAGTATAAAATAATAAGTTTATATGCGAACATCATGGATGCACTGCAAGAAAATCCGGGGCAGGATTTTTTAGGAGAGATGTATCACAGGCTTGATTTGCAAAAGAATGAAAAAGGGCAGTTTTTTACTCCGTATGATGTATGCAAGCTGATGACTTTATTAAGTTTATCCACCGAGAATCTTGCAGGAGAAATTTCCCAAAAGGGTTATGTTACAGTAAGCGATCCTGCGTGTGGATCTGGAGCCCTTTTACTCTCTTTTTATGAAACGGTAAGAGAAATGGGAATTACAGGTTATCAGGTGTTGGCTGTGGCACAGGACGTTGACAGATCAGCAGCTCTTATGTGTTATCTGCAGCTTTCGGTGTTATTTATTCCGGCAATCGTAATTGTCGGAAATTCTATTACCAACCCTGGGATAGATCCTCAAAATGAGGTATGGTATACGCCTGCTTACAATGTATATCACTGGCATTATGAGCGTTACCATATAGGAGAAGGGACGGATCTTAAGATTGCAGTCAACAAGGAAAGTGGAGGAAAGGTATAGCATGAGCGAAATAGTAATGCCGGAGTGCATGAAACAAAGAAGAGCAAAGTTATTAAATGCCACGTATGAATATTTCCTTACTGTACTTGAGATGGACAGAAACGAGGCAGCACTGCGGTTCCCTATGGATGAACAGCTGATGTGGGTACTCTTTGGGTATGCAGACACCATGCTGGAACGATTAGGGTTCAACGTATGCTATCCGGACATCTATGTGCAGGATGGGAAGAAGATATTATGTAATACGACGCATTGCGGATGTAAGACCTGCCATATCAGGGACGCATCCAGAATATCAGAACAGTTAAAAGATGTACTAGAAAATGCAGGGTTTTGCATAGTCAGCGAGGATATCACCGGGATAAAAGTACGGGATCCTAAGGATGACGAATGCACTATATCTATTACAGCAAAGAAAAATTCATAGAAACAGGCGGGAAGGCGGTATTTATTATATATCACCTTCCCAAAATGGAAGGAGCAAAAAGAATGAGTGAACAGACCTATATGTATGAGCAAGAAACAGCCGTAGCAGCATTACACCAGGTGGAAGGATTCGATCCGAGAAAGTTTATGCGCCTGATACAGAAGGAAGACCAGTCATCCAGATATTACTTGGATGTAGCTTACCGTAAACTGTGGTTTCGGCTTTGTTATCCGGAAGGAAAGATCGTGAAAACGATCCGTAGTATCACGGAGAAGATGGCAATTGTAGAAGCTAAGGTGTATTTAAGCAAGAATGATCCGGAGGATTCCTATGTTGCCAATGCGTTTGCGCAGAAGTACCGCATGGATGATTCAGAGATCGGTCAGAAGTATGTGGAACTTGCGGAGACGGCAGCTGTTGGACGGGCATTATCGGATGCCGGTTTCGGACTTCAGTTTGCAGACCGGGAAAAAGAGATGGATCCGGAAGTAACGGAGGCACCCATCGATGAAGAAGTGATGGCAGGAACTCCCATCTGTCCAGAGAACATTCCGGAGGAAGTTTTTGGGAGCAGTGTTGGAGAAAACCTGATGGAAGATATGATTCCGGGACAGTGTGGAATTGAGGATTATATCCCGATGCCGGATGAGATCATGCAGGTGGAGGAGGCTTCAAAAGAGGACGCACAACCGCCCAAGGCAGCACAGCAGCCTACGAAGAAGCCGGAGCAGACGCCACAGGAGCAGTTCATGCAAAATAATGTGGCTCCGGAGTCCACAGTTGGTATTACAAGGGATATGCCGGTAAATGACATCTACGGGAAGCTCACCAGAGATTTAGCGGTAAAGGTGGTAGTTTCTGCCGGATGTTACAAGGGTAAGACTCTGGGGCAGATTGCAGTAGAGAAGCCGGGATCCTTACAGTGGTATGTGGATTCCTATAAAGGTCCAGATAACCTGCTTCGTGCAGCAGCAAAGTATCTGCTCGATCAGGCACTTGCACCTGCCTGCTAAAATATAGGGCCCCACATTTTGTGGGGTCGATAGAAAGGAGAGGTACAGCAATGCAGGATTTTCCATTTACGATTCGTGACGTGGCAAGTGTGATGAATCTGCGGATCAGACATCGGAATACGGTAAGCCTGGATGTAGACTGTCCGCTTTGTGACGACCACAAAGGGAAAATGAATCTGAACTTTCAGAAGAATGTATTCCGTTGTAACCGGTGCGGTGAGAGCGGAGGAATGCTAAATCTGTATGCGAAAGCATACGGGGTAGATCTCCAGACCGCCAGAAAAGAGATTATCGAAGCTACCGGTGGAAGTGCATTTAAGAGAGAGCAGATCCATAGAAGAGAGATAGAAAGCACCAGACCACAGATCACTAATGCAGAAATGGCAGAAGATGCCGTAAAGCATAAGACTTATACCAGGCTGTTTGAGATGCTGATCCTGGCAGACTGCCACAAAGACAGTCTGTTAAAGCGTGGATTCACGGAAGAACAGATTGAAGCAAATGGGTATAAGAGTACTCCGGTATATGGCTATAAAAAGCTTACCAAGCGGTTGATCGAGGAAGGATGCACGGTAGAAGGCGTTCCGGGATTTTACAGGGATAAGGACGGAGAATGGACGATCTATTTTAACAGAAAAGCTTCCGGTTTTATGATCCCGGTGAAAAATCCGGATGGACTCATTACCGGCGTACAGATTAGATTAGATCACCCTTACGATGGCAGAAAGTATATCTGGTTGTCCAGCGTCAACTTTGAAGCAGGGACGACTTCCGGAAGCCCTGTGCATTTCGTGGGAAAGCCGGGAGATAAGACGGTATTTGTTACGGAAGGACCATTAAAAGGAGATCTGGCCCATGCGTTATCCGGAAGAACCTTCCTGTGTGTTCCCGGAGTCAACCAGTCAGCAAACCTGATGCCAGTCTTAAATGAGATGAAAGAGCTGGGAACCGGGTTCCTCTATGAAGCCTATGACATGGACAAGCTGCTTCGACCGGTCTGCCAGGGGGATTACAGTGAAAACTGTAAGGAATGTCCCTGTTATCGTAAGGACTGGAAGAAGCAGCGTATTCCCTGTGAAAAAAAGCAGATCAAGCGGGATAATATCAACCGTGGCTGCAATAAGCTTGCCGAGATCTGCAAGGAGCTTGGCCTTCAGGGTAAGACGCTTACCTGGGATACGGATACAGACGGTAACTGGGCAGAAAACGTGAAAGGCGTGGATGATTACCTGGTTTCCATTAGTAAGTCCAAATTTAGGGAAATTTAATTGCCCTATCCCTTTTGTATTGGAAAGGAAGTAGACAGGATGAAAATGGTGTATATAGTGATCTGCTGTTGCTGCAATGGGACGAATATTTTGAAATTGATTCTGTTTGGACATCCGAAAAGAAGGCAGAAAAGAGATGCAACGAATTAAATGAAAAAGGTGAGAAATATCTGATAGAAAAATGTGGATGCGGATTATACGAAGTACGGAGCGAAATTGTATGCACGTAAAGCAAATCCATGGTACAGAAAAAAGGAAATGTGACAGGCGAATTATACTTACGGTATATTTACACAGTAAGTAAAGTAGGGTATATTTATATCAAGTGTAATTCCTGTCACGTGCACAACAGGTAATTGGTTGCGGTGGGTAACGGACCCATGCAGGAACCCTGTGGCACTCAAATAAAAAAGAGCTATTTTCATGTACGTTTCGGACGTTAGCCAAAGGATCTGATGTATCAGAGGCACTAGGCACATGATAGGCTCTTTTTTTATGGGTATTATTAAAATTATCCTGCGGAGTGAACTTCGTCAGAATCTTCACTTTTAAAGAGCACGTCAAACATCCTATCAACGGAAGTGAAGGATGGATATTGTTCAGGATGCTTACGCATTTCGTCTACTTCTTTCATGGCAGCTATTGTTTCATCATTGGGTAGGTTATTTACTTCAGGTAGTCTATCTGTATTCATCATACGTCCTCCATTTTGAATCATAGAGATATATTCATTGCGACAGATGATTATTCTGTCTCTGTTAATATGCCAAAAGCGAGTAATTGGACAACTCTTGGCTTCAATTTAACATGGATTCTATAAGAATTCAACCGATACAGCGATGTTGGTACACCTATTATTTGTAACGACAGTGTTTGGAAACTGGGCTATTTTAGATATTTAATTATATGATAATTTGGTTGTATAATAAATAATGTTAAGACATTTGTATGGCAGACATTACTATCTATTGATGTGCTGTATGGAAAGGTAGGTGAATTACTTGGTTACCAATTTATATGATAATCCACGAAAGCTGTATAAATATTTTCCTATATCAAAGGAATATGCTATTAAAGTAGTTGATAATGGGAAGTATGTTGGATTAATGTTTGCACCTAATCTTTCACGGGAGGATGCAAGTAGTGTAGGTAAAGTAATAGATAAATGGAGAGCAATAGCATTAGATGGATATATATTTTATACGTCCCCGCAGTTTTTCAATGATCCATTTGATACTTTGTTACCAAAAGCACCTGAAATTGTGCCTCCACTTGAAGAGAGAAAATATATCATTGACGTGCTAAGGAGAGCGGTCACAATAAAGAAGGATGAGGTAGATCGATTGCTTTATTCAGATGATTTTGATAGAGCATTGAGGATTGTATTAGACAGTAGACACTATGATAGAAGTATAAGTGAAGAAATATTTAAGGCTTATAAGATGGACAGAATACCCTATAAGGAAGAAGTAGCAATAACTTGCTTTTCAGAAGTTAATAATGAACAGCTAATGTGGGCGCATTATGCAGGTAGTTATTCTGGATTTTGTATTGAATATGATTTTAGTAAATCATGTGATAGTGCTTTTTTACGAGGCACAGCAAAAGTTGAATATACAAACGAAAAGCCATGTAAAGATCAATTTGATGATATGGGTGAATATGAATCAAAAGTAATGTTAACAAAATCGGAATGCTGGTCGTATGAGAAGGAATGGCGATCAAGAAAAATTGCAGAATATGGATTATGGAAATCAAAAATTTATCCTATAATAGATGCTCATAGTTGCATTACTGCTATTTATTTGGGATGTAATATGCCCGATGAGTATCAAAAAGTAATAATTGATCACTACAGAAATACAGAAGTGAAAGTATTCCAAATGAAATTATGTGATGATAAATTTGATATGTATTTTGAGCAGTGTTAATGGACTTTAGGTTCATGTTGTATAGCAAAAAGTTGGTAAGACTATTAGGATAATTTTTTAATGCCTGTAAGAAAACACATATCCTATGCGTATATATAATTATAGAATACGTAAAGGAGTGATGATATTATGACATATCAGAAAATTACGATCCCCCTGGATCATGGCAACCGCAACATGAAAACTGTTGAAGAAGTATTTACTTCCGGTCTTGCGGAGAGCGACTTAAAACCGGTGCTCGGAGAGTACCTGCAGTACAATGGGAAATTCTATTCCCTTACCGGAGAGCGTATCCCCTATATGAGGGACAAGAGCCTGGATGACAGATTTTTTATTCTTCCCCTGTTTGGCATCGGTAAAGAACTGGAGAGGCGCACACAGCCACAGAAGGATACCATTTATCAGGTAGAACTTCCGGTAGGACTGCCTCCGAAACATTATGGCGCTCTTTATGAGAAGTTTGGACATCAGTGGATTCACCTTAGATTATCTGCTGCTTCGGGAGGGCAGACCGGATCTGTCAGTATGCGATTCCCTTGAAAAAGGTGTCATTACGCTATATAACCGGATTATCTACCGTGTAAGCTCCGATTTCGATATGCTCCTAGAAGATACGGACATTGATACGATTATTCTTGGCAAAAACAGTGATTACAGCGACAGTGTAATCAGACTGGTAAAGCAGATGACAAAGCAGTATGTCGATGATTTCCTGGGGGCACTCCGGGAGAGAGGAATCGACTTGAAAACCGGATGCATTGTGTTTATCAGCGGTGGAGCAAAATTACTCAGGGAATACTTAGAAAACACGGACAAGATCGGAAACATTCAAGATTGTGTACACGAGCTTTGATATAAGGAGCTCCAATCAGCATTGCAGTTAATGCCCTGTGATTACCATCTCGTTCTACAAAATATTCATCAGAATCCGTATAATAATTAACATCGACGGGATCAATCTAAATAGCAAAAGATTTTCTCGTGGAATCCAAAGAACCGTATCGGGACAGTTCTCCAAAATATCGTTTAAATTTATCGCTATGACGTTTTGAGTCAGGTACAAAGTATACATTATCAAAAACACTTTGACCAGGAGTAGAACGAGTGGTACCTATTATTTTATCAGTTGGGATGCATGTAAAAGTGGTTTGGCGGTCAGGTAAAGGAGTATAGAGATCATTTGGGTATGCAGGACGTAATACTTTACTTTTTGCCAATGCAATGTCATTTGCATTCATACCAATTTGAGATAGTACGTCTTCAAGATTATCTGATACATGAATAGAGACCTCTGTTGAATAATGTAGTATCATTGTAACCTCCTTTGCTTTAGGTGAACTATACAGATAGAAATAGTGAGTTTCTCAAACATAGTACTTCGTCGGATGTAATATTTGTATAAATAATAAAAATCATTGTGGTGTTGTGTTGTTTAGAAACCAGTCAGGTGTATTAGTATTTCCCAAATTTTGATAATAAGCTTGTGGCGATGCACCAGTATATTTTTTGAATACACGGCTGAAGTAAAGCGGATCATCAAAACCTACCAAACGCGAAATATTGGTAATGGTCATGGAATTAGACAAAAGAAAATCTTTGGCTTTCTCAATGCGCTGGTAATTTAGATAATGCATGGGGGACATCCCCATACGATCCTTAAACATATGTGAAAAACTACTTTGACTTAGTTTGCAGTAATCAGCCATGGAAGCCACAGACCATTTGTTTGCATATTTAGAGTTTAATTCAAGGAGTAGCCTGTCAAAGGAAAAATCATTATCCAAAGGTCTGGAGATACTATAAAAGGAACGATGAATAAAGCATAGGAGAATATAAAAATTATGCAATACAATGTCTTCATAAGATATTTTTTTAAGTTGTAGTTCGGTGATAATATCCTGAAAGAGTAATTTCAAATATAGCCTTTCACCAATATAACAATTCTTTATATCGTATTGTTTTAATATATTTTCACATTCATTACCAGTAAAATGTATCCAGTAGATCTCAGGTTTTTCCTTTGCATAATAGGAATAATACTGAGGTATGCCGGGACGATATAAAACAATATTTCCTGCCGATAAGGTAATCCATTCATTATTCAAATAAAAATGCCCACTTCCGCGGTGAATGTATATTATTTGGTAATCCAGTCTGCCATTTTTACGATTGCAGAAGTAATCCTGTGTCTGAAAGACCTGCTTCCCACAACAATTCACTATCAGAGGAACATCTTGATCGTAATAACCTGTAATTTTTCTTTCTTCTCTTAAATGACCGCTAATATTTATCATATGACTACATCAACTCCATCCTTTATAAACAACGTAATCATAACATACAAATGCAGAAAAATCCATATTAAAAGCATTTATGTTAATAGTATGTAAATAAATATATGCTAATATATCTATATAAAACAGCGCAAATCCAGAAAAGGAGAGTGACCTTTTGAAAAAACAGATAATTCTATTAATGACAGATACCACAAGAAAAGACATGGTGGGATGTTATGGTAATAAAAAAATGTTTACGCCAAATTTAGATGCACTGGCGCAAGAGGGAATTCGGTATGAGAATGCATACACTTGTCAACCGGTTTGTGGTCCGGCAAGAAGTGCAATTTTTACAGGCACGTTTCCTCATTCAAATGGAATGGTAACGAACGGAGTTCCATTGGGGGCAAATGTAAAGACTATTGGACAAAGACTGACGGACAATGGTATTAAATGTGGATATATAGGAAAATGGCATTTGGATGGTGGGGATTATTTTGGATTAGGTTGTTGTCCCGAAGGCTGGGATGCAGATTACTGGTATGATATGAAATGCTATCTGAATGAGCTGAGTGAAAATGAACGTGTATGTTCGAGGCAACCAAATGAGTCATTTCAACCGGATTTTTCAGAAGAATTTACATATGCTCATAGATGTTCGGATCGCGCAATCAGATTTTTGGATCAATACAAAGAAGAAGACTTTTTCCTTACGGTATCATATGACGAACCTCACGGACCGTCGTTATGTCCTGCACCTTATAATACCATGTACAGAGGTTTTAAATTTGAACCTTCTGCTAAATTTACAGATGATTTGAAAAATAAACCTTTAATGCAACAACTGTGGGCCGGGGATAAGCTGACAGCAGATGAAAAACAGATTAACCAAAGTTCCGAAGGATTAGCATTATTCCTGGGATGTAACAGCTTTGTTGATTATGAAATGGGAAGAGTTCTGGATGTGATTAAAGAAAAGATGCCCAATGCTATGGTTATCTATACCTCTGATCATGGAGACATGTTGGGGGCACATAGGCTGTTTTCTAAAAACGCAGCTATTTATGATGAGGTGACTAATATTCCGCTGATCATTAAAGGTGGTGAAAAGGGAAAAGTAATTACAACACCGGCATCTCATATTGATATTGCTCCGACAGTGATGGACTATTTTGGATTACATATTCCGAAGTTACTGGAAGGAAAGAGCATGCTTCCACAGATATACGATACAACAATTAAGATAAACAGTGAAGTTTATACAGAGTTTACCAGATATGAGATAGATCATGATGGATTTGGTGGACTTCAAATTATGAGAGGTGTCATTTCGGAGAACTATAAATTGGCAATTAATCTGCTTGACAAAGATGAGTTTTACGACTTAAAAAAGGATCCGGATGAAATGGTAAATGAAATAGATAATCCGGAATACTTGGAGATAATTCTGGAATATCATAGAAAACTTGTCACCCATATGAATGCAACTCGAGATCTTTATCGTGGTTATCAATGGTCTCTTAGACCCTGGAATAAAAATTTTACTCCAAGCTGGGACAACGAAGGGTTTACAAGACAACGAGAAAATGAGGAATATGAGCCTCGTCAGTTGGACTACGATACAGGGTTACCTATAAAAGAAGCTGTCAGAAGCAAGTATTTATATGAAATGGGGGGAGAACAATGACAAAGACAAAATATGCGGTCGATGCAGCAACAAGAAGAATTCGATTTAAAAGAAAATTAAAGTTAAATCTATGGTGTTGGATGTTTATGTCGCTGGCAGTTGGATTTTATATCTTATTCCAAGGGTATCCGATTATATGCAGTATTCAGTATTCACTGTTGGACTGGTCGGGAATGACATCTAATGCAACGTTTATCGGCTTACAGAACTATAAAGAACTGATGCATGATGAATTGTTTTGGAATGCTTTTATAAACAGTTTTAAGTACATGGTAATGATAGTTCCGTTAGAACTTGCGGTGTCTTTGTTCCTTGCATATCTGCTAAATGATGAAAAAATGAAAGGACGTGGATTATACCGTACAATGTATTTTGTTCCTGTAGTTACGACTGCTTCTGTAGTGGGAATTATCATGATATTCATTTTGGGAGTTCAGGGACCGGTCAATCATCTTTTGGTCACACTACATATTCTGCAAAACCCGATTAATTTTCTGGGAAACGCAAAGTATGCGCTGCCTACATTGGTAATCATTTCGCTTTGGAAGGATTGCGGAACATATATGATTTACTGGCTGGCAGGACTGCAGGGAGTTTCGAAAGATGTATATGAAGCGGCAACCATTGATGGTGCAAACAGAAGACAAACTTTCTTCCATATTGTGTTGCCTCTGATTGCACCCACAGGAGGAATTATTGCAATATTATGTGCCATAAATTCTTTGAAGGTATTTGATATTGTGAAAACAATGACGGAAGGTGGCCCTTATTATGCAACAGATGTAATCGCAACGTATGTATATAGAACCGCATTTTCAAGTGAGATTGGAATGCCAAGACTTGGCTATGCGAGTGCAGCAGCTCTGTTCTTTGGAGGCGCCGTTATAATAATAGGAATACTTCTGAATGCAATGAAAGACCGTCTACAGAAGAATGTACAATAGGGGGTGGAACAGATGAGCAAAGAAAAAAAGATTCATATCGTTAAATCTGTGATTAAACATGGTTTGCTGCTTTGCGTTGGATTTTTCTGGATATATCCTTTTTTATGGATGATTTCCGCCTCGTTTAAGGGCCAGAATGAGTTCTTCCAAAACCGTATGGGATTGATTCCGGTACAGCCGACAATCGACAATTTTATTCGTATCTGGCAGAAAGCGGATTTTGGCACTTATTTTATCAATACAATTATTGTAACAGCATTTTCGGTTATCATTGTGCTGATTATGACGATGATGGCGGGATATGCTATGGGACGTTATAAATTTCTTGGCAGAAACCTATGCATGGCAGTTTTCTTGGCCAGTATTGCTATTCCGCTGGTGAGTACAATTATACCGACCTATGAAGTAGTCAAAGGAATGAATCTGGTAGGTACCAAGCTTGGATTGATCTTATCACAGGCAGGAGGAGCGCATGTTATCTTTTTGCTTCTGTTTACCAGCTTCTTTCAATCTGTACCAAATGAGTTGGAAGAGGCATCTAAGATAGATGGATGCAATTATTTTCAGACATTTTTCTATATTATGATGAAGCTGTGTAAGCCTGTCGCAACGACAGTAGTCATTATGGAAACCATTTGGGCTTGGAATGCATTCATGCTTCCTTTGGTATTAACTTTGAATAATCCGTCATCTAGGACACTTGCGGTTGGGTTATATGCATTCAAAGGGGAAAATACTGTTGATTGGACAGGCATTGCTGCCGGAGGTTCTATAGCTGTAATCCCGGTTATTATATTATTTGTTTTAATGCAGAAGCATTTTGTGGAAGGAATTGCCGGAGCTGTTAAAAGTTAATTGAAAACAATAATTTATATCAAAGAGAGGAGAAAAAGAAATGAAATTAAAACGACTTGGTACACTGTTATTGACTGCTATAATTGCAGCAACAACCCTGGCAGGATGTGGTGCAATGCCCTCAACAGGTAATGGAAATGAGACAGGCGAAAATGCAAGTGTCATAGCAGCAACAGAAGAGGACCCCAATGGGCAAATAACACTTCGGGTTGTTGACTGGAGCGATGGATCTGCTACACAAAGAGAGGAGTTTCATAAGAAGTTCGAAGAAGCACACCCTGATATTAAAATTGAATATACTATGCTTACAGTAGATCAATTCAAAAATACTATTGTTACTATGATTAAATCTGGTGAGGGACCTGATTTGTTTCCGATTCCGGTGGGACTTACTTTAAATACAGCGGTAGAAGAAGGGTGGTTCCAGCCGATTAACGATTATGTAACCGATGAATTCCGAAATAAGTTTGATCCGGATGCCTTTGCAGAGGGAGTTACCGATATTGGGGATGACTGGTATACAGTTACAGAGCAGATGCCAATCATTCAGTGTTTATTCTTCTATAATAAGGATATTTTGAACCAGGCAGGTGTTACGGAGGTTCCCACAACATATTCAGAGTTTAGAGAAGCCTGTAAAAAAGTTACAGAGATGGGGAATGGCAATGTTTATGGTCTGATTGATGGCGGAAAACAGATGAACCGTATGGACGTTATGGCAAGATCCCTGGCTGCAGCAGCTGGTGGTAAGGTAGCTGCAACGCAGAAAGTGCTGACGGATAATGGAGTGGCGCCTTACGACAGCAAGGAAATGAATGATGCGCTTGGATTTATTAAAGGTCTGGTAGATGATGGAAGTATTCATCCGGATACTATCAATATAAGTGCTCCGGAGGCAAGAGAATTATTTGCACAGGGACAGGCGGCATTCCTCTGCCAGGGAATGTGGTGTGTATCCCAGTGGGATGCAAATTATCCGGATTTGAATTATGGAGTTATGGCAGTTCCTGTTCCTGACGGAGTAACAAACACTTATGTTCAGGCAGGTGAATTATCTCCGTGGATGGGTATCTATAAGCAGTCCAAACATCCCAAGGAAGCAGCTGAATATTTAATGGCACTGTATGATGAACAATATGGATATCAGCAGAGCAATGTGGAAAGTGGAAGTTTTGTGTCCTGTATTCCGGAAATCAATGAAAAATACATGACCAATGAGCATATGAAGCAATACTACACAATTGCAGAGGAAACATCCAGAGTAGTTCCTACTTTAGTAAAGAGAGATGAGAAAGCAAATGATTTTTATGCAGAAGTAAAGGATGTACAGCCTAGCTTAGGAGCAATTGTGCAGGGCATTATTTCCCAGAGTATTACTGACTATGACAGTGCATTAAAGACACTGGCAAATGATACAACTACAGAGTGGAAGCGTGCTTCGGAGGCAGTTGGAATGGATTATAGCTCATTGGAATTTCCTAACTGGGATGCGACGAAAGACTACACGGATGCGGATTACGAGACATTGAAGTAAGTGCATAAATTAAGAGAGTGCAGAAAATGATGCGATGACTTAGTTATAAAGGAAATCGCATCGTTTTCTGCATATAGGTAATGTAGTATTTTAAAATATATTGAGAGACTAGCCATGAAAGAAAAAAACAAGAAAAAAATGCTATTGAAACTGTTTTTATCTACCTTATATCTGAGCGCATTTACTTTTGGTGGGGGATATGTGATCGTTACACTGATGAAGAAAAAATTTGTAGATCAATATCACTGGATAGAAGAAAATGAAATGCTTGATCTAGTGGCAATCGCACAATCCTCTCCGGGAGCGATTGCAGTAAATGGAGCCATTGTTGTAGGGTATAAGCTGTCAGGCATTCTGGGAGCGTTGGTAGCAATCCTTGGGACGGTACTGCCTCCGTTTGTGATTTTATCAGTAATATCTGTATTTTATAAAGCCTTTAGAAATAACTGGTTAATCAGTCAGCTTCTGGAAGGCATGCAGGCTGGGGTCGGAGCGGTAATTGCATCCGTCACGTTGGATATGGGGATTCCAATCGTGAAAGAGAAGGAAGCCGTGTCGCTGATTATAATGGTAGGAGCGTTTGTTGCAGCCTGCCTGTTTGGTATAAATGTTGTGTATATCGTAATCGTATGCGGAATAATTGGCATAATCCGTACACTCCTGTTAAATAGGAGGAAGATGAAATGATATATTTACAGTTATTCTGGAGCTTTTTACAGATAGGGTTGTTCAGCTTTGGTGGAGGATATGCAGCAATGCCTTTGATACAGGGGCAGGTTGTAACCAGCCATGGATGGCTTACAATGTCGGAATTTACAGATCTTATAACGATATCTCAGATGACCCCGGGACCGATTGCTGTTAATTCGGCTACTTTTGTAGGACTTAAAATAGCAGGAATACCCGGAGCAGTAGTAGCAACGGTAGGATGTATCTTACCATCCTGCATTATTGTAACGATTCTTGCAAAATTATATCTGCGATATCGGAGCATGGATATGCTTCAAGGTGTATTACATTCGCTTCGACCAGCGGTGGTGGCAATGATCGCTTCGGCCGGAGTCCAGATTCTTATAACAGCCTTTTGGGGAAATGGAATAGAAATATCCCTATTTGGAACAAAATGGATCATGATTCTGATATTCGCAATATGTATATTGCTGCTGCGTAGTACTAAGCTGAACCCCATTTGGGTAATGGTATTGGCAGGAGTGATGAAGTTAGCTATGTCAGTATTAATATAGGAAAACAGACAGGAGAAATATATGCCACCGATTAGTGTACTTATAAAACCATCATCATTATATGGTGCAAAGTTACTCAAAAGAAGAGCATGACAAATGTAAAGCTGTTGGGAAACCTTCCGGGAATTGTATGGATAGTGCAGCATGGACACTGATCTTCTTGGTGCCGGCAAAATATGTAGCAAAAGATACATTTAAAGGAGTGAGTTTGTAAAATAAGAATTGCAAAAGTGAGAAGAGGATACCACAAATCATTGTTTTGATGATTCGATGGTATCCTCTTTGTGGATTTCAGAATTTGTTTCTCAGCTTTCGGTATTCTCTCGGTGAATATCCTTTCAGCTTGTGAAAAAGCCGACTGAAATATAGCTGGTTATCATATCCGACGATTTTAGAGATTTCATTGATGGAATAGGTTGTTGCATCAAGTAGCATCTGAGCATTGTTGATCCGGGTTCCTACGATGAATTGCATTGGTGTGGAACCGGTGTATTTTTTGAAATTCCGGATAAACCAGCTGACACTCATTCCTCGTGAGGCTGCGTAATCCTCTATGTTGATGCTCTGATTATAATTTTCGCTGAAATAGGTCACTGCAGTGTTCATTTCCTGATCCAGGTATTCGCTTTTCAGAATATGTTCCCGTATCAGTTCTCGGTGGAAATTGATTAGCAGATGACGAAGCAGAAGAACAAGCATTTCCTCATAGTCGTTTTGACAGTGTTGAAGCTCTATGATAATCCTCTTGAAAATCCGTTCATATTCCATAGATGTGCCGATTTGGAAAACTCGTTCTTTATCCGGAAATCCATACTGACGCAAGATATTTTTTACATTGCTACCTGTAAAATGAATCCAGTATACTTCTGTCTTATCTTCTCCATAATATTCATATTTCTGAAGTTCCTTCGGTCTGTACAGCACAATATTACCGGCGGGAACAATCGTTTCGTTATCTACATTGTCAAAATGAAAATGCCCACAACCAGCAGTGATATAGATGATCTGATAATCCAGGCGTCCCTTTGGACGGTAGGTTGGCAATTTTGGATAGCTGGAAAGGCGATAAGTGCCACAGCTTCCTACAATCAGTGGACGACTTTTGTTTTTGAAATCCATGTGGGAGTGATTCAGATAACCAGTATTCATATACATAGAGCAGCACCTCTTTTCACACTTTTTATTATTGTATCATTTAGTGCATATTTTATCCAATCAAATTCATAGACATATTTTGCAGAATAAGATAAGCTATATATAACATAACAAAGGAATGCAAGCATATAAGTAAAGTATTAAGGTTTATTTTAAAAAAGCAAAAAACAAAAAAAGTATATGTATTAAAGGAGAGCTATTTATGATTGTACCACGTTATTATGAAAACTTAAACGTACTGCACGAAAACACAATGCCAGCCAGAGCCTATTATATTCCAGCATCCAAAAGAATGGATAATTTGGTGGAACACAGGGAAGAATCAGACCGTATGCAGTTATTAAACGGAACTTGGAAATTCCAGTATTTTACCAGCATCTATAATATTAAGGATTCTTTCTTTGAGAAGAATTATGATACAGAAAATTTTGATGAGATTCAGGT
>ERZ831979.911-NODE-911-length-29877-cov-28.500335_pt1 | contig 29877 bp, 20 predicted proteins | sample MGYA00519952_ERZ831979 | MGnify/ENA primary metagenome ERZ831979 (study PRJEB31850, sample SAMEA3708723) | human gut metagenome | biome: human gut; feature: human-associated habitat; material: faeces | place: China | collected 2014 ...
TTTCGACCTATCAAAAGACCAATTTTAATTTGGGTGGCGCATTGACGAAGTCAGGGGCGCGAACCACATCGCGCATCATACAAATAGTAGCTATTTTTTCCATATTATTACGTGAATGAACGTGGGAAGAACGGCGCTTTGCAAGCTACCGTTCCAACCCCCCAAAAGGTGATTCATCCCCCTGACCCCGAAATACGGTAAGAGATGAATCACCAATTAAAGTAGAATTTTTGATTTTAGGGCATCTGTTTTGAACACGCATCGAACTAAGAAGTCGTCTAAACTTTTCTGACGAAGATTTGAATGGGAGATTTATCTCTTCTAAATGAACAGATTGACACCTGCCTGTTCGGCACGGTTCATATAGGTGGCCACACCGCCAATCGTTACATTGTCGAGCAATTCGTCGCGACTTACGCCCATCACGTCCATCGACATTTGACAGGCAATGAACTCTACGCCATTGTCGATGGCCTGCTGGCGGAGCGATTCGAGCGAGTCGATGCCTTTGCGGTTCATGATGTAGCGCATCATGCGTCGTCCCATTCCGCCCATGTTCATTTTCGAAAGCTTCAGTGCCGTAGAGTCGCCAGGCATCATCATGCCAAACATTTTGGCAAAGATGTCCTTGTGGACCTTGGGTTTGCTTTGTTTCTTAATGACATTCAGCCCCCAGAAGGTAAAGAAAATGGTTACTTTTTTGCCCGTGGCAGCAGCACCGTTGGCCAGCACGAAGGTGGCCAGGGCTTTGTCGAGGTCGTCGCTGAACATGATGAAAGTTTTGCCGTCGCGCTGCGGAAGTGCCGGAGTGGCAGTGGCTGACTGCGGAGCTACGGCAGGAGTGCCCTTGGTAACGCAAACGCAGTAACGGCCGTTCTGTTCGGTATGCGACACGAAAGTATTGCCCGTGGTTTCGCACCATGACTCAGCATCGCGGGGGAAACCGGGATCGGAAGCTATGACTTCAAGACTTTGACCGGGCTCCATGCTGTCGAGTTTGTTTTTGAGTTTCATGATTGGTCCCGGACAGGAAAGTCCGCAGGCATCGAGACGGAGCGATGCGGGGACTGTAACGGGCTGCGTCTGAACCACCGGAGTGGGCTGTCCGGACTTCGCTGCCTGCGCACAGGAGGAAAAGGGGACGGGGTCGGGCAACGTGGCAGTGGCTGCCTTGTAGACTTTCAGTCCGCCGACAAGGTTGCGCACATCGGTGAAACCGTTGAGCTGCAAAATATTGGAGGCCAAATAACCGCGCAAACCTACACCGCAGAACACAAAGATGGGTTTATCGGCGGGAAGTTCGTCCAAACGGTTGCGAAGGTCGTCGAGCGGAATATTCACGGCACCGGGCAGAGAACCCAACCCGAACTCCAGCTCAGTGCGGACATCGAGCAGGGTGACAACCGAGGGGTCGGCATCGCGCAACTCGCGCCAGTAAAGCGGCTGCATGCGGCGGGTCAACACGTTTTCGGCCACATAGGCTGCCATGGCCACGGGGTCCTTGGCCGACGAGAAGGGAGGCGCATAGGCCTGTTCCAGGGCCATGAGGTCGTAGATGGTGTCATGATGTTTGATGGCCAGGGCTATTTCGTCGATGCGTTTGTCGACTCCGCTGCGTCCCACAATCTGTGCACCAAAGATGCGGCCGTCGGTGGGCGAAAACACGAGTTTGAGCGTAAGAGGGGTGGCACCAGGATAGTAGCCGGCATGGTCGTTGGGGTGAATCGTTACGCTCTGGTAATCGATGTCCCACTGCTTAAGCCGCTTGGCAGGCAAACCGGTGGCGGCTACGGTGAGATCGAACACCTTGGCTACGGAAGTGCCGATGGCGCCTTCGTATGAGCGACTGTTGCCCAGCACCATATTGTCGGCCACCAAACGCGCCTGGCGGTTGGCAGGTCCGGCAAGGAAGTTGAGCCAGGGTTTACCAGTGAGGGGATGGGGATATTCGATGGCATCGCCCACGGCATAAATGTCGGGATCGGAGGTTTGCAGGTATTCGTTGACCTTGATTCCGCGCATCTCGCCCAATTCAAGTCCTGCCTCTTCGGCCAGACGGGTGTTGGCGCGTACGCCGATGCTGAGAATAACGAGGTCGGCCTCAACACTCTTGCCCGAAGCGAACTGCACCTGAATGCCCGTGGGGGTGGATTGGAAAGCGGAAACTGCTTGTTTCAGATAGAGGCGCACGTGCTTTTGCAACAAATGTTCATGCACGAGCGAGGCCATGGAATAGTCGATGGGAGCCATTACCTGATCGGCCATCTCGACAATGCCCACCTCGGCTCCGGCCTCAACCAGATTTTCGGCCATTTCCAATCCGATGAAACCACCACCAATAATGAGGGCACGCTTCACGGTGTGCTGCGTCAGATAGGCCTTGATGCGGTCGGTGTCGTTGACATTGCGCAACGTAAAAATGCCTTCGCTGTCGATGCCGGGCAGAGGCGGCTTGACGGGCGATGCTCCGGGCGAAAGGAGCAGTTTGTCGTAGGTTTCGGTGTAGCTGGTACCATCAGCTTTACGCACTTCAACGGTTTTGGCCTTGCGGTCGATGCTTACCACTTCCTGCGAGGTACGAACGTCCACATTCAATCGGCGTGAAAAGCCTTCGGCGGTTTGCACCAGCAGTTTTTCGCGTTCGGCGATGGTGCCACCTATATAATAAGGTAGGCCACAGTTGGCATAGGAAATATACTCTCCTTTTTCAAACAGGATAATTTCGTCGTTTTCGGTCAGTCGGCGCAAACGAGCGGCAGCGGTGGCACCGCCTGCTACTCCACCTACAATCAAATGCTTCATATATTCGTTTTTTATTTATCAGATTTACTCAAAACCCCTTTGTTTATCGAGGTTTATTTTATTTTCCATTGGAAAACATTACAAATATATAAGCATTTAGCAAAGTAGCAATAGCGAAGGCGAATTTTTAAATTGTTTTAAGAAATTCCATGCAATTTATGGAGGATACAACGCAGCCTAAGCGGAAAAAGAAGGACTGTCGCATTGGTATGGAAGAGAGAGTGGCTGTTTGGGATAAAAAATAATCAGGAAAGGCTGCGGCTATCAACACTTGTGCTGTGCGAAACGGATTTAACACCTTTCTAAACAAAGCTAAAACGCAACTACCGGCCTCAACGCTGAATATGGGGCGAAAAAGGTGGGCCGGAAACCAAGGTAGTGGTATTTCTGAAAGTGCTGATTATCATTTATTCCAAGCTTGTTGAAAAAGTCTCGGAACTAATTTCAACTAGGTCGGAACTAATTTGCACTAGCTCGGAACTAATTTGCACGAACTCGGAACTAATTTCAAGAAACTCGGAAGAAATTCTGACGATGTACGAACCCATGGCTAAGCCTTCTGCATACGAAAGAAATATGTGGGTCTGATATTTAATTTAATTTCACAGCTTGAAGCAGGAAGCTATTAACATTTGTCTTACACACGCCACTGCGGTGCAAGCATGGCTTTGAAAAATATCACTCATTATCAACAGCCACATACAAACAAAAAAAAGCAGACACTGCGGCATGGAAACCACAGTGTCTGCTTCAAAAAAAACAGAAAGACTGCTTATTTAAGGAGTTTTTCGCGCAATTTGGCGAGCATATCTACCGTCATGGCGTCGAGGTCGTACTGAGGAGCCCAGTCCCATTCCTGACGAGCGCAGATGTCGTCGAGGCTGTTGGGCCAAGAGTCAGCGTTGGCCTGCTTGAGTGGCTCAACCTTGTACTCCATTTCGAAGTTGGGCACATACTTGCGGATGGCAGCGAGTACACCTTCGGGATCGAAGCTCATGGCTGCAATGTTGAACGCATTGCGGTGAATGAGGCGGGCAGGGTCGGCTTCCATAAGTTCAACGGCAGCACGAAGGGCATCGGGCATGTACATCATGTCCATGTAAGTGCCCTTGCTGATGGGGCAAACGAACTTTTCGCCGCGAACTGCGCTGTAATAGATGTCGCAAGCATAGTCGGTGGTGCCACCGCCCGGAGGAGTTACGTAAGAGATAAGACCGGGGAAGCGAACGGCACGGGTGTCGACACCATACTTACGGAAATAGTAGTCGGAGAGCAACTCGGTGGTTACCTTCGAAACACCGTAGATGGTGCGCGGACGCTGAATGGTGTCCTGCGGCACGTGGTTGGGAGGCGTTTCGGGACCGAACGAACCGATAGAACTGGGCGTGAACACCGAGCAGTTGTGTTCGCGAGCCACTTCGAGTACGTTCCAAAGACCGTCGATACCGATTTTCCATGCCAACTGAGGACGACCTTCGGCTACAACGCTCAGCAGGGCAGCGAGGTTGTAGATAGCGTCGATGTTGTGCTTCTTCACAACTTCGGCGATTTGTTCACCGTTCGTTACGTCGCAGATTTCGCTCGGACCGCTTTCGAGCAGTTCGCCTTGGGGTTGAGCACTGGGGATGTAACCGCAAACTACATGGTCGTTGCCGTAAATACCGCGCAACTTCATTGTCAGCTCAGAACCAATTTGGCCTGTAGCTCCAATAACCAGAATATTCTTCATTATCGAGGTTGTTAAAAATAAGATTCGATTTAGCGCAGTTAATGTAAACCTTATACAGAGGCTTGAAATACGTGTTTTTTAGTTTGCCCGTACCGCTACATCTAACTTGGCTAATGCAAAGGTAGTGCAAGCTGAGTGCATAACCAAAGAAAAAGCTTGATTTTTCTTTGGATAGGCCGAAGCGCAGGCAAACTCACCTTATACATTTTACTTCATTCCCTCGAAAGAGTTGATAAGGATGACCGCCAAAACCACAGCCGTAATAAAGGCATAAAGCCAGTCGCGCTCCTTTAAAAAGTCGATGAGCGAAAGCGCTACACGCAAAATGGGCGTGAGAATGAGCACCAACACACCCGTTTGAATCCAACCCACCGGCGTGAAACGAGAAAAACCACTTAATATACCGCCGAGTGTGGTGAGTTCGGGCGCATGATGAGAGGAATAACTGAATTTACGATATACAGATGGGTCGAACGGTTCGGAACCGTGATGAACAAGATAAAGTATGCCACCTACCAAACCAATTAAGCAGGCGATGCCCACACCCCAGCGCAGGGTTCGCGCAATGAGAATTTGAATGTTCATGATACAATGCATTGAAAAGTGTTCAACATCTACTTACCACGATTTTAATATTGACCGGCAAGACCCTGCCAAATCATGTTGATGGCTACCAGGGTGATGGCCACACAGAATATTTGGCGTAGCACGCTGACATTCATGCTCTTGAGCAGACGCGCTCCGGTGAGCGCACCCAGCAACACGCCAATCATGACCGGACAGGCTATGCCGGGTTCGATAATGCCGCGCTGCACATAAATAACGGCCGAGGCACAGGCCGTGACGCCCATCATGAAGTTGGACGTGGTGGTGCTCACCTTGAAGGGCACCTTCATCAGCCCATCCATGGCCAACACTTTCAATACGCCCGAACCAATGCCCAATATGCCACTGAGCACACCGGCAATGTACATAACGCCAAAACCACCGCCTACGTTGCGCAGTTCGTAGGACTTAACCGTGCCGTCCTTTTGCGGCCAGGAACCGAACAGTTTGAGCCGGCGCGCCATTTCGCTGCCCTGAACCCCTTCATGGTCGGACTTGCGACGCTGCTGCATGGCTGCGGTGAGCAGCAACACGCAACCATAAATGACGGCAATGACATTGTTGTTGAGATAAATAGCTACCGCTGCACCGCAAACGGCACCTATGGTGGTGGCTATTTCGAGAAACATGCCCAAACGAATGTTTGTGATGCCCTCCTTGACATAAGCAGAACCCGAACCACTCGAAGTGGCTATGGAAGCTACAAGCGCGGCCCCGATGGCATAATGAAAATCTATGCCAAAACCCAGCGTCAGCACGGGAATGACTACGACACCGCCACCCAAACCGGTGAGCGAACCCAGCAGACCGGCACAATAGGCGGCCAAAAGCAAAATAAGGGTGAATGCAAGTATTGTCATTGTGATTTGAAAAAAAGAAATGAACCTAAATAAAACAAAACCATAAAGGGCGTTTTCGCTATGCGAAGTTATAAAAAAATCCTTTTTCGCGTGTAGCATTCGACAAAAATCAATAACTTTGCCTTGCGCTATGTCGTAGGCATAGCCCAAGCGGCACGCACAGGAACTGCAAGTCTTGCTACTTGGCAGGCTTGACACGTGCGACACCGTTTGAGAGTAGACTGTTGATATTCAGCTGTCGCCCCTTGTTGACCAAAGGCATAGAGCGAGGCGAAACAACAATTACTTCAACACCCACGGCCACCGGCCAACAGGCATTGCCCGCAGAGCGGATGGCTAACCATTCAAGCAACTAAAACTTGCCACTCTATGCTTAATAACTGTCACTTATCGAAGTTGGTCCTTGAACAGGCCAAGAAATATGGCGAACGTACAGCACTCAACTATCGCGACTACGACAAGAATCAGTGGATACCCATTTCATGGAACAGCTTTGCCGAAAAGGTGAAGCAAACGTCGCTGGCTCTGCTGCGCTTGGGCGTGAAGGTTCAGGAAAACATTGCCGTTTTTTCACAAAACAAACCCGAAACTCACTTCGTGGATTTCGGCGCCTACGGCATTCGCGCGGTGACCATCCCCTTTTATGCCACCAGCAGTGGCTCGCAAATTACCTACATGATTAACGATGCTGACATCCGTTTTCTCTTTGTAGGCGAACAACAACAGTATGACACGGCGTTCGGCGTGATGCAGGTGGCACAAACGCTGGAACGTATCATTATATTCGACCCGAAGGTGGTGAAAAACGAAAAAGACCACTTGTCGGTGTATCTCGATGACTTTCTGAAAGAACAACTGGCCGGCGACACTTCGGACCTCGAAGCTGAATACGAACGCCGACAGGCCGAGGCTTCGTACGACGATTTGTGCAACATTCTGTACACAAGCGGCACTACGGGACAAAGCAAGGGCGTGATGCTGACCTACAGCCAGTATCGCGAGGGATTGCGCGTGAACGACATGGTGCTGAACCTGAGCGAGGAGGATGTATTTTTGAACTTCCTGCCCTTTACGCATGTGTTTGAACGTGCCTGGTGTTACCTGGGTATGGCCGAGGGTGTGCAGCAATATATTAACCTGCGCCCGGCCGATGTGCAGCGTTCAATGCAGGAAGTACACCCCACGTGTATGACGTCGGTACCCCGCTTCTGGGAAAAGGTGTATCAGGCGGTGCTCGACAAAATGGAGCATGGCTCGTTCATGGAGCGTAAACTCATTCGCGAAGCGCTGGAAGTGGGCAGCCGCTACTGGGTGAACTATAAATCGAAAGGCAAAACGGCTCCGCTCGGACTAAAACTGCAATACCAACTCTACGATAAAACCATTATTCGCGTACTGCGCAAGACACTGGGATTGGAACGTGCCAACTTCTTCCCGACTGCGGGTGCGGCTATCTCGCCCGAGGTGGAAAAGTTTGTACATGCTGCCGGACTGAACATGACGTGTGGCTACGGACTGACGGAAAGCATGGCTACGGTGTCGTGCGACGTGGTCGGCAAACCCATTACGCTGGGTTCGGTGGGCCGACTGGTAGACGGCATCGAAATAAAATTCGGCGAAAACAATGAGGTACTGCTGAGAGGTAAGACCATTACGCCGGGCTATTACCGCAAAGAAAAGGAAACGCAAGCTGCTATCGACGAGGAGGGCTGGTTCCATACGGGCGATTCGGGCTATATGAAGGACGGTGAACTCTTCTTGCGCGAACGTATCAAGGATTTGTTCAAAACTTCGAACGGCAAATACATTGCTCCGCAGATGATTGAATCGAAACTGGTGCTCGACCGCTTGTTCGATCAGGCTGTCGTGGTGGCTGACGAACGTAAATTTGTCAGTGCGCTGATTGTGCCCGACTTCAAGGTACTTGAGGATTTTGCACGCGACAACGGCATTGAATATTCGGACCACGAGGACCTTTGCCGACACCCCAAGGTACTGAAACTCTATACCGAACGTATCGAAACCTTGCAGCAGGATTTGGCTAACTACGAAAAAATCAAACGTTTCCTTTTGTTGCCGAACCCCTTTACCATGCAGAATGGCGAACTGACGAATACGCTGAAGGTGCGCCGCCGCGTGGTATATGAACACTATGCTGCCGAAATCGACAAAATGTATGCTGATGCCGAAGCACAACAGGCTCAGCAGGCTTAGTTTATATGCTGGAAAGCAGATGCAGACTGTTTAGGAATTTGCATGGGGTATACCTAAATATTTAGTTTAGCGATAGATTGCCACATGCTTGCGTTGCATCTGCTTAGCCTATCTCGCTATTATATATAATAATAACTATACACTGAAACTCATTCCAAACCACTGATGATAACTTCCGACCAACTGAAAGATGCGCAGGAGCGCACCGAAGCCCTTTACCGCTACTTAGACATTGAAGCTAAAACCATGGAGCTGCAGGAAGAACAACTCCGAACCCAGGACCCCGGTTTCTGGGACGATGCCAAACGGGCCGAAGAGCAAATGAAAAAGGTAAAAGGCATTGAAAAGTGGATCGAAGGTTACAAGCATGTGAAACTGCTGGTTGACGAACTGGCACTGGCTTTCGACTTCTATAAGGACGAAATGGTTACCGAAGAAGAAGTGGACGAAAACTATGCACGCACCATCGAAGCTATCGAGGAACTGGAACTGCGCAACATGCTGCGACAGGAAGAGGACTCGATGGACTGTGTGCTGAAAATCAATTCGGGTGCCGGCGGTACAGAAAGTCAGGACTGGGCTTCGATGCTGATGCGTATGTATATGCGCTATGCCGAAGCTCACGGCTACCGTTGCACCATCTCGCACTTGCAGGATGGCGACGAAGCGGGCATCAAAACCGTAACGATGGAAATTGAAGGCGACGATGCTTACGGCTACCTGAAGAGCGAAAACGGCGTACACCGCTTGGTGCGCGTGTCGCCCTACAATGCGCAGGGTAAACGCATGACGTCGTTTGCTTCGGTATTCGTTACACCGCTGGTTGACGATACCATCGAGGTATATGTCGACCCGTCGAAAATTTCGTGGGACCTTTTCCGCTCGGGTGGTGCCGGCGGTCAGAACGTGAACAAGGTGGAAACGGGTGTGCGTCTGCGCTACCAGTACAAAGACCCTGACACGGGCGAGGAGGAAGAAATCCTGATTGAAAACACCGAAAGCCGTAAACAGCTCGAAAACCGCGAAAACGCCATGCGCTTGCTGCGTTCGCAACTCTACGACCGCGCCCTGCAAAAACGTAAGGCGGCACAGGCTAAAATCGAGGCGGGCAAAAAGAAAATTGAATGGGGAAGCCAAATCAGAAGCTATGTGTTTGACGACCGACGCGTCAAAGACCACCGCACAGGATTCCAAACAAGCGATGTGGGTGGCGTGATGGATGGTAAAATCGATGGCTTTATCAAGGCTTACCTGATGGAATTCTCTGAGAACGAAACAGAATAGTCTAACCCGATAATCTGAATCGACCATGAATAAACATCAACAACGTAATCTGAAAAAAAGTATCCGCGATGCCCAACAGGCTCGCCAGGCTAACCGCGTAATCAATGGCATCTTTATGGCTTTGATTCTGCTCATGGTGCTGGCTCTGCTGGCTTACTACTTTATAAACTAATTCAATACATTCATCGTGTCTGTCGAAATTGAACGTAAATTTTTAGTTCGCGGCGACTACAAATCGAAAGCCGTTTCACACAGCCGCATTGTGCAGGGATACATCTGCAGCGACCGCGGACGCACCGTGCGGGTGAGACTGCGCGGCGAAAAGGGATATTTAACCATCAAAGGCCCTTCGACCGATAACGGACTTTCGCGCTACGAGTTTGAAAAAGAAATCACGGTCGACGAAGCTCTTTCGCTGTTGCGCCTTTGCCAACCCGGCATCATCGATAAGGTGCGCTGGCTCGTTCCGGCCGGTAAGCATACGTTCGAGGTCGACGAGTTCTTTGGCGACAACGAAGGTCTTGTTGTGGCCGAGGTAGAACTGTCGCACGCCGATGAATGTTTCGAGCACCCCGATTTTCTGGGCCCTGAAGTGACGGGCCAACGCCGTTACTACAACTCCGCACTCCGAACCTGCCCATTCAAGGACTGGCCCGAAGCGCACGCTGATAACGCGTAACATATAATACTAAATTATAAAATCTTACATCCATGTACGGAAAATTCCAAGAACATCTACAAAAAGAATTGGCAGGTATCAAAGAGGCAGGTCTTTATAAGGAAGAACGCCTCATCGAAGGCCCTCAGAAGGCAGCTATCCAAGTAAAAGGTCAGGAAGTGCTGAACTTCTGCGCCAACAACTACCTCGGTCTTTCAAATCATCCGCGCCTCATCCAGGCCGCTAAGGACATGATGGACCGCCGCGGCTACGGTATGTCGAGCGTACGCTTTATCTGCGGTTCGCAAGACGCCCACAAACAACTCGAAGCTGCTATCTCTGACTACTTCAAAACAGAAGATACCATTCTTTACGCTGCATGCTTCGACGCTAACGGTGGTGTGTTCGAACCCTTGCTCACGGCTGACGATGCCATCATCTCGGACGCATTGAACCACGCTTCAATCATCGACGGTGTGCGCCTTTGCAAAGCTAAACGCTACCGCTATGCCAATGCCGACATGGAAGACTTGGAACGTCAGCTACAGGCTGCTCAGGAACAGCGTTTCCGCATCATCGTAACCGACGGTGTATTCTCAATGGACGGCAACGTAGCTCCGATGGACAAGATTTGCGACTTGGCTGAAAAGTACGACGCATTGGTAATGGTCGACGAAAGCCACTCTGCCGGTGTCGTTGGTGCAACGGGTCACGGTGTGAGCGAATTCTTTAACACTTACAGCCGCGTCGACATTTACACGGGTACGCTCGGTAAGGCTTTCGGTGGTGCCATGGGTGGTTTCACCACGGGCCGCAAGGAAATTATCGACATGCTCCGTCAGCGTTCACGTCCCTACCTCTTCTCTAACTCTGTAGCTCCCGCCATCGTTGGTGCTGCCATCGAAACCTTCAACATCCTGAAGGAAAGCAACGAACTCCACGACAAACTCGTTGAGAACGTAAACTACTTCCGCGACAAGATGATGGCTGCCGGCTTTGACATCAAACCGACGCAGAGCGCTATCTGCGCCGTAATGCTTTACGATGCCAAACTTTCGCAGGTTTATGCCCAGAAGATGCAGGAAGAAGGTATCTACGTTACCGGTTTCTACTACCCCGTTGTGCCGAAGGATCAGGCTCGTATCCGCGTGCAGATTTCTGCCGGCCACGAACGCGAACACCTCGACAAGTGTATCGCTGCCTTCATCAAGGTGGGCAAAGAACTTGGCGTGCTGAAATAAGCAGCCGTCTGTAGGAATTTAGGATATAACATTCGCTAAATACCCATTTATCACACACCAGCGCATGGTCAGCTGTTCGGTTAAATGCTGTTCAGCTCGCCATGCGCTGTTTTTATTTGCTCCCGCCAAATAGTTGCTGAATAATCCGGCAATGGGTTGCGGACAGAACAGATTATGAGTTTCAGACAAACCCTGCTACAGGTTTCATCCATCCCCCACCCTCGCCCACACTGTTGCCGCAGCTCTTTGGAAAAAAGTCACACTTTGGCCTTGAAAACACCTTCAATCACCTCTTAGAGTGCCAAGTAGCTCTTCAAAATCATGAGTTGCGTATCTATTTTCATAGCAAAGGGCATGATACACACCCTTTCCCGTTTTTTTTTTCTACTTTTGCACCATAAATAAAATAACGCTATGCAAAAGAACTTAGTAATCGTTGAGTCGCCCGCTAAGGCAAAGACCATTGAAAAATTTTTAGGACCTGACTTTAAGGTTATGTCGAGCCTTGGCCACATTCGCGATTTGAAGAAGAAAAACTTTGGCGTGGACCTTGAGACGTTTGAACCGCAATACGAAATACCTGCCGACAAACGGCATGTAGTCAGCGATTTACGCGCACAAGCTAAAGCTTCGGAGGCTGTTTGGCTGGCATCCGATGAGGACCGCGAGGGAGAAGCCATCGCCTGGCACCTGGCCGAGGTGCTCGGACTCGATCCGAAGGAAACGCGCCGTATCGTATTTCACGAAATTACGAAACCGGCCATTCTCTCGGCTATCGAACATCCGCGCCACATCGACCTGAACCTGGTTGATGCCCAGCAGGCACGCCGCGTACTCGACCGTCTGGTGGGCTTTAAGCTCTCGCCGGTACTTTGGCGACGCGTGCGTCCCAGCCTTTCGGCAGGACGTGTGCAGAGTGTGGCTGTACGTCTGATTGTGGAACGCGAACGCGAAATTCAAAAGTTTATCCCCGAAGCATCATACCGTGTCACGGCAAACTTCAACGTGCCGGCGGGCAACGGACAAACGGTACTGCTCAAAGCGGAACTCAACAAACGCTTTGCTACCAAAGACGAAGCTGAAGAGTTCCTGACCTACTGCCGCGATGCTGCGTTCAATATCGACAGCATTACGACGCGCCCCACCAAGCGCACTCCGGCTGCTCCGTTTACCACTTCGACGCTGCAACAGGAGGCTGCCCGCAAACTGGGTTTCCCGGTGAGCATGACCATGCGCGTGGCGCAAACGCTCTACGAATCGGGACTCATTACTTATATGCGTACTGACTCGATGAACCTGTCAGACCTCTGCCTCAACAGTTGCGGACCGGTCATCGAACAACTTATGGGGGCGGAATATCACAAGCGTCGCACCTACCACACGCACTCGAAAGGGGCGCAGGAGGCGCACGAGGCCATCCGACCTACCGACATGGCACGTCAGCACGTTGAAGGTACACCGCAGGAAAAGCGTCTGTACGAACTGATTTGGAAACGTACCATCGCCAGCCAGATGGCAGATGCACAACTGGAGCGTACAACGGTGAATATTGCTATCAATAACCGTCCGGAATACTTCCAGGCAACAGGCCAGGTAGTTCGCTTCGACGGTTTCATGCGCGTTTACCGCGAAAGTCTGGGCGACGACGAAGTGCAGCAGGCAGACGATGCCAACTTACTGCCGCCCATGAACGAAGGACAGCAGCTCGAGAAGCACAACATCACGGCGCAGCAGCGATTTACGCAGCAGCCGCCGCGTTATACGGAACCTTCGCTCGTACACAAACTCGAAGAACTGGGTATTGGCCGTCCGTCTACCTATGCGCCGACCATCTCTACCATCCAGCAGCGCGAATATGTGGTTAAGGGTGAAAAGGAAGGCACACCGCGCGCATTCATTCAGCTTTCGCTCCTGCCCGACGGACAGATTACCGAGGAAACGCTGACTGAAAACGTAGGTAGCGACAAGGGTAAACTCATCCCGACGGACATTGGCCTCGTTGTCAATGATTTCCTCATGGAGTATTTCCCGGACATCATGGATTATAACTTTACGGCAAACGTCGAAAAGGAATTCGACGAAGTGGCCGAAGGTCATAAAAACTGGACCAACCTCATCAGCACTTTCTATCGCGACTTCGAACCGCAGGTTGAACGCACGATGAACGAAAAAACGGAACACCGTGTCGGTGAACGCGAATTGGGCATCGATCCGCAATCGGGCAAACCCGTAAGTGTAAAAATCGGCCGTTTCGGACCGGTCGCACAAAAGGGCGAATCGGGCAGCGAGGAAAAGCCTACCTTTGCCAACTTGAAAGCGGGGCAGAGCATCGAAACCATTACGCTCGACGAAGCGCTCGAACTCTTTAAGTTGCCGCGCGAATTGGGCGAATTTGAAGGGGTTATGCTGAAGGCGAACTCGGGTCGCTTCGGTCCGTATGTGCAAATGAACAAACTCTATGTGTCCATTCCGAAGGACGAGGACCCGATGACGATTTCGCTGGAACGTGCCATCGAACTGGTACAGATGAAGCGCGAGGCTGATGCCAAAAGTCTGCTCAAAACCTTTGACGAGGAACCCGGACTGGAAGTCAAGATGGGACGTTGGGGCCCGTATATTGCCTACAAAAAGAAGAATTACAAAATTCCGGCCAAGGAGGCTGAAAATGCGGCTAACCTTTCGCTCGAAGATTGCAAACGCATCATGGAGGAGGACAGCAAAAAGCCTGTACGCAAACGCAAAACCGCTGCGAAAAAGGCGTAAAACTGCTGCACTGCAACAAACGGCGGGCTGAACTTCTCGGTTTCGGCCCACCGCATAACTTCACTTGCTAATTCATCATCAACGTGCAAAGTATCATACTGATAGGCTATATGTGTGTGGGAAAAACCACGGTCGGACGTGCGCTTGCCAAACGGCTGGGACTTACGTTCTACGATCTCGACTGGTATATCGAGGAAAGGTTTCACACCCGTGTAGCCGACATTTTTGCCAACGAGGGCGAGGAGCGCTTTCGCGACCTGGAACGCCGCATGCTGCGCGAAGTGGCTGAGTTCGAAAACATTGTGCTTTCGTGCGGCGGAGGCACACCGTGCTTCTTCGACAACATGGACTACATGAACCACACCGGGCAGACATTCTACCTCAATGCCTCAACCGATACCATTATTCAGCACCTGAACATCAGCCGGGGCGAACGACCATTGCTCAAAGGCAAGTCGGAGGCTGAACTGCGTGATTTCATCAACGAACAACTGCAACTGCGCGAACCCTACTACCGGCAAGCGCAACATATTATAGATGTCAACGTGCTCGATTCTTTCGATAAAATTTCGATTGTCGTTGACGATATTCAATCTAAAATAATTTCTTCTGACAACTATGCGAAAATGGAGAATTGAGGACTCGGAAGAGCTCTACAACATCAAGGGTTGGGGCGTCAACTATTTCGGCATCAACGAAAAAGGACACGCTTACGTTTCACCTCGCAAGGATGGGGTTCGCGTCGACTTGAAAGAAGTGGTCGACGAACTCAACTCGCGCGACATCACCGCGCCGGTGCTGCTCCGATTTCCCGACATATTGGACAACCGTATCGAAAAAACCTCGGAGTGCTTTGCACGCGCTGCCGAAGAATACGAATTCAAAGCTGAACACTTTATCATCTACCCCATCAAGGTCAACCAGATGCGTCCGGTAGTTGAGGAAATTATCAGCCACGGTAAAAAATACAACCTCGGACTCGAAGCGGGTTCCAAACCTGAGTTGCATGCCGTGCTGGCCACGAACATGGACTCTGACAGCCTGATTATTTGCAACGGTCACAAGGACCAAAACTTCATCGAACTGGCATTGCTGGCACAAAAAATGGGTAAACGTGTGTTCCTCGTCATCGAAAAGATGCCCGAACTCATCACCATTGCCCGCACGGCCGAAAAGTTGGGTGTACGCCCAAACCTGGGTATCCGCATCAAGCTGGCGGCTTCAGGCACAGGCAAATGGCAGGAAAGTGGCGGCGATGCTTCAAAGTTTGGTTTGAACTCGTCCGAACTGCTGCAAGCCCTGCAAAAACTCAACGAAATGGGCATGCACGACTGCTTGAAGCTCATTCACTTCCACATCGGTTCGCAAATCACCAAAATCCGCCGCATCTCTACGGCACTGCGCGAGGCTGCTCAGTTCTACGTGCAGCTGCATTCGCTCGGTTTCAACATCGAGTTTGTCGACTGCGGTGGCGGCTTAGGGGTTGACTACGACGGCACACGTTCCAGCAATTCGGAAAGTTCGGTCAACTACTCTATTCAGGAATACGTCAACGACTGCGTCTACACTTTTGTCGATGCAGCCAACAAGAACAACATTCCGCACCCGAACCTCATTACCGAGGGTGGCCGTTCGCTCACTGCCCACCACTCCGTACTCATTGTCGACGTGCTTGAAAATGTAAGCATGCCGCACATGGACGAGAATTTCCACCCCTCCGAGCAAGATCACCAGCTCGTTCACGACCTAACAGAAATCTGGGATAAACTCTCCACCCGCTCCATGCTCGAGGACTGGCACGACGCGCAGGACATTCGCGACGAAGCGCTCGACCTTTTCCGCCACGGCATTATCGACTTGAAGACGCGTGCTCAAATCGAGAGCTTGTATTGGAGCATCTCGCACGAAATCAGCGAACTCGTTCATCACCAAAAGCACGTGCCCGATGAATTGCGCACGCTCGACAAGATGATGGCCGACAAGTATTTCTGCAACTTCTCGCTCTTCCAATCCCTGCCCGACTCCTGGGGCATCGACCAGCTTTTCCCCATCATGCCTATCCAGCGTTTGGACGAAAAGCCCACGCGCTCTGCCACCCTGCAGGACATTACCTGCGACTCCGACGGTAAAATCTCGGCCTATGTAAATTACAACCAGCAAACGTCCTATTTGCCGTTGCACGCCATCAACTATGGCGAACATTATTACATCGGTGTATTCCTCGTAGGTGCTTATCAGGAAATCCTGGGCAATATGCACAACCTCTTCGGCGACACCAATGCCGTACACGTCACCGTAGATGAAGACGGCTACAGCATCGACAAAACCATTGACGGCGAAACCGTGGCCGATGTGTTGGAATATGTGCAATACGACCCCAAACGCCTCGTACGCCGCTTGGAATCGTGGGTAAGCCGCGCTGTAAAAGAGGGCCGCATCACCAATGAGGAAGGCAAGGAGTTCATCTCCAATTACCGCTCTGGCCTTTACGGCTACACCTACTTAGAGTAAATCATACATCCGTGTGAAGTAGGTTATCACAATGATAGCGCTGTCACATTCTTATTCGGAGGTTTTAAGCCGCGGCACCCTGTTTAGATAACGCTATACCCCGTCACGATTCAAGGGTTTTGAAGCCGCGGCGCCCTGTAAGGGAAAGGGTATCTCAGCCCAGGGTAAAGCAGACCGAAGGGATGCGACACCCTGGGTTTCCCCCATGAACGGGTTTAAAAGGTATCGCGCCCTGTAAGGGCAGAATGTCGAATAGGGGGCAACGCCCCTCGACACAACGGGCGTAAATCAGGGTTTGGTATGCGTTGGTAAACGATACGCACATGGAAATTACGCGCCATGTAATGCGCCCAATGTTATTCCCTATTTACGCCCGTGTGTGTGTCGAGGAGGCGTTGCGGCTCTATAGCAAAAGCGTGTGGAAAACGCAACAACGCATCATGGGTTTCAGACAGGCCTACCTGCCTTACTTTCTGTGGTAACATGATGTCAAAGAACGCTGAATGAATAAATAAGGAATACTGTTTTTTCATCCGTTTAGGCTAATGTACAGCCTGACTTCGCTGTTGCAAATATACAACATGCACTACCCGAAATCCAAATTTTTTGGCTGCCTAATATCGCACCTCAAAAGTTTTCCACAGCCCAAAAGGAGCATTCAGCCCTTTATCTAAAGGCTTTCCGGTGCATTTTCCACACGCGAAAAAAAATGAAATCGGGATATGACATTTTATCTCATGCCGATTAGCAAAACGTACGAGGCAGCAACGCTTTGCCACACCCCAATGCTACTACCCCACACCTTTTTGCTACAGAGCCGACATATCCCCCACAGCATTTCCACTGCCCTGCAAATTCCAAAGCCGGGTGACAGAAAACAGAAACTCCGGAAGCCGCTGCGCAAGCAGTGCTTCCGGAGTTTTTTTGTAGGTTTATGGTAAATGTCAAGTCCCATCATTGCCCAATCAGCAAGGGGCTATGACGGTTCGCTTCTGCATTAGCAAACCTTTTCAAGCTTCTTCAGAATAGCAAAGATGAATACAGCTGAAACAAGGCAAAGACCGATGAGCAGACCCCAAACAATGATTAAATTCTGGTCGCCCCAAATCATAGCCGGAACTACCGTAAGCATGTTACCGATAGCAGTAGCCACGAACCAGCCACCCATCATCATACCCTTCATCTTCGGGGGAGCCACCTTCGATACGAAGCTGATACCCATCGGTGAAAGGAAGAGTTCGGCAAAGGTCAATACGAGGTAAGTGCTCACCAGCCAGTTAGCCGACACGCGCGTAACATCCTCACCGGCAGCGATACCGGCAGCCTGTGCGTTAGGCGTAAGCAAACCATTGCTACCTGCTGCAATTACCAAGAAACCGATGGCAGCGATGAGCATACCCAAACCGATTTTCTTAGGTGCTGAAGGTTCAGCATTGCGCTTAGCCAGCATACCGAAGAAAGCCAATGAAACTGGCGTAAGAGCCACCACGAAGAAGGGGTTGAACTGCTGGAAGATAGGTGCGCTGACAGCGGTTTCAGCGGGCGTGTTCTGATACATCAGATAAAGCACACCGGCCACACCGGCCAACACAACAGCTGAAATAACCTTACCCTTACCCGTATTCGACTGGAAGAGAGAGAAAGCAGCATATACGCCAAAGATTACCAACACAAGGTTCCATACGTTGAACATCATGCTCTGCACGCCAGTTGATGAAGTTTGAACATAGTCACGGGCAAAGTAAGTCAGCGTCAAACCATTCTGGTGGAAAGCCATCCAGAAGAAAATCACCACAGCAAACACCAGGCAAAGTGCGATGACACGTTCTTTCGTCTGAGCGGGCGTCAGTTCTTCCTCGTTCGTTTCAGCCTTGGTTTCTACCTTTTTCTTGTCAGTGAGCACCTGTGCGTAAGTGGATCGGCCCAGGTAGTAAATAGCCATAGAGATGATCAGCGAAAGGCAAGCCACACCGAAAGCATAGTGGTAAGACTCTGCCACGCTGGCACCCATGTTCTTCTGTGCCCAGTCCATGATAGCCACAGCGGCCGAGGGGGCAAAGAGGGCACCAATGTTGATGGCCATGTAGAAGATAGAGAATGCCGAGTCGCGCTTAGCCTCGTACTGGGGGTTATCGTAAAGGTTACCCACCATAACCTGCAGGTTACCCTTGAACAAGCCCGTACCGAGCGATACCAGCGCCAATGCGCCCAACATACAAGCGTAAGCAACAGTGCCCGTACCGGCAGGAACTGCCAGCAGCACATAGCCCAGGAACATAACTACGATACCCAGCGTTACCATCTTGCTGTAACCGAATTTATCGGCCAGGATACCGCCGATAAAGGGCAAGAAGTACACGAACATCAGGAACGTTGAATAAATACTGCCGGCTGCTGCGGCTGAAAGACCAAAGTTCTCCTGCAGGAAGAGAACGAACACGGCTAACATCGTGTAGTAGCCGAAGCGCTCGCCGGTGTTGGCAAGGGCAAGGGTAAACAAACCCTTAGGTTGTCCTTCGAACATAAGATTGAAAAGAATTTATGGGTTAGTGATTAAAAAATTTATTTCAATAAAAGTATCAATCGTAGTTTCAAATTGATGGGGATGCGGTGGTCGGCTGCGCCAAAGGAGCTACCGCCTGCAACTCATCCTTCAGGAATTTCCAGGTATAACCCACCTGAGCCTCAACCAATCCTTCGGGCGTACCGGCATACAGCAACTGTCCGCCTCCACGTCCGCCTTCAGGTCCCATGTCAATCAGGTAGTCGGCCACTTTGATTACATCAAGGTTGTGTTCAATCACGATTACCGTGTTACCTCGCTCCACCAACTTCTGCAACACATCCATGAGCACCCGGATATCCTCGAAGTGAAGTCCCGTTGTGGGTTCATCAAGGATGTAAATCGTTTGTCCCGTGTCGCGTTTCGACAGTTCCGTAGCCAGTTTCACACGTTGGCTTTCGCCGCCCGAGAGCGTCGTCGAACTTTGTCCCAGTTTAATGTAGCCCAGTCCCACATCCTGCAACACCTTGATTTTGTGCAAAATGTGCGGCACGTTTTCAAAGAACTCCACCGCCTGGTTAATCGTCATATCCAGCACATCGGCAATGCTTTTACCCTTGAAGCGCACCTCCAGCGTTTCGTGATTGTAGCGTTTGCCATGGCAAGCCTCGCAAGCCACAAGTACATCGGGCAGAAAGTTCATTTCGATGGTTTTGTAACCATTGCCCTTGCACACCTCACAGCGGCCGCCACGCACGTTAAACGAAAAACGTCCGGGCTTATAACCTCTGATTTTAGCCTCGGGCAAGTTCACAAAGAGCGCACGGATATCAGAGAACACTCCCGTGTAAGTAGCCGGATTCGAACGAGGCGTACGGCCCAGCGGACTTTGGTCCACAGCCACCACCTTGTTCACCTTATCAAGTCCCTCAATGCGATCGTATGCCAAAGGCTCACGCAGCGAGTGGTAAAAGTGTTGCGAAAGGATAGGCAGCAAAGTATCGTTAATCAGCGTCGACTTTCCGCTACCCGACACACCCGTCACACAAACCAGCGTACCCAGCGGAATACGCGCCGTCACACCCTTCAGGTTATTTCCTCTGGCCCCGACGAGTGTCAGCACATCGCCATTGCCCTTTCGGCGCACCGCAGGCACCTCAATGGCCCGCTGTCCGTTCAGGTATTGTGAAGTCAGCGTTTCGCAGCCCAGCATTTCGCGGGGCGTACCCTGAAATACCACCTCACCGCCCAATCGTCCGGCGCGGGGTCCCATGTCCACGATGTAGTCGGCAGCCATCATCATGTCCTTGTCATGTTCCACCACTACCACCGTGTTGCCCAAGTCGCGCAACTCCTGGAGCGAATGAATCAATCGCACATTATCGCGCTGATGCAAGCCGATACTCGGTTCATCAAGGATGTAAAGCACATTCACCAGCTGCGAACCGATTTGCGTAGCCAGTCGGATACGTTGGCTTTCACCGCCCGACAGCGTCACCGACGAACGCGACAGCGAAAGATAATCCAGTCCCACGTCAAGCAGGAATTTCAAACGTGTCAGCAGTTCTTTCAGAATTTCATGAGCAATGGCCCGACTTTTTTTGTCGAGTTTCGTTTCCACCTGACTCAGAAACTCATACAGCTCGGCAATGTCCATATTGGCCAGTTCCGCAATATTCTTGCCGGCAAACCTGAACGACAGTGCCTCACGGTTCAAGCGTGCGCCCTGACATTCCGGACACACCGCCGTCGTCGAAAACTGTTCAGCCCAACGCTGCGACGCTGCCGTCATTTCGGCATCAGCCATTTGGGCAATGTATTTAGCCAGCCCGTCGTACTCCACATAGTAATCGTCAGTAGTATGAGCAATTGAGGCCGGAATACGCAAGCGTTCGGTCGTGCCGTTAAATATGTCATTCATTGCCTCTTCGGGAATGTCGGCAATCGGCGTTTTCAGGTCACACTCGTAAGGCAAGAGCAGCGCCTCGATTTTCCAGAAAATCAAAGCATTGCGATATTTCCCCAAGGGAGCGAGGCCACCATTTCGTATGTTCACTTTAGGGTCTGGCACCACCTTTTCGTAGTCTATCACGCTCACATAGCCCAACCCCTTACATCGCGGACAGGCTCCCTGAGCCGAATTAAACGAAAAGTTATGGGGGGCAGGTTCCCTGTATGCCAGTCCGGTAGTCGGACACATCAGCTGTTTCGAGTAAAAGCGGGTTTTACCGTCGGCAGCATCCAGAATCATCATCAGTCCCTCGCCCTGTCGCAAGGTTTGCGCCACGCTTTTGCGCAGCCGTTCTTCGTCTTTGGCCTGCACCGCAAGTTTATCCACCACCACTTCGATGTCGTGGTTCTTGTATCGGTCGAGCTTCATGCCGCTCACCACCTCGCGCAGTTCGCCGTCAACGCGAACAGTCAGGAAACCCTTACGTCTCACGTTTTCAAAGAGCTCCTTGTAGTGTCCTTTGCGTGCCCTTACCAAGGGTGCCAGCAAGTATACCTTGTGTCCTTCGTAAGCATCGAGTATCAAACTGACAATCTGCTCTTCGGTGTATTTAATCATGCGTTCGCCCGAAGCATACGAGTAAGCCTCGGCAGCGCGGGCATAGAGCAAACGCAGGAAGTCGTAAATTTCAGTCACCGTTCCCACCGTCGAACGGGGGTTTTTGTTCGTGGTTTTTTGTTCGATGCTGATTACCGGGCTCAGTCCCGAAATATGGTCCACATCCGGTCGTTCCAGGTTATCGAGAAAATTCCGGGCGTATGCCGAGAAGGTTTCGATGTAGCGTCGTTGTCCTTCGGCATAAAGCGTATCGAAAGCCAAAGAGCTTTTACCCGAACCACTCAGTCCGGTAATCACACTCAGGCTGTAGCGCGGCAACGTCACATCCACATTTTTCAGGTTGTGCACTTTTGCGCCAAGTATCTCTATTTTCGATTGCGTCATCGTTACTTCTTTACGTGGTGTTTCTCATTGTGCGGCACCGTTCGTTTCGGTAAATCCGCGCAACAGATTGATTACTTTTTTAATGTGGTATTTACGTCCATCTGCACCACGGGCCAGGATGTGCAGGTAGTAAGCCCCGTCGGGCACATTGCTACCGCCGGACTTTCCGTCCCATCCACCTTCCAGGTCGCTCCACTCATAGAGTTTTTTACCCCATCGGTTAAACACCTGTGCCTTAAAGCTGATGATGCTTTTATAGCCTTCTTTCACGCGGAACACATCGTTGATGCCGTCGCCGTTGGGTGTAAAGGCATTAGGCACTTCAAGTTTCGATTCAGAAATCGTCACACTGAAGGGTTGGTCCATCACATATTCAATGGTGTCAGTACCTTGCACAAAACTGATGAGCAGTTCCACCGTATAACTGCCCGATTGGTTAAAGTCAAACTCCGTATCCTCGTCGTTACGCACCAGGAAAGGGGCCGACTCTCCGTTACGTGTAAAGCGCCATTCATACAGGGGCGTATAGTTACCCACGTTTTCGGGATTGGCTTTAAACGTAGCCTTGAAGGGGGCCGACCCGTCGTATTGCGTTTCGTTTTGTTCTGCCCCATCGGCATCCACGTAAGTCATGGTGGGATTGGCCGTAGGATATTCGTTCTGCGCCTGAAGGGTCAGTGCGCAAAGCATACCTATCAGCCAACATATCAGTTTTGTATTCATCAAAATCTCTGAATTTTATTTTGGTTGGTTCTTGGTAAAATTGCGAACAATGCAGTCGAACTGATTCGTATACAAAGGTAGTGAAAGGTGAGCGTAGTACCAAGCCAAAAGCGTGCTTTTGAGCGAAGGACTACCGAACCGCATCCTACATTATACAAAGGTACGATTATTTGCGCAATTTGTAAGTATTTCGTACAAAAAAGTAGCAAATACCGAACGCTTAGGCAATACACCACAAAGATATAAGCAAAAAAGGCCACATTCCCAAAAATCAGGGAATGTAGCCTTTTATCAATTACATAGGGCTTATGCCCAACAATTATTCAAATACTTCTTTGATGATGTACTTATCTACCATGGGATCGTCCTGATTTTCCGGGCCGATGAAGCCGACGTTCTTGTCGCCATACATCATACCGAAAGAGAAGATGCCATAGCCGGTATTTGAATACATGGCAGTACGTGAGTCGCTGTTTGAAAGGGCATTAGGATAGCCGATAATCTGGTGTTGGTTACCAGCTCCGTCATTCATACCATAACCGGTTTCGTACGATTCATCAAGCACAGTTACACTGGTAGCACCCTTTTTCCAAAGGAATGTTTTGGTTTTGTTGGTAACGTACAAGCCAGTGATACGACCCTTTGAGCGATAGTTTGAGTACTCCATGATTACATCGGGCTGCGCATCGAACAACCAGCTCTGGTAAACACCTACAGCATATTCTGTCCAGTCATCGGGCAGCGGCGTCATCACGTGCTTGGCATATTGTGCCTGACCACCGTTTTCGGTAAAGAACATCTGACCCTTATCGTTCAGATTGAACTTGTAAGTCTTACCGCCAGCCGTTACCGTACCTTCAGTACCGGCGTAGTTGTAAGTACCTTCAGCACCATTTACCGTAGCCTTGCTGTTTTCAGGAGTGAAATGAATCTTTGTTCCGTCGGCCAATTCCCAGTCGCCCCATACAGAAACCGACTGAACCTTAACAGGAACGAAGCTGGCCTCACTCTTATACTTGCCGAGCAGTTTGCTGTAAATATTCACGATATGGCGCTGCAAGTCATTGGTATAGTTGATAGCCACGCGAGCCGGAGCTTCATAGGGTGAATCTTCGAAATCGGCAACAATCATACCCACACGCTTGTCGTAAGTAGCCTTACCATTGCTGAGTACGTTGTAAAGTTTCGTCACGGGGTCATAACTCGTCACGTCGCAGATGGTATCACCCTTTTCGTTGAGCGTCAGGTTAACGGTATATTTTACATCATTTTCACCGGCCAAGTCATTTTCCCAAATACCCAATGACGGTTTTTCGGGATAGTTGATGGCAGGCATATCTTCGTCAAAGTTCTCGTTACATGAAACGAGAGCCAGACCCGCAACAAGGGCCATTGACAAATTTTTAATATAGGATTTCATGTGAATCGAAATTGATTGGTTCTTTAAAGTCAGTCGGCTGAACCAGTGAAGACTCAGCCGACTGAATCCTATGATTTATAATATAGAAACCGCTTTCCTTTTCCAACCTGAGGTTGAAAAAAGACTGAGTTTCTTAATTTTTGGGCCAGTTGGTCTCCAAATTCTTGTTGGCCTGCAAGTCCTGAGCGGGAATTTCCCAAACAAAGCGGAAGTTGTCAGCATCTACAGTCAGGTTCTGGAAACCGGGCTGCTTATTCAGGAAACCATCCTCAAGCTGCTGAGCCGGCATACGGCTAAAGCCTTTTTCCCAACGCTTCAAACAATCCAGACGGAAGCCTTCACCGCACATTTCGCGTGCCCATTCGTTCTTGATTTCCTGGAACAGTGCCTCACCGGTAGCCTTGATAGCCGAAGCACCACGCTTCTGGCGGAGCTCATTCAGGAAGCCACCTTCAGTCTGATTCAAGTTATACTGAGCCTCGGCTGCGATGAGATACATTTCAGCTACACGGAAAGCCTTCGTCATGTTGTAGAAGGTCTGACCTTCCACATCACCCGTCTTCAAGAGTGTGGGGTTACCCGGGAACTTGCCCACTGCCGTAGCATCTACCACCTGAACACCTGAAGATACGGTAGCAGGGATGAAGTAAGCAGAGAAACGGTAGTCATCGGCTTCATACAAGTCGAGCAAGCCCTGCGTAGGCAGGTATGAGCACGAGAAGCAATCATTCACAATGTCGTAGCCAATAAATGCACCATAGGTAGCAGCACGTTCGTCAGGCGTAAATGTAGGCTGATAGATGATTTCAGAACCTTCATCCATGTACCACATATTGGCAAAATCATCGGCATTATCAATGAGGGGGAACACGGCCATCACCTTCTTAGCCTCGTTGATAGCATCCTGATAACGCTTCATCTGCAAGTAAACGCGAGCGCGGAGGGCATGCACCGTGTGAATGCTGGGACGGCTGGGCATAATGTCCGTATTCTCGCCGAAGCAAGTTTCTGCTTCTTTCAAGTCAGCAAGAATCTGTTCGTAGGTCTTAGCCAACGAAGCACGATTAGGCTTCGTCAACACGTCTACCGTATAAACAAGAGGCAAACCGAGCGTAGATTCAGCAGTAGCAGCATCATAGTTCTTGCAGTAGCGCGTCACCATGCTGGCATAACCGTAAGCACGCGCAAAGTAGGCATCGGCCTTGAACTGCTTCAGCATCGTTGAATCTTCCTTGCTGCCTGCCACTTTATCGTTCAAACGGTCAATGTTGTTGATAACATTGTTGGCATTGGCAATCATGTTGTAAGAACTGCTCCAAAGACCATCGCCCTCGAACTGTGCAGTAGTGAACTGCCAGCTGGTTACCTGAAAGTAAGCCGTCGATTTCGAGGTCATATTGAACAAGTCAGACTGCACATCAGCCACTACGCCATAGCCGCCGGTCGCAACCGAACGGAGGCACGCGAGCAAACCAACATCAAACTTTTCGGCATCAGTTACCTCGGTCCAAAGTTGTTCAGTCGAAAGACTGGTTTCGGGAAACTGATCAAGTTCGCACGAAACCAAGGTTGGCACTGCCAAAGCGGTGCACAACATTGCTTTGAAAATATGTTTGTTCATTTTGTGTCGTGTAAAATTATCCATTCACTATTTTACGTCATGCGTTTCACCTTTGTGTTTTCGTTCTCCCTGCAGTCGTGAGGCTGCAGGGAAGAATCGAAAAATAGGGATATTTCATGTACGTTTCAAGCAAACGGCACATAAATTAGAAGCTCAAGTCAACACCTAAGGTGAAGTTACGAGTTGCCGGGTAACAACCCATTGAGATGTTCGTTCCGACTTCGGGGTCTGCACCCTTGTACTTCGTTACGGTGAATACGTTACGTGCCGTAAACGTGAAGCGAATATTGTCGAAGAAGTTTGTAGCCTCCATCCACTGCTTGGGCAGATCATAGCTCAGCGTCAAGTTCTTCAAACGGAGGAATGAAGAGTTTTCGAGCAAGTGGGTGTCGAACTGGGTTTGGTATTGGAAACCGGGAAGTTCGGCCAAATCGCCCGGACGCTTCCAGATGTGGAGCATGCTCTTATCCTGGTTGAAACCAGCAATTGCGTTATGGCTCGATGCTGCAAGCATCAAGTCGTTGTTCACCATATACTTCTTCAATGAGAAGGCAAAGTCAGCGTTCAGCGACAAGCCCTTCCATGAAGCAGTGAAACCGAAACCACCATTGTGGGGCGCATCCTGCGACTTACCCGTCAGCTGAGCCAAGTCATCGCTATAAGTCTTGGTCATGGTTTCGGGGTTGTAGTCGTAACCGGCTTCACCCTTGAATCCGGGCTTGTACCACATGGGCGCACCGTCGTTCTTGTCGACACCGGCGTAAATAGGCATGTAGAATTCCAGACTCTTACCTACAGTATAGTTAAGCAAGTAGTCGGGCATGGGCCATTCCTTCAAACCGTAGAACAACTCATCTACCTTGTTCTTGTTGAACGCGTAGTTAGCATATACGTTGAAGTAGAAGTCGCGATTGTTCACCACATCGTAGCTCAATTCCAATTCCACACCGCGGTTTGAAAGTTCACCGACGTTCACCGACTGTGAGCTAAAACCGGTAGTGGTGGGAAGGGGCACTGCGAGCAACATATCGAGCGTCTTGCGGTGGTAGAAGTTGAAGTCTACGCTCAAGCGGTCGAACAGGCGGGCGGTCAAACCAACGTTGGTCTGAATCTGCTTTTCCCAACCGAGTTCGGTATTGGCGGGCTGTGCAAGCACCCAACCGGCCTGTCCGTTATACTGAGTCTGACCCGTCAGGCCGAGGCTGGTGTAGTTACCGATTTCCGAGTTACCCGTTGAACCCACGGTAGCCTTGAACTGCAGGTTGGTCAACCAGTCGCGCGTTGAACGCATAAAGTCTTCAGCCGTGATGTTCCACATCAAACCGCCGCTGTAGAAGTTAGCACCGCGGTTGTTGGCACCGAAGCGTGAGCTTTGGTCGTTACGGATGGTAAAGTTGAGGTAATACTTATCGTTGAAGTTATAGTCCACACGACCGAAGAACGACAGGTATTCATACTTGCTAGACGTATAACCAGGTATTTCACCGGCAGTTACGTTACCCAAAGTCGGCAGACGGTCATCGCTCGTACCCTTACCCATAGCAGTAAAGCCGTTTGAAGAATACTTGATACCTTCCTGACCGGCGAGCAAAGTGAAGCTGTGCTTATCGGCAATCTTGAACTTATACTCGGCCGTATTCGTAATAGTCCACATCGAAGAGCGGCTATGGCTTTCAGAAGACTGACCTAAACCATTGTTTCCAGGGAAGCTGGGCAAAATGGTTTGCGTCGAACGCGTATCAAATGCGTTCAAGGCCAACTGCGACTTCAAGGTCAAGCCCTTCACCGGGGTAATCTGAGCGTATGCCGTTCCGTTGTAAACGATATCGTTCATTTTCATCGGCTGCAATTCTGCCAACCAATAGATATCCAACATATCAGAACCCCAGAACTGGTGCGGTTGGTCGCCCTCGGTCGTGGGATCCCAGTAAGTAGGATAGAAGTAAGAGGCTACCACCGAGTTCGTGGTTGAGTTAGCACGGTCGGTATTGGTGTAACCATCGGCCAAGCGGTCGGTATAAGCGATGCTCTGGCGCACACCGAAGGTCAACCAATCCTTGGGTTTCGTATCGAGATTGGTACGTACGGTGTAACGGTCGAAGTGCGAAATCTTCGTCAAACTCTTCTGCTTCATGTACGAAGCCGACACGTAGTAAGTAGTATTGCCCGAACCACCGCGGATAGCGAAGTCGGTGTTATACATCGGTGCAGCATTGTCGAAGAAGTGCTTCTGCCAGTTCGTGTTGGCACCGTGGAGTTTGTATTTCGTATATTGGTCGGTCGTGATGATACCGTTTTCGAGCTGGAACTGCAAGAGTTCGTTCGAGTTCATCGGGTCACCGATACCGCGAGCCAACTGGCTCCAACCTACGGTCTGACCTACCGTGATTTGTGCTTTTTCGTTAGCGCGTCCTTTCTTGGTGGTAATGTAAATTACACCGTTGGCAGCACGTGAACCGTAGATACTCGTTGCCGAAGCATCCTTCAGGGTCGTAATGCTCTCGATATCGTTATCGTTGAGCATCTGGAACATGGCACCATTGGCAGGCGAACCATCAATCACGATGAGCGGGCTGCTGCTGGCTCCCAGCGAACCGGTACCACGGAGCGTCATGGCAGTCTGATTCATGGCACCCACGTCACCCGACATAGTCGATACGTTCAAACCGGCCACCTTACCCTGGAGAGCATCAGCTACGTTGGGCACAGGTTTATCAGCGATTTGTTCGCTACCTACCTTTTTAACTGAACCGACAACCGTTCCGAGCTTCTGTCCCGTACCGTAACCTACGACTACGACTTCGCCCAGTTCGTTGTCCTTAAGCACTACTTCTACATTGCCTGCTACATCGAGAGTCTTCGACTCCATACCGATATAGGACACCTGAATCTTTTTAGCAGAAGCAGGCACGTTAGTGAGCTTAAAAGTACCGTTCGCGTTGGTGGTCGTAATAATTTTGGTTCCGGCCACGCGCACAGTAGCACCCATGATGGGTTCGCCGTGCGAATCGGTTACTTTACCCGTCACATGCTGCTGAGCTGAAGCCGTGGCTGCCGTAAGCAGTAAACCGGCTCCCAAGAGCACTAACTTTTTGTTCATAATATAACCATTAAATTAAACATTTATAGACTAAAGAGGATTGAAAGCTACTTAACTGATTGGGGCTAACAAGGGGCTTTGTTCACGATTTTGTAGCAAGAGCATACATTATCAGACAGCAAAGCACACAGAAACATAATTGCTCCTGTGTTAGATTTAGCCATTCTATTCAGCTTGTAAGTGTTGGTTGCTTTCTTTTTAACAAAATCCGCCTTCATCACCGGCAGCCTCTACAGCAATCCATCGAAAGGAGGGATTGCGAAGTGTGCCTTCTACATGCGTAGCTTTGCCTTCCACATGCGCAGCTTTACTTGATATCGAAAAGGAGCGGAATGAAGGTTGATTCTTTTTCAAAAACCGAAAGTAACTTATTCGGTTGAACAACACACCTTTAGTTGTTCGTGGGCCACACGCGCACGCTTTAAAATTTTCATTTCAAGAGCTTTGCTGAGGTGAAGCCCAACTTCGATTTTTGCAAAGATAGGGGCTTTTTTTAAATCAGCAAACATAATATGCAATTTTATCCAAAAAAATTAAGTATTACAGTGAGATACTTTCATTTTGATAGGTAAAAATTGCCCAATCGTGTAATTTTGGAAAAAACTCTTACATTCGCTAAACGTTCGTTTCAGAATGTAATTAAATAGTGCCGTAAAGGGGTTGCATACACAAGTCAATAGCAATTTCATGGGCTACATTACAATAGATTCAACCCATGATGACAAAAAAAATGAGTGGCAAAAATCTGGTTGGCATTCGGAGGTTTTAAAACCGCTGCCCCCTATTTAGAACCGCAGTACCCCGTCATTATTCGAAGGTTTTGAAACCGTGGCGCCCTATTCAGGAACCCCAACGCCCCGTAATTATTCGGAGGTTTTGAAACCGCGGC
>ERZ831979.912-NODE-912-length-29875-cov-162.551509_pt1 | contig 29875 bp, 25 predicted proteins | sample MGYA00519952_ERZ831979 | MGnify/ENA primary metagenome ERZ831979 (study PRJEB31850, sample SAMEA3708723) | human gut metagenome | biome: human gut; feature: human-associated habitat; material: faeces | place: China | collected 2014 ...
ACAACTTCCGCCAGTCAGCCATTCAGGGCATCATGAAGCGTATCAAGGCAAAGGGCGCCGAGGTGATTATCTATGAGCCAACATTGGAAGATGGAAGTACATTCTTTGGTAGCAAGGTTGTAAATGATATGAATGCTTTCAAGAAGCAGAGCCAGGCAATTATCGCCAACCGCTATGATGCTTGTCTGGATGATGTAAAGGACAAGGTATATACTAGAGATATTTTTAGAAGAGATTAAGATTATGGTAAGTTATAATATAGATTTAACAGGTAAGACAATCCTTGTTACAGGTGCAGCCGGATTTATCGGCAGCAATCTTGTAAAGCGTTTGTTTAATGATGTGGAGAACATCAAGGTGATAGGTATTGATAGTATTACAGATTACTATGATGTAAACATCAAGTTTGAACGTCTGAAGGAAATTGAGGCAATGGGTAAAGATTGGACGTTTGTTCATGACTCTATTGCCAATAAGGAGGCCATCGAGAAAATCTTCTCTGATAACCAGATTTCTGTGGTTGTAAATCTGGCAGCTCAGGCAGGTGTTCGCTATAGCATCACGAATCCTGATGCTTATATCCAAAGCAACCTCATTGGCTTCTATAACATCTTGGAGGCTTGTCGTCATCACGAGGTTGAGCATCTTGTATATGCCTCTTCTTCTTCAGTTTATGGAAGCAACAAAAAGGTTCCATATTCTACAGATGATAAGGTGGATAATCCTGTAAGTCTATATGCTGCTACAAAGAAGAGTAACGAGCTGATGGCTCATGCGTATTCTAAACTCTATAACATTCCAAGTACGGGCTTGAGATTCTTCACCGTGTATGGTCCTGCAGGTCGCCCTGATATGGCATACTTTGGATTTACCAACAAGCTAGTGAAGGGCGAAACCATCAAGATTTTCAACTATGGTAACTGCAAGCGTGACTTTACTTATGTAGATGATATAGTTGAGGGTATCGTAAGAGTAATGCAGCATGCCCCAGAGAAGCAGAATGGCGAGGATGGTTTACCTATCCCTCCGTATAAAGTATACAATATCGGCAACTCACATCCTGAGAATCTGCTGGAGTTTGTGAGCATCCTGCAGGAAGAGTTGATCCGTGCAGGTGTCTTACCTAAAGATTATGACTTTGAGGCACATAAGGAACTTGTACCGATGCAACCAGGTGATGTACCTGTTACTTATGCGGATACAACACCTTTGGAAGAAGATTTTGGTTACAAGCCATCTACTTCTTTACGTGAGGGATTACGTGCATTTGCCGAATGGTTTAAGAAGTATTATTTGTAAAAAAGTTAAGTAATTAAGGCTGAATTGGATAGTGTGTAGATAGCGCAACTCCGTCTTTTATTCATGAAACCCGAAGATATGCTGATTCAATCTTCAGAAGGCATATTTTTTCATATTCCTGGAACTATCTGTCCTTTATATATAGATGATAAAAAGGTATCTGAGCGGATGATGATTCAATAAAACGGGGATTTATAAATAAGGATATTATTCGGTAGGCGAAGCACCATTAGCATTTTTTATGAGCTACTTTTCGCTTTTGGTGTGGAGCCTGCCTTTTAAAACTAAAGATAATGGTAGAGTATATCATAGGATTTAAATTCTTGGCACCTTTGGCATCCAAAAATACACTTTCTTTTAGCAACGATGAAAGAGATTCTGTAGCAATAATTGATTTGATATAATTAATATAAAAAAAGGGTGAAGCATCATTGGTCTTAAGTTACTATTGCTTTTGATGTGGGCCGACTAAAAATATGAAAATAGGTTTAATAACTTTTCATGACACGAACAATTTTGGTTCGTATCTCCAGACATATGGATTGTATAAAAAAGTAGTTGATTTAGGTTTTGAATGTGAAATTGTGGATTATCAATGTAAAGCAATTCTTAATCGAGAACAATTTGGCTCTCATAGGTTTTCTTTAAATCCCAAACAAATATTAAAAGAGTTTCTGGTATATCGCTTTTTAAGAAAAAAATATAAAAATCTGAAAACTTGGCTTGCCGAAAACACTCATATAAGTAGGAAATTTGTTAAAAGTACAATTACTGAATCTGCTTCTGATTATGATAAGTTTCTTATAGGTAGTGATATTGTTTGGGGGATGGATATAATTGGCAAAGATACTACATATTTTCTGGATTTTATACAAGATTCTAGTAAAAAGTATGCGTTTTCGGCTTCTATTGGCGATGCTTGGTCTGTGGCAGATAAGAAATTGCTAAGACCTTTACTTCTTGATTTTTCTGGTATAGCTGTTAGGGAAGAAGAGGCTGCACAATGGGTAGAAGAAGTCATTAATGAGCGCCCTTCTGTTGTTTGTGATCCAACTATGTTATTATGTTCTGGGGAATGGAAAAAGCATGCAACTGATAAATATTTAAATGATAAATACGTTCTTGTTTATTTTCCTACGAAAAAGAATATTCTCGATGCTAAGAGATATGCTAAAAAGTATGGCTTAAAATGCTACATTGTGAATAATGGTATTCCAATAAGAGGTTTTAAATCAATAATGCCTACTAATATGGGAGATTTTCTTTCTTTATTTTGTAATGCTTCTTTTGTATTTACAGCTTCTTATCATGGTATGCTCTTTTCTATTTATTTTAATCGACAATTTGCCTATTACAATCGTGCACATAAATCTCGTATGAATACTTTAGCTTTCAAACTAGGAGTAAATAACCGAGATGGGGCGGTTTATGATGTAACTACGATGAAGGAAATTGATTATGAGAAAGTTGATGCTTTGGTTCAAGATTTTAGAAATAGCAGTATTTATATATTAAAATCAATGTTAAGTAGATAATGGTAAAAGAGATTTGTGATTCCAAAAAGTGTACAGGATGCGCTGCATGTAGAGATATATGTCCTAAGCAATGTATATCTATGTGTTTTGATTCGTTAGATGCACTTCATCCCTTCATAGATGAAACAAAATGTATTAATTGTGGCCTTTGTTTTAAAACCTGTCCTAATAATGTGGAGCTTTTATATAACAGACCTGAAAAAAATTGGGCTGCTTGGAGTAAAAATGAAGATATTCGAAGAACTTCAGCTTCTGGCGGAATTGCATGTGAATTATATCATTATTGGATAGAAAATGGGGGCGTTGCTGCAGGTGTAGTTTTTGAAAGAGAATCTGGGTGTCATTTTGTTCTGATTGAGAAACTTCAAGATATACCTGCAACGCAAAATTCTAAATATACATTTAGTGATACTAATGGAATATACAAAATTGTAAAGCAAAAATTACATGAAAACATACCTGTTCTGTTTATAGGTGTACCATGTCAGGTTGCTGGACTTTATAGTTTTCTCAAGAAAAAATATGAGAACCTTGTCACTGTAGATATTATCTGTCATGGAATGCCCCCTGCTTCTTATCTTCTACAACACATAGAATATATTGAATATAATAAAAAAAGTAAGGCGAATCAGATTTCTTTTAGAGATCCAGAATACCTAACATATACTTTTACATTCACTCTACGTAATACTCTGAATCAGGTGTTCTATCATAAGCGTGTGTTAAGTTCTGATAATTATCAGCTTGGTTATCACCGTGCTTTATTATACAGAGAAAATTGTTATTCTTGTAAATATGCTCGTAAAGAGAGAATTTCGGATTTAACAATTGGTGATTTTTCTGGCTTGGGATATTTTGCGCCCTGTAATTTCAATAATTTGAATGTAAGTTGTGTCCTGCAAAATACGGATGTTGGTGCCAGATTATTAGATAAGATGTCTTCTCGATTAATAATGTTTGAAAGACCTATGGAGGAAGCTTTTGAGGTAGAATTGCAACTTAAAGCACCATCTGTGAAGCATAAATTCAGAACTGTTTTTGAGGAGTATTACAGTAAAACTCATAACTTTGAAATTTCTGCAAATGCAGCATTGAAGAAAGAAAAACTTATAGCTATAAAAACTTCTTTTATTTTGATGATTAGGCATTTTGTTCATGATATTTTAACCTTCTTTTATATAAGATAATAAAAATGGCTACAAAAAATTCCACGATAGCAAAAAACACGATTTTTCTATCATTACGAATGATTTTTGTTTTGTTTATTTCTCTTTATACATCTAGAGTCTTTCTGAATGTTCTAGGCATTGTAGATTATGGAATAAGTAATGTTGTAACAGGATTTGTTTCCATGTTTGGCTTTCTTAACACGTCATTAGCAAATGGTATTCAGAGATTCTATAATTCGGAATTGGGACATAATACCGAAAATGGTGTAAAGAAAGTGTATAATACTTCTCTTGTTATTCAGGCTATGATTGCATTTGTTGTTGCCGTAATGCTGGAATCTCTAGGTTTGTGGTATATGTTTAACAAAATGGTAATACCTGAAGATCGTTTTTGGACAGCCTTTTGGATATATCAATGTGCTGCTATATCTTCCGTTGTTGTGATTATGCAATCACCATATTCTGCTGCAATTATGGCATATGAAAGAATGAATGTCTATGCGATATTTAGTATTTTTGATGTTTTGTTTAAGCTTGTATTTGCATTGGCTTTACCTTATATAGCAATTGATAGGTTATTAATGTATGGTGTTTTTTATCTAGTCGCATCTTTAATTGGATTTCTGTTAAATTACTTTTATTGTAAATGCGAGCTCGGTGAACTGAAATTAGGAAGATATATCGATAAAGGTATGTTCAAATCTATGCTTTCATTTTCAGGTTGGAATATGTTTGGTACTTTTGCTTGTATGGTAAGAGAGCAAGGTCTTAATCTTGTTTTAAACTTGTTCTTTGGACCTGTTATTAATGCTGCTCGTGGTATTGCATATCAAGTTACTGGAGCTTTGCAAGGTTTTGTATCTAATATCAGCCTTGCAGCAAAACCTCAAATGGTTCAATCTTATGCTACAGGGGATTCGTCTCGAACAATGACGTTGATGTATGCGATGAGTAAATTAAGCTATCTTATATTATTTGTCCTTTCATTGCCAATTATTTTAAATATAGATTATATTTTAAGATTATGGTTAGGTAATACTGTTCCTGATAAAGCTTCCATATTTGTTGTGCTCGTAGTCTTAACTAATTTTATGAATAATTTAAATGCTCCCTTATCAAATGTCGTTTATGCTACAGGCAAGATGCGTAATTATGAGCTGGTCTTTAGTTTAGTTAATTTGTCTATAATACCAATTTCATTTTTTGTTTTGGATTATGGAGCTCCTGCAGAATCTGCATTTGTGACTTATTTTATAATGTCGATTTTGGTTCAAATATGTTGCTTGTTTGTTCTGAAAACAATTGTGAATATTTCAATTAGAAGTTATTTTCTAAAACTAATATTACCATTGTTGTTGACAAGTGTAATTTCTTGTACTTTATTAATTGCTGTGCATAGTTTATTACCTCATAACTTAATAGGGATATTTGTTGAATACGTTTTCGTTTTTTTAGAAACAACCCTGTTTTTTTATTTTATTTGTTTAAATAATACAGAAAAAAAGAATATAATTAATTTAGTTAAAAAAGTAATAAAGCGATGAAAAGTTTTATAATTACTATAGATACTGAAGGCGATAACCTTTGGGACTATAAAAAGGGAACTCCTGTTAGTACAGAAAATACAAAGTTTATACCCCGTTTTCAAGAACTGTGTGAGAAGTTTGGGTTTAAGCCTGTTTGGTTGACTAACTATGAGATGATATGCGATTCTCTCTATGTTGAATATATTAAGGAGAAGCAAAAGATGGGCTTATGTGAAGTTGGAATTCATGTGCATGCATGGAACAATCCTCCTTTTTTTAATCTTAATGCTTGCTATAATGGAAATCCTTATCTTATAGAATATCCAAGAGAAGCTATGATTGAAAAATTCAAGGTGACGTACGACCTCATAAATGAGAGAATTGGAATTCCGCCCAAATCTCACAGAGCAGGAAGATGGGCTATGAATGATGAATATTTTAATTTGTTAAATCAATTTGATATAAAAGTAGATTGTTCTTATACACCTTTCGTTTCATGGGCTCATACGCAGGGGGAAACTGTCTTAGGAGCTAATGATTATAGTCATATTTGTCCTTATGAACATTTTATAGGTTCTGTTTTGGAAGTTCCAATGTCTATTAGACGTACTCACAAATTTTGGGGAACTAACTTAAGAGATAAATTAAGTTGTTTGATAAAAGGAAAAAATATTTGGCTTAGACCTGCTTGTTCCACCTACGAAGAGATGAATTGGCTATGTAATGCGATAGATAATGAAAAAAAATCGAATTATTTAGAGTTTATGATACACTCTTCAGAATTAATGCCTGGAGGTAGCCCATATTTTAAAACTACTCAAGCAGTAGAAGAGTTATTTCTAACTATTGAAAAGGTATTTTCTTTAGTAAAATCAAAAGGGTACGTAGGTTCAACTCTTTATGAATATTATCAAAAAGTAAATAATAAAAAAAGTAATATACAATGAAAATAGCATTTCATATAAACACCTTAACTAAAGGTGGTGCAGAACGAGCTGTGACGAATTTGGCTCAAGCATTTACTGAATTTGGTCATGAGGTTACAATAATTACTTCATTCAAAAATAAGTCAGAATATCAAGTTCCGAAGCAAGTTCGAAGAATTAATTTATCTGACACATATTCCAAGTCATTTTTTTATAGAATAATTGTACTTGCTTTTTTTCTAAGACGAACTTGCAATAAGGAAAAATTTGATGTTATTATTCCTTTTATTTCTGGCTCAATACTTAGGGCCTTATTTGCTTGTTGTTTTTCGAGCACTAAAATTATTGGATCAGTTCGAAATGATCCTGCTTATGAATATGCGGGATTGTTAGGTAAATTTATGTCCCATTTTTTAATGAACCATTTAGATGGATGTGTTTTCCAAACAAGCGATGCATGTCGTTATTTCCCCAAAAAGCTACAAAGCAAAGCTGTTGTTATTTTTAATTCGATAAAAGATGATTTTTTTATGGCTTCTAGAAGCCCTATTAGAAATAGAATTCTAAATTGTGGTCGCCTATGTCCTCAGAAAAATCAACTAATGCTTATTCGTGCTTTTTCCAAAGCTCATCAAAAAAATCCTAGTTTAGAATTACATATTTTTGGTAAGGGTGAGTTGTATAATGTTCTAAATGATGAGATTGAAATTTTAAATTTAAAATCTTGTGTGTTTTTAGAAGGTGAGACTTCTAATGTAAAAAAAGAATATGAACAATGTGATTTGTTTGTGCTTTCTTCAAATTTTGAGGGTATGCCAAATGCCTTAATGGAAGCAATGGCAGTAGGTGCTCCATGTATTTCTACTGATTGTCCATGTGGTGGTCCTCGTTCGTTAATTGAAAATAATGTTAATGGTATTCTTGTGCCTGTTAATGATGAATTAAGGATGTGCGACGCCATTATAAAACTAGTTAGTGACAGCAAATTATTATCCACTCTTGGTAATAATGCTTCAAATTCGGTGCGTAATCTAACTGGTGCCAGCATTGTAAAAATGTGGTTAGATTATGTGGCCAAAATATCAAACAAATAATTATGAAACTTTTTCAAAATTTAAAATTTCAAGATATTTTCCTTGTTGTTCATTTTTTGTTGTTTGTCGTTCTTTTAGGTTTACGAGATTTTACAGGAATGACTTTCAGCCAAATTTCGGTGTTAGGTTATATCTTGTCGTATTTATTTTTTGCAGATTTTAAACATATTGTTTATTATTCTGCCTTAGTTATACCAATGTTGTGTGGACTTTTCCTATTTGCTATATTATTCTTATTTATTGGAATGGTAATTAAGTCTCCAACAAAACTTAATCAGCAACAAATAGTATTCTCTTCAATTTTATGTACAATAGAACTTATAGATTATGCTTTTTTTGCAGATGGAAATGCTGAAATTAAAAAATCATTAATGTACTGTTCTTTTGTTGTTACGATATTTTATTTAATATTCTTAGATAATACAGTCATAGATAAGAAACTGTTTGTGAGACTATATTGTTATAGTACGGTCTTAGTCTTGATTTTTATTTTTGTGTCTACGATTTTGCAATGGGGGTTTTTACATATCTTGACAGGATATCGAATAGGTGATGTTGGTGGTTATTCTGATTTAAATACTAAATCAGAAACGCAAGCTATGTTCACTCTTAATGCTAACAGTTTGGGGTATTATGCCCTATATGTTTTTAGTACATTATTAATAGGTGTAAAAAAACTTAATTTCAATAGATATATTTATATGTTACTAATGTTATTGACCATTTTTATAGGTTTTTTATCCTTTAGTAGAACATTTCTATTGCTTTCTGCATTACTTTTTATAATTTCAATACTATCTGATTATAGTTTTAAAAAGATTTTTTTATCTGTCGTTATTTCTCTATTTGCCGTTATTTATTTATCGAGTATGTTATCTGATATATCTAGTGGTTTTATAAATAGATTTAATAATGGTGAGTTTAAAAGTGCTGGCGGAAGAACAGAGTTGTTTGAAAGTTATAATGAATACTTCTTGGACAATCCTCAATATTGGTTAACAGGCACAGGAGTTGCTTATTATAAAGATATATGTAAGCAAAGTAATTCAATGCACAATGGTACTCAGCAAATTTATATAAATACAGGTTTTATAGGTGTATTAACTTTTATAGCAATGTTTATTGCATTTAAAAGAAAATATAATATACATAGATTAAGTAAACCATATTATCTGCCTTTAATAGGTGTGTCGATTTTTTTGCAAACTTTGCAATTCTTAAATCCAACAGAGCTAATGTGCCCGATAATATTGGTTGCTATGGTACTTCGCATTGGAGCAGAAGATAAACATCGATTAAAATATAAAACATATGAAAATATTAATATTTGCTAATCAATTGTATCTAGGTGGTGCAGAAAGAGTCGCATCTTTAATTTCTAATGGTTTAAATTCACGAAACCATAAAGTTGTAATTGCTGCTGATATTACCAATTACCCTATAACTTATCACTTAGATAATGGTGTAAAACTTATAGATTTATCCCATGTGAATAAATCTGGCTTTTTTAATAAGTTAAAACGTATTTTTGAGCGTATATCTAAACGACGTACAATTATCAAGAAAGAAGATCCTGATGTTATCATCGCCTTTACTCACCAAGTTTTCTTTTGGACATTGATTGCTAATATTTTTTTGCGTATACCTTTAATAGCTTCAGATCATACGGCCATAGATAGAGATATGGGAACTTTCTCTAATCTAATTAGGGGCTTCTTTTATAAATATGCAGATGTCTTGACAATCTTAACGGAAAAAGATAAACAGTTATTAGGTAAAAAATTCCCCAATAAAATTGTTGTTCCTAATCCGCTAACATATGAAGTGTCAAAGGTTAATTATAAGATTAGAGAGAAAATTGTATTATGTGCTGGTCGTATATCATATTGGCAGGTCAAAGGTTTTGATCGCATTATTGAAATTTGGAGAAAATTATCCTCTAAGTATCCTGAATGGAAGTTATATATAGCAGGACCTGGTGATAATAATTCTATAGAATTTCTTGAATCTTTGATAAATAAATATCATCTATCTTCCTGTGTCACGTTATTGGGGCAAGTTGATGATATGAAATCATTGTATCAAAAAGTGGGTATATTTGCTTTACCTTCTCGTGTTGAGGGGTTTCCTATGGTTTTAATTGAAGCTATGTCTCAAGGATGCCCTTGTATTTCATTTGAGATGAATGGGGCTGTTCGGGAAATTATTGATAATGGAATAGATGGAATTTTAGTTGATGATGGAGACGTTTGTGCTTTTAGTCGAAAATTGGATAATCTTATGGAAGATTATTCTAAGAGAGAACGTATTTCAAAAGTGGCGCCTATTCATATTTCCAGATTTTCGATAGATAATATACTTAATATTTGGGAAAAAATAATAGTTAAATTGTTAAATAAATCATAATGAAAATAGCAACAATAACTTTTCAAAATACTAACAACTATGGAGCTTCTTTGCAGTGTTATGCATTACATAGAGCTTTAATGTTGCTTGGTGCCGAAACGAGAGTGATTCAATATGACAGTCCATATCTGAACAAGCCTTATAAATTAGCAGCACTGCGTGAAAAAGGTCTCTTTCGTTTTGTGTTAGGTAATATTTGGACATTATTGAGATCTCCTAGAAATAAGAAGTTCGGTGAATTTAACAAAAATATTAAGTTCACAAGAAAGGTCAATGAGAAAACAATATGTTCTTTAGCTTCTGAATTTGATCTGTTTATAACAGGTAGTGATCAAGTATGGAATGGCAATCTCTCAGGACATGATAGTAACTATTTTCTTTCTTTTGTGAAAGATTCAAAGAAGAGGGCTAGTTATGCTGCTAGTTTTGGCTTTTTGAACGTACCTAGCGGAGAATTAGAATGGTATAAACAACAAATTGCGGGATATCGTTATTATAATGTGCGTGAGACTAGTGGGCAGAAACTCGTAAAAGAGCTAACCGGTAAAGACGCCAAATTAACGATAGATCCAACTTTGCTTTTAGAGCAAAATGAATGGAGAAAAGTAATGAAAGCTCCTGCCGTAAAGGAACCTTATATATTGGTTTATCAGATTACACCTTCATTAAAATTGGCAAAAGTAGCGGAAAAACTTCATAAGCAAACAGGTTTTAAAGTCATCGCTATTCCTTTTATAATGGATTGGCCACATAGGTTTACAAGTCTGTTCAAAATAGGTCCTGCAGAATTCATTGGTTTATTTTGCAATGCTAGCTATATTGTTACTGATTCTTTTCATGGTACGGCTTTTTCGCTTATCTTCAACAGAAAATTTTGGTCGCTCTCGTCTCGTAAAGAATCAAGAATCACTAGCTTGTTAGATATCTTAGGTCTGAGTAATCGAATAATTTATTTCGATGAAAAAGTTCCTAACGATTTAACACTAGATATCAATTATGTTGATGCAAATGTTAAATTTGAACAATATCGCCAAAATGCTTTATCTGTTATCAAAGAGATGATTCATGAAAACTAATAGTATTATTAATAAAAACCTCTCTGATTGTTGTGGTTGTGGTAGCTGTAGAGATGTCTGCCCAAAGGAAGCCATATCTATGGTAGCGGACGATGAAGGTTTTCTTTATCCTCAAGTTTCTCAAGATAAATGTATAAACTGTGGCTTGTGCACTAAGAAATGTCCAACAGAACAGAATAATCTCACACAAAATAATCACATATTAGAATCTGTATGTGGTAAGTATGATAATTGTGAAAAAGTAAAACAAACTTCTTCTGGAGGCTTTTGTGATGCTGCTGCTTACCAATTTATAGAGTCTGGGGGTGTTGTGTATGGTGCTGCTTATTCTCAGGACTATCATACAGTAGTGGTAACCAGAATTGATAGGAAAGAGGATTTATTCAAGGTTCGTGGATCTAAATATGTCCAAACAATTAAGCCTTCTGGCATTTTTAAAGAGATAAAAGAAGATATTAAAAATAATACTCCTGTACTTTTTATTGGTGTTCCGTGTGATGTTGCTGCAGTTAAGAATCATATCGGTAACTCTTTATTGTTGACAACGATTGAAATAATATGTTCTGGGGTTCCTTCTCCTTTGGTTCATACTCAGTTTGTTTCCCATTTAGAAGAAAAGAAGAACTGCAAGGTCACCAGTTTTACTTATCGCAAGAAACAGCATGGCTGGCATTGGCCTTATGTTGAAGCTAAAAGCAATGATCGGGTTATTTACAACAAATCATGGAGTACGATGGCTTTAGGTTATGCGTTTTTGACTTTGGTAAGACCTTCTTGCTACAGATGTAAATTTAAGGGGATTTACAATAAGGCAGATATAACAGCAGGAGATTTTTGGGGACTCAAAAAGAGTGATTCAAGATACAATAAAAACGGCGTGTCTGCGGTAATCATTCATACCGAAAGAGGAAAGAAGCTTGTTAAGCAGTTACAGAATTTTGATTTTTCTCCAGCAACTTATGAGGAAATATTAAAGGGTAATCCACGATTGGTTTCTTGTCCTTCACAAAGACCAAACCGTAAGATATTCAGTGATAGTTTTAAGAAATATGGTTTGTTGAAAGCATATAAAAACTGTATGACTCCTAAAGATCACTTAAAGAATATAGTAATGAGCATTTATTCAATCTTAAATTTGAGATAAGATGAAAGTTAAAGTTTTGCATGTAATAGGTGGAATGGGACGTGGAGGGGCTCCGAGTTTCATTATTAATAACCTAATGAGAATGGATTGTAGTAAAATCCAATTTGATTTTCTAGTTAGAAATAATAACTGTGTCTTTACTGATATCATAGAATCTAAGGGAGGACGTGTTTTTGAAGTGCCTGCATTTCCAAGATACCTCGTGAAGAATTATAAGGCCACAGTTGATTTTTTTGCAAAGCATGGCGCTGAATATGATGTAATGCATGTTCACGCTAATGCTTTATACTATATTTTGCCTTTATTATTGGCAAAAAAAGTGGGTATAAAGAAGATAATCCTTCATAGTCATAATACACAATCTAATGTGCATTTTTTACAGCCTCTGCATTACTTAAATAAAATCTTTGTCTCACAGCTGGCTAATGTTTTTCTGGCTTGTGGAAAAGAAGCTGGTAAATGGATGTTTGGTAATCAGCCATTTGAAGTTATAAACAATGCTGTTGATACGACAAAATTTGCTTTTAATGATTTAAGCAGATCTGAGATTCGTACAGAACTTAATATTCCCGCTGATGCATTTGTTATTGGAAATGTGGGGCGCTTTGAACTAGCAAAAAACCATTCCCTTTTAGTTGATATATTCTATCATTTCTTACAAAAACATCCGAAATCACTATTATTGTTGGTCGGAGATGGTTCTTTAAAAAAAGAGATAGAAATCAAAGTTAAGAAGTTAGGTATATCGAATAGTGTATATTTCGCAGGTGTAAGAGGTGATATTGAAAAGCTTTATTCTGCAATGGATATAATGTTGATGCCGTCTCTTTTTGAAGGACTACCTTTTGTTGCTATAGAAGCTCAATGCTCAGGGCTTAAGTGTCTCCTTTCCGATGCTGTTACTTCTGAAGCAGTTGTTACGGATCTTTGTGATTCGGAATCTCTTGAGGCTTCCATAGAACAATGGTGTGACAAGATAGAACTTTTGATGAAAAAGAACGTTCTGAGAACGGAGTATTCTCTAATTGTGGCAGAAAAGAAATACGATATTAATTACACAGCAAATAGACTCCAACAAATTTATACACAATATTAATTATGAAGCGCATTTTAATAACATCTACTGATGTAATGATGATACAGTTTCTTGTACCGCATATCTTGCATCTTAAGCAGCATGGCTTTTGTGTAGATATAGCATGCTCAAGTGCTGCTGGTTATCAAGGTGAAAATTATCTTGAAAAAATAAAAAAAATATTGGGTGATGATTCTGATGTATCTTTTGTGAGAACAGAAAGAAATCCTTTGTCTTTCCGTAATTATTTGGGTTATAAAGATCTAGCAGCCATTATTGATAGGAGAAATTATGATTTGATTTGGACTAATGAACCTGTTATGAGTGTTATGACTCGACTTGCAGCAAGAAAGGCCAGAAAGAAGAATCATACAAAACTGTTATATCTAGTTCATGGATTTCATTTCTTTAAGGGTGCTCCTAAGATAAACTGGATTGTTTATCCAATAGAGAAATTTATGGCAAGATATTGTGATGCGATGACAATGATAAATTGGGAAGATTACCATTTTACCCAAAAACACTTTGGTAATGTACCTGTATATCATATTGATGGAATTGGTTTGGATGTAACTAAATTCTCAAAGATTCAAATTGATACTAATCGTAAACGTTTAGAATTAGGTTTTACAGCTGATGATATTTTACTATTATCTGTAGGTGAATTGCAGTATAGAAAAAACCATGCAGTAGTAATTAGAGCTCTTGCAGAATTAAAGAATCCGAATGTCAAATATATAATTTGTGGATGTGGAGCCTTGAAAGATCATCTTCTTGACCTTGCAGAGAAACTGGGTGTAAAAAAACAATTATATTTATTGGGGCACCGCTACGATATAGCTGAAATCTTGAAAACAGTTGATGTCTTTGTACATCCATCAATAAGAGAAGGTTTAGGTATTGCAGCGATAGAAGCTATGTCTGCAGGATTACCAATTATAACTTCTAATGTACAAGGAATAGTTGATTATTCTAAAAATGATTTAACTGGTTATTGCTTGGATCCAAACGATGTACAGGGTTTTACTAATGCATTGAAAACTGTTATCAATAATAAAGAGTTAAGAACAAAAATGGGGCATTATAATATAGAGGCGTCAATGAAATATGATATAAGTAATTCGTGTGTTCAAGTAGAATCTATCATTAATGATATCTTAGCAAAGTCATAATATTATGTTGAAGTTAATGTATATAACCAATCGACCTGAAGTCGCTGAGATTGCTGAGCAGGCTGGTGTTGATTGGATCTTTGTCGATATGGAATTTATCGGCAAAGATGCTAGGCAGGGAGGCTTAGATACCGTACAGAATCATCATACAGTTGAGGATGTACGAAGAATCAAGCAATCTGTTACCAATGCGAAAGTGTTGGTACGAGTAAATCCTATTCATGGTGCATTAGATAATTATCCTTCTTCTAAGGATGAGATTGATGCAACGATTGAAGCTGGTGCAGACATCTTGATGTTGCCTTTCTTCCATACGGTACAAGAGGTTGAACAGTTTGTCAAGTATGTAGGTGGACGAGCTAAGACTTGTCTCTTGCTTGAGACACCTTCTGCAGCAATCCTCTTGGATGATATTTTGAAAGTTCCTGGAATTGATATGATTCATATCGGTCTCAATGATCTGCATCTCGCAATGGGCATGAAATTTATGTTCCAGCTTCTTACAGATGGCGTTGTAGATCAGTTGGCAAATAAGATCAAGGCTAAAGGTATTCCTTTCGGTTTTGGCGGTATTGCAAGAATGAATTCTGGAATGCTTCCTGGAGCTGCAGTCTTGAAAGAGCATTATCGTTTAGGATCCTCTATGGTTATTGTGAGCAGAAGTTTCTGCAATACAGATAAGGTTACTGACCTTGATGAAATCCGACAGATTTTCAATGAAGGTATAGGCGAGATTAGAGACTTAGAAAAGGAAGCCCAAGCTGCTGTTGATTATTTTACCAGCAATCATAAGCAGGTGGAGGATTCTGTAGATAAAATAGTAGAACTTATAAAAGCAAAGAAATAATGGAAATCAATAAAGGTGTGATAGCTAAGCTTCGTGCAGAATATGGTGATGCTTTCTATCTTTTGGATAGCAAGCAATATCAGAAGAACTTTTTGGAGTTGCGAGATACCTTCCGTAGTATCTATCCGAACTTCAATATTGCTTATTCTTATAAGACAAACTATACTCCAAAGTTCTGTAAAATCGTAGATCAACTGGGCGGTTACGCTGAAGTCGTATCTGAAATGGAAATGGAGATAGCTCTTCGTTGTGGCGTTAAGCATCAACGAATCATCTGGAATGGTCCTATCAAGAATCCTCAGAAATTAGAAGAGTTCCTTGTTGCTGGTGGTACTGACAATATTGACTCTTTAGATGAGTTGGAAATAATTAAGGGGATTGTAGAGCGTCATCCGAATACTACAATCCATCTTGGAATTCGCTGTAATTACGAAGTGGGAGATGGGGTCGTTAGCCGTTTCGGATTTGATGTAGATAGTGATGATTTTAAGGAAGTATTGAACTTTGTTCAGAATACCCCTAATGTTCATTTTGTCAATTTCCAGTGCCACTTTGCCAAGCGCCAGATAGAGTATTGGCCTGCACGAGCCAAAGGTATGGTTGATTTGATTGACCGGTTGGGAATCATTCCTGAAAGAATTGATATTGGTGGAGGCTTGTTTGGTAAGATGGCAGATTCATTGAAGGCACAGTTTACCAATGAGATTCCTTGTTATATGGATTATGCAAAGGCTGCAGCTACTGTATTTGCTGATTATTTCGCAAATAGGGATGTTAAACCAGAACTGCTGATAGAACCAGGAAGTGCGGTAGTGGGTGACTGCATGAAGTTTGTGGGAACTGTCAAAACTATCAAGGATGTGAGAGGTAAGAAGTTTGCTACTGTATTGGGGAGTCAGAAGAATATCAGCATGAGTGGTGTTAATCCTCCTATGGAAGTCATTGCCATGGGTAATGAACAGGCGGAATATGATAATCTGGATTTTGTAGGATTCACCTGTATTGAGGGTGATGTTCTTTATCGCAATTATCAAGGTAAGCTTGCCAAGAATGATGCTATAGTAATCAGTAACTGTGGTAGTTATTCGTTAGTGATGAAGCCACCATTTATCTTGCCTAACTTCCCTGTGCTTGATATTTGTGGTGAGCATACTGAAGTGATTAAGCGTGGTGAGGTTTTTGATGATCTCTTCCATACCTTTGCATTTTAAACTACTCTATAAATATGTATAATCTCAATCTTTTTATCAAGAGAGCATTTGATATCATTTCCTGCTCTATCGCAATCCTACTGCTCACTCCAGTCTGGATTGTGGTTGCTATAGCCATCAAGTTGGATTCTAAAGGTCCTGTCTTCTTTAAACAAGGAAGAAGAACCAAGGATGGAAGAGTTTTCAAAATGTTGAAGTTCCGCTCGATGTGTGTGGGTGCAGAGAAACAAGGTACAGGATTGTTCTCTTACGATAATGACCCTCGCGTCACTAAGGTGGGTGCTTTCCTTCGTAAAACGAGTCTTGATGAGATACCGCAATTCTTTAACGTTCTGATGGGTGACATCTCTGTTGTTGGTCCTCGTCCATGTGTTACATACGAACTTGGTGATTATGATACGCTGAATAAGAAATATAAAAAGCGTTTCCAGGTAAAGGGTGGTATCACTGGACTGGCTCAATGTAAAGGTAGAAATGAGAACTCATGGGATGAGAAGGTTACCTATGATGGTCAGTATGTAGATCTCTTTAAGAAAGAAGGAGTCTGGATTGATATCAAAATTCTTTGGTGGTCTGTAATTAAGGTGTTCCAAAGTGCGAATATCAATGAAGACCAGAGAGAGGGTATGAGTGCGGAGCAATCTGCAGAATTGGATGATGAGGAAGTGAAGAGAATTGCTCATCTTCCTGATGAAGAATAAACTAATTTAAAAAAAATATTTGATATGAAGTACGATGTTGCTCATAGAAGAATCTGGCTTAAGGGCGAGATTCTTGATGTAAATGATGCTATGGTGAATGTTTTGTCACCAACATCACAGTTTGGATTGAACGTATTTGAAGGTATTCCATGTTATTGGAATGAGGATACCAAACAGCTTTATGCTTTCAGATTAAGTGATCACTATGATCGCTTGATCCGTTCTGCCAAATTGATCCAATTTGATTTGAAATATACCAAGAATGATTTCAAGAAGGCTTTGGTTGATACGGTACAGGCTAATGAGTATGATGAGAACTTAAGTGTTCGTCAGACTTTGTTTGTAGATGGATTTGGTAGTTGGGGCTCTGATGGTCCTGTAGAAATGTTTGTGGCACCAATTCCACGTGGTAGAACCAGTGCTGAGTATAACAAGAAGGGATTGAACTGCTGCATTACTTCTTGGAGACGTATCTCGGACGAGAACCTTAGCCCACGTATCAAATGTGGTGCAAACTATATCAACAGCCGTGTGGGACAACGTGAAGCTTTACGCAATGGATATGATACATGTATCTTCTTGAATGAAGCTGGTAAAGTTGCTGAAGGTCCAGGTAGTTGTTTCTTTATGGTAAAGGGTGATACTCTGATTACTCCTCGATTGACAGATAGTGTGTTGGAGTCTATTACTCGTGATACTATTATCCGTTTGGCTCAGGAAGAGTTGGGCTTAAAGGTGGAGGAACGTACTATTGATCGTACTGAGTTGTATATGGCTGATGAAGCATTCCTTTGTGGTAGTGCCATGGAGATTACTCCAATCTATACTATCGATAGATACGCTATCGGAACAGGTGAACAGGGAGAAGTTACCAAACGTCTCCATTTGACTTATTTGGATTGTGTACGTGGTAAATTGGCTAACCGAATGGATTGGCTGACACCTATTTATTAAAATATAAAGACTCCTGTCTTGAAAATCAAAATAGACAGGAGTCCTTTAATGAAAATATCTATTTTGGGTAATCCTGTAACATATTCTATTGAGCATTTGGCAGATGTTTCAAAAGACATACCTAATATGGTTGTGCAGTTGTCATTTCTGGTAATGAGCGGCATTATCGTTTTGGTATTTGCATTTGCTAAGAATCTCAAAGGAGCAAGAATCGGTGTAATGACCACTTTGCTTATTGAGTATATGTTTCTCATATTGGGTTCGACAGTAATTTATAGAACACCGGGAGATACATATATGTATAAGCTTACTCCTTTCTGGAGTTATGTGGCCATTGCTGATGGGCAGAAAGAATTGATAGAAGAGAATCTACTCAATGTTGCACTAGGCATTCCTTTTGGGTTCCTGCTAAGTTTCATCTGTACTAAGAATGCATTGCTAAAATCATTCTTATTCGGTGCTGCTTTCTCTGCCTGCATAGAACTTTCACAACTGTTTTTCAAGCGAGGCTTGTGTGAATGCGATGATTTGTTTCATAATACGCTAGGTAGTGTGGTAGGATATGGAATAGGTATGCTGATGATTGTTGGTATTAGAAAAGTTAGGGGAAGTAAAATTCTTCGAACCACCTAGTTCCTCCTTCCAAGGAGGACTCCACATCTCTCACCAAGCCTCTCTCTTGCCCGAAGAGAGAGGATGTAACCGCCCTCCGGTGCTCGGAACCGCTTTGCTATAAGGTTGGCGGGGCATCAAAGCCCTCGCCAGGTTGTGCGGGATGGGACCGCATGGGGATAAAAGCTTTGGGTAAGCAGATTCATTAATCAATATAACTGCACAATTATGTATACATTTTTAGATTATATGTTCAAGGTGCTCAAAGTGGCAGCCAATAATGAACAACAGAAAGATTTGGCGGCTTTGGCGATTTGTGCGAATAATTTAGAAGCTATTGCTGTCCTGCAAAGACTCCATCAGTATTGCTTGAATATAGGCGACTTACAACATGCTGAAGAAATTCAGCAAGAGATTATCAGATGTCAAAATGAAATTTCACAAGAGTTTTTGGAAAAGGCACTGAGAAGCAGGAATAATACATAAGTGGTAATAATGCCGTATCTATACTGTAGCCATAATCTTGTTTTATAAGATAGTTGAAACGACAGTATAAAGGGCTACGCTTCCATGTTTCAGATGCGGAAAAATAGAAGAGGCAAAGGTGTGTGTGTAGCTATCCTGCACCCTACAAACGATACAAAATATTTTTTTTCAAAAAACTGATAGGTGTAACTATTTGTAATATAGTGGGGACGCTGTATTGGTGATATACTCTGTACCTAAAATTAAAACAATTAATTTGGCGATTAATATATGAATATTCAAAAGCAATTTGATACTGTGACTGGTGCGTTGAATATCTTTGATATGTCGTACTTGATTTCTGGAACGGCTATGTTGGGGCTTTTGATATATGCGTTTCCAGAGTTTAAAGGTTTTGTGTTTCATAAGATTCAGGTGATATTATCCGTGGCTGTATGTATCATTATAGCATACGTGCTGGGGATGATAAGTTGGATAGCTGGTAAGCAATTTCGCTGTTGGATCATGAAGCGTTTCGAAAATAAATCCAAAGATGACTATCTGAATTCTACGTTTGAGGACACTGCAAAGCATTTCGTATTCAAAAATGAGACCATAACAAAATTGATGGCTGATAGTAAGAGCGTGGCTTATTCGTATATGTGGATGAGATTGGACAAATCTCAAAGCGAGGATTGCCGTAATCGCTTCGTGTATATATCTCGTTTTTGGGTCTTAAGGGCGATATATGAAGGACTTATTCTGCCTGTCATGTTTTTGTCTGTTACTGTTTTCGTGCGTTGTTGTCCTGTATGGAATGACTTCGGTGAAGCTTTCATTCAATGGTTTGATGGATGGTGTGGTTTCCCTATCCATCCAGTTTTCGGAAAAATACTAGTAGGCTTGCTCTTTGCTTTGATTTTTAGTATTATTGCTGGGATATTCATAAAATTGCTGATTGATGAGGCAAAGAAGTGTATTGATACTCAGGTAAGAGAAGTGATAGTGGCATATTATTATTATTACGAAGAAGATGATACTCATCAAGATATAACTTAATCTTATATTCTTTAAATTATGGCATTTATTCCTAAAGATGTTATTGAAAAGTTGAATGAGCTTTCTTGTGAGAGTGTTGCAGAAAAGCTCGGCGTTGATGTGAAACATCATAAGGCATTGTGCATTGCGCATGATGAGGAGCATCCTAGTATGGCTTTTTGGGGAGAGAACCGTAGTAGGTGGTACTGTTTTTCCTGTAAAGCTGGAGGCAATGCCATTAAGTTTGTTCAGTTAAAAGGTGGCTTGGACTTTAATCAGGCTTGTGAATGGTTATGTGAACAATTTGGTATATATCTTGATCATACCTCCAAAAATATCAAGATTAAACCGACAACGCCAAAGCATTTTAAGATAAAGCAAGAAAATACTGTTAAACCGTTTGCCAAAGAAGTTGCGCAGTTCGTGCTAAATCATTGTACTTTGACTAAGCAAGGACGTAAATTCCTGTTTGATGAAAGAAAGCTCGATCCGGAAGTCATCAAGTCTCTGAACATTGTTTCTTTGGATTCTCCATGGAAACTTCTAGAACAATTGAAATCTACATTTTCTGAGGAAGTGTTGAAAAACAGCGGATTGGTAAATGCAAATATGAATTTGTGTGTGTTCACTCCTTGTCTGTTCTTTCCTTATTATGATATTGATGGTACTTTGGTTGGGCTTCAATCTCGGTATCTGGGTGAGAATAATAAAAAGCAAATACCTCGTTTTCAGTTTATTTCTGCTCAAAAGACCAGACTTTTTAACTTACCTGTCTTGAATGAACTGAAAAATGGAGATGACTTATATATAAGTGAAGGTATTACGGATTGTCTTTCCTTATTGTCTTCTGGTAAAAAGGCATTAGCAATACCGAGTGCAACAATATTGCCTAAAATGGATCTGATGAAGTTAGCAAAGTTTCATCTGCATATGTATCCGGATACGGATGATGCAGGACAGCTGGCTTTTCGTCAACTCCAAAGTTTTTTTATTAATCTCTATACTCCATTGAGTTTAGAGGAACTTCCTGAAGGTGTAAAAGACTATAGTGAATATTATATGAAAGAATATGGCAAAAAAGAAAGATAGTGAGGTAAAAGAGTATACAGCATCTTGGTTACTGCAAGATCTTCAACGACAGATAGAATTGGAAGAGGAGAATGCTAAACAAAAAAGGGAAAAGACAGGGAAAAATACTTTTTACGATAAAAGTATATTGCGTGACAAGCAACATAAATTGAAGGTATTGAACTTCTTGCTAAACTTGAATGTAGAAAATGTAGATAAAAAGGAAGAGGTTGAAGATTTTGTGAAAATGTTGGTGAGTCAGAATGAGCCTCTTTTTGGCTTTACATTTTTCTTGTCATCTAATCCTCATTTTGATTATAACTGGAGTTATTTGAGAAAACAGTGTGATAACTTTCAGACCAAGTTGACAGCCTTATATCTGTTTTTCAACAATATGTTCCTTGCTGTCAATAGTCTGGTGAAACTAGAGAAAAAATATAAGAGGTGTGAGTTTGTCTTTAATGGCTTGTTTTGCTTATCTTTCCAAGAAGGTTCTCTTCTGCCTGAAATAACCTTGAAATGGGATAAGTTTAACAATCTTCTTTCGGTTGAGCATGGCATCTCGATTACGGTAATGGAAGACAAGCTACTGTTGTTTGCCATGAAATGCAAACGCAGTGATAAAGATGAATTGAAAGATGCTAAAATAGAGAACTCTATAAATGTTCTCATCGATAAATTCAAAGATGTTTGGAAAGGGTACCATCATGAATGAAATCAATAATAATGAAATCCTTTCTTTGCGAGAGAAGATTCTGAATGATTGCAATATCTACAATGCTATTTACAGCTTGGAGTCTTATGTTTTCGATAAAGGTCTGCTTGATAGCAAAGCTGAGGTTATGGGAAAAGATCAGGTTATGATTGCTAAAAGCGATCTTGAACTTTACTATGCCTTGGGTGACAAGTATAACGCTGACCTTATTACAAAAGTCATAGATGCTTGTAAATGCCGTCTTAAGGATATTCTTGATCCTGATAAAAGAGAGCTTTTTGAAATATCTGTGTATTTCAGAATGAAAAAGGTAGATGATGATGGAAAACTCATTTACCGTCCTATGCATACAGCTCGTCTGATAGATATGATATGCATGGTATGTATTCTGACTTGGTTGATGTATGATGATGATAACGAAAAGCGTAGCCTGTCTGAACTTTCCAAGTTGATACCTCATAACTTTTATGGAAATCTTCCAAGTACAGATGTACAATACTTATTTAAAGCCTGGAAGCAACAGTATAAGGCATTTTCTGATGATGTCATCGAGAATTGTCGAAATTACAAGAATAATCATCGCTATCTGACAGAAGTTAGTCTTGATATCCAAAACTTTTTCCCTTCTGTTTCTCCTGAATATCTATATAATCTTATAATAGATAAATTATCCGCTACTTTTTCGTTGAGCAAAGATGGAAAGCCGAATGATGATTTGGAGACCTTGAAAATTGCAGTTGCTAAGCTTCTTTATTTTAAAATCTCTCCATTAAATATAGAATCGTGGCAGGATGAATATTATATTGAAGGTTATCAAAAGGCTAGCGGGAATTCTTTTTATATGAATTGTGGTATACCTCAAGGGTTACCACAGTCTTATTTCTTTGGTAATCTCTGCATGTTGGAGGTTAAAAAAAGAATGATGTCGGAAAAACTATTTGATGGTGATGCTTACTTCTATGTTGATGACTCCGTAATTTATATAAAGTCAGAATTGGATGTAAGTCAGTTTAATGATAAAATTGAAGCTTTAAACGATGATTTAGAGAGTCTATTTGAAAAATCCCAAAAGAAGGATCATGATTTTTATGAATTACTGCCTAAGAAAAGTAAAACTTTTCAGGAACAGTTAAAATATAAAGTGAAATTTCATACCAAAGGTAAAAGCTCATGTATTTATATAGATGATGCAGATAACCACCTTGATGGATTGCAAGATATAAAACGGTGTGTATCTAATTCTGGCAGTCTGTTCTGGAGCCTTGATGATATTGATGATTCTATTTCCTATAAGAAACTTTGTGCTATAAAAGAAGTTGTTGATGCAGAGTTGAAACAGCTTCAGGATAAAAAGAATGAAACCGATAATGGGGGTAGGGTAACGGAAAGTGAAGCTGCTAGAATAAAGCTGCTAAAGCGGTATAAAAAATATTTTCTCTATCGTATTAGCTTATTTAATCTGAAAATAGACTTGGAGTCAGAAAATAGACTTTGGGACAGTTTTACTCATAAGTTAGAACAAGCTGGTAAAGATGAGCTAGGTGATTGGCTTGAAAGAAACGAAGAAGAAATTTTTCAATCGGAATACAGGCTTCTCATTGAGAAAATATCTCAAAAGAAAGGTAAAGAAATAAAGAAACAAATTGAAAATTTTGAATCAGAATATACACAGAAGAACAAACCGACAAGTAATTTTCTGTACTATCAAAAAGATGTTGAGAATTCGATAGCTATGAAAGCTATCAATATCGATAAGTATGCTTCACTCAGACGTTGGGTGAAAGAAAACTATAGTGGAAATATAGGGTTGAAACAGACTGCAAATTTTTCAAGGTTCTGTGAATTCTTGAAAGATATATCTTCTGATTGTTTAGATGATTCATGTGGGTGTTATTGTCCAATTGGAATAGAAAAATGCTCTAGATTTGTTAGGCACAATTCTCCAGACTTTCTACGCAGGATATTGAATGTGTATTTCTCGGAGTCAATAGGAGTGAGATGTTCTGACGATCATTCTTTTATCAAGTCCAATTCTAAGAAACTATGCTATACAGAGCTTCGTATCTTACTACGTTTAAGAAATCGAAATTTTGAGTTTAATGAGTTTGAGAGATTTGTAGCAAGTATCGATAACGATAATATTTCCAACCAAATGAAGGTTGACATGGCACTCATAGGAGTACTTGGAACATTCATACATCTTGTGAAGAACCCGGATTGGATTGATGATTTGATTCAAACTCATCGTATCACAAAAGGACTTTGGTATAATGGGTCCAAGTTTCTAAATGCTTATACTTTGCACAACGAGGAACATGCTGTTGCTCTTGTTAATCAGGCTGCTCATATTGTAAAGACGATAGATTATTTCGACCTGAAGTCTATAGATTATTATATCTTGTTCCTGGCATGTTACTTACATGATATCAGTATGGTGATACACCCTGACCTTTATAAGTTGGGATCTCCAAATAGTGATACGTTTGAGTTCGTATCAGAACAGGTTCTGAAAATGCAAAAGTCGGTATCGGAATTCTTTGGTATTTATAAGAAAGATGATAAAATGAAAAAGCGTAATGCTCATTATAAAGAAGCAGGTAATCATCTTATAGAGGTCTTTGAAGCTGTTTATGATTTCTTTAGTGATAGGACACGAGAAAGACATCATATTGACAGTGCGAATTTTATCTTATCTAAAGCGCATTCGTTGCTGGACTATCTGGAACCAACTCTTCTTTCATTCGTGGCAAAGGTTTCAGAGAGCCATGGCTGGGATTACAAAGATGTTTATGGTTTAAAATCAAGAGCGAAAAGAGACACTGTCAGTCTCAAATACTTGATGATACTCATTCGTTTAGCAGATTCGTTTGATGTTGCCAATGATAGGGTTAACTATCATCTGCTGCGTCAAAATGTTAGCTTCTTATCTGATATATCTCGTTTTCATTGGATATCTCATTTGATTACTGATAAGCTGGAGTTTGATGCTGATTATGAGACCCATATTCTTGATACAAATGGTGTGGATTTGTACGATAAGCCAATAACAGAGAAGCTTATTGTTAGACTTTATTTGAATGTTAAATATCTGACAACTGTTACGAAGCAAAATCAATGTGAAGGCTGTGAATGCAGTTTGGAAGATGGTAACATCCATATTAGAATTATAGGTGGTCCTGAAAAAGATATTGACTTAGTATGCAAAAGTGAGAAGTGTACATTGATGTGTTTTTGGATGATGAAGAAGCATGAATGGCTCATTAAAGAGTTACGAGCTCTGAAAGAGTATTTGTTCTCTGTTAATAACTCTTTGATTTCAACGCAAATTGAAATGCAAATCATTTGCAAGAATGATATGAAACTGGATGCTGATTTGTTTGATGATGTTTCTCATTTCTTAAAAGTGGAATAAAGTAGTACTTCTATGGTACCAATACAGCGCTATCGTCAAATAGGATACATTTTAAGTTAAAAAGATGTTATTTTTGATAAAAAACTTGTTTGGTATTGAAAAAACATGTATATTTGCGCTGATAAATAAAATGCATCGATATGGATGAAGATGGAAACGAAAAAAATACTTAGCCAATAAGCATCGTGGCGGTGAAAGTGGTAGACGAGGTAATCTCTATGAAGCCTATTATGCTGTTTTTGCAATATTCCGTGAAATAGCTAATGGGAATTATTCGACTATCGTCTCAGGGCAAGTTAAAGATGCTTATGTGGATGATTTGCTTATTTCTGATGGTACTACGAATGTTTATCATCAATTAAAGAATAAGAAAAATCCATCTTGGGGGAGTATGGAACATGGGGAATTGAAATATGATTTCTCCATGCAGAAGAAGCTATGTGAAGAGCGGGCTGAAAGGTTCTCTTTAAAACTCGTGGTTAGTGAACAAAAAGATAGTCTGATAGAGAGTATGCCTGATGGCTTGAAAGGGGTTACCTCTGTAGAATCCTATCCGATGTTGCACTGCTTGAATGAATACATTTATTGGCAAGATTTTGCAGATGTAGCTTATAAGGCTGTTGGCTGTAAACCAGGTGAGAATAACAAGATTGAAGTAGTATCAATGATTCTCATCTCGTTATGGCAAGCTGATGCGTATAGCGACATGGATGTAAAGGGGTATTGGACTATGATGGAACATAAGTGGTATGGTGGAAAGCCAATAGATGAAACTTTAAAAGATCAATTGGTTACACTGCTGAGTGGCATGGGCTTCTCTTTAAAGGTTGATAAAAATGTGATAGAATGGAGTTTTCTGCATTTTGAGGGTACTCTTAAGTTAAACGACAAAAAGATGAGTAGCTTATTGGAGATTCAAGATGTAGAAACTATGATTCAAAACTTGATTTAAAATGGAAGGATTATGGCTAGAATATTTGAAAATTTAAATCATGAAAACAAGCTGAAAGTTAAACAGGCTTTAACTCTGCTCATAAAGCCGAATGTAGATTCTGCAGAATATCGTATGGCCTTTTCGGAGTTAGGTTCTGAACTTGGTATATTAATAACTGAAAAGTATCCTGACTTAGGAAAAGTGTTGCTTGTCTGTGCATCTGAAGATGCTGATTGGTTGGCGAAAGGTTTGATAGATAGTTTGCATCATAACATTGGACTGGCTGTTTTGTGGTCTAATAGGATTACTATTTGCCAAGATCCAAAGATTGAGGTTTCAGAAATCAATAAATCTTATGTAGATATAGAGGGTGATACTTGTGATACGATGATTGTCGTAAAATCGATTATCAGTACTTCCTGTGTTGTAAAATCACAGTTGAACTATCTTGTGAAACGTGTAAATCCGCAGAAAATTATTATCGCAGCTCCTGTCATGTTTGTAAGCGCTAAGGAAAGTTTAATGAATGAGTTCCCTTCTTCGGTTTCATCTAAATTTAAATTCCTTACATTTGCTATTGATGATGTCAGAGACGATAAGGGTGTTGTGTTACCGGGTGTAGGCGGTATGGTGTACCCTAAACTTGGGCTTGGCAATCAGGTTGAGAAGAATTCATATATGCCGCAGATTGTAAGGGATAGAGCTTTTGCATCTTTGAGAGTCTGATATCTTGTTGGTACCGATTCACCGTTAACAATTATATGATAATAGCGGTATATTGGTACCAAAAGTTATGATGTTACTTCTCTCACATCGAGCTTGGCAATCCTTCACCCTATAAGCAATATTAAATGTAAAAAATAAGCGTTTAGCTGCGTGTTTTTTTATGATGTTAAATCGAAATAATCATTCTTATACAGTAGATGAACATTTTCTTCCAGGAAAGGTTGTGGTAATGTATGTAAGATATAGATTTCTTCATAACTGGGTGTTTGTTTTTCTTACATTATTATGGCTGTCATTCTCTATATTACTTTTGAGCCTTATTTGGAAAGAAGAATTTAAAATGTTGTTTGGTGCAGGTCTTATATTAATTATCTTATACTGCTTGTTAATGGCTGCATGGAGTAAGATTGTAGATTATAGAAATCTGTGTCTTGAAAAGAAAATAGTATATCCTATCGTTGATAGGCTGCTAGCCAAATCTACACAACTATCTTCAAGAAAATGTAGAGTAAAAAGGAGAAAACTAATCAGAATAGATAATGGTTCTATGGATTCTTCTTATGAGTCAGTTGTTGTTTTCTTTGGAGATGGTAGCATTTGTGAATATCCATTTCCCTTTGTGGCAGAAAAGTATAAGGGAGCTGTAATTGTGAGATCATTAAGTCTTACTCATTATGTCTGTAAGGATGAAAGGAGAATATCCGAAGCAAAAAGCTTGTTACCAGAACTGTCCTTCAATAGTTGGCTTAAGTTAGTGTCATTCTTAATTTTATTTTTAGGTGGCATATCGTTTTGTATATTTACCTTTCTGCCACCAGAAGTATTTTTCATCATTATCTTTTTGGGGTTAGCTTTAATAATGTTGTTTATATATTTATATCCGCAACAGAAGTCACATAATGTCAAACAAGTGACTTGGAAGATGGCCCTGTTTAAGGTAATGAAAACTCCGATTAGTGTTATTTATCTATTTACTACATTAAACTTGCCATTTATGGCATTGCTTATCGTGAGTGTTGTATCTGTTATCTCGGCTGTGCTTCCAGTATATGTTGTTATTTTTCTAGCAAATAAAGTCGCTCCGGGACTGATTTGTAAACCTACTGAGTATTTTGTTATATTAGTACTGAGTTCATTTATTTTAGTCTATTGTCCATCTTATATAAAGCGGGTAATCTGTAAAACTCCATTCGTTACTCATACCGAAGGGAAAAGGTTTAAAAAAAGAATAGCAGAATTAATTATATATATTTACGATGCAGGTGCTGTAGAATTTCTTTTGAATGTGGCTTATACTGTTTTTGTATTTATCATATGCATAAAGAAATTTCAATTTTCAGAATATTTGTTTAGTAAAGATATTGATGAAGCAATTCTGAACGCCTTTGTTGTGTTTCTGTCTTTTGAAGGGATTAGAAGTTCATATAAGAGGATTCATTTATCTGCAATATCATTATTTCAGAAAATATTGAGGCTATTAGATACTTAGTAAGTATTTGGTGAAAGCCGTAATAAGAATCGTAGAGATAGAAAACTTCGTAACTCTTCTCTTTTAAAAAAATAAAAAGTAAAACAATGATACAATTCTATCCAAAATACAAACAATTCAAGGCTTTGGTGGATGCCAAGGACTATGAGAATGCCGTGAGAAGTGGGCTGGACTACCTGCGCTTCGTGGCTGATGAATACATCCGCTTGGAGGTGTATGCCTACCAAGAGTGCGATGGCGATGACTTTCTTACTTATGAAGTGGAGAAGGAGCTGGCGCAGATGCTGAGAGATGAAGCGACTCCTCTGGAATCTGTTGCCATGGCACAGAAAGAGATGGCGGAGATAGAGAAGATGGAGGCATACGTTGATTGCTGTCTTTGCTTCTTCGACCATATCCGTGAGGCTGTCAACTTCCGATTGGCTGATGCTGATACTTATCTCGCTGATCTTGACAAGCAGATTAAGCATCATACTTACGAGTATAAGAGATTGGTGGATGATGAGTATTTTGACCAGTTGAGTTCTGTGTTCCGGTTTGAGGAGTTGGGTAAGTTGCTTATCAAGAAGATTGAGTATCTGAGGAGTCATGGAAGAGAGAATGAAGTGTCTGGCATCATGGAGGAATACAAATTCGTGCCTGATATCTGTTCTTTCAAAATCAATGAATTGCTTGGAAAGGGATTGGAAGATGAGGCTGTGAAGGAGATAGACAAAACGATTGCTGCGTATGGCAACGATGGATATAATGCCACGGAGACTTGGCATCTGCAAAAGGTGGCAATCTTGGAGAAACGAAATGATAAGGCTGGTCTTATTGAGGAATACCGTAGGTTGTTCCGTCAGCATCTGGTGGATAAGAGAACTTACTTCGAGAAGTTGAAGGAGTTGGTTGCCAGGGAGGAGTGGGATGAGTTTGTGTTGAAGCTCTTTGGAGACATTCCGCATATTACGGATGATGATTGCATTCTGGTTTGTGATATGATCGTAGAGGAAAAGAAATTCTCATGCTTGATGAAAATATTGATGGATAATGTGATGTCATTCAGCAGAGTGCAACTATTCAAGAAGTATGCTCCTTATATGAGTGAGGAGGATCAAGCGACTTATACCAATCATGTAATCGAAGAATTACGGTTGCATCTGAGTTATGCCAAGTCGAAGAGCTATGGCTATATAGTGGATGACATCAAGGGCATGTACACCTGTTGTGAGGTTTCCAAGAAACTCATCTTGGATTTTGTGGAGGAAATAGAATATAACTATGGCAATCGACCTGCAT
>ERZ831979.937-NODE-937-length-29450-cov-24.943392_pt1 | contig 29450 bp, 19 predicted proteins | sample MGYA00519952_ERZ831979 | MGnify/ENA primary metagenome ERZ831979 (study PRJEB31850, sample SAMEA3708723) | human gut metagenome | biome: human gut; feature: human-associated habitat; material: faeces | place: China | collected 2014 ...
AGTAAAAATACTTCGATAGAATTATATAAAATAATTTTGAACACCTACTTAATAGGCAGTTCTGCACGCAAAGTAACACAAAAAAAAGCATAATACGTTCGTTTTTACCTAAAAAATGCCCGTTTTCTGACTTCTAACTACATGCGAGTGGAGTCAAACAAACAGTTGGTCAACAAATATCCCCCACGGCTTGCCTGCCGTGTCGCGAAATGTGGCTAACTTTGCGTTCGCAAAAACCTAATCACTCACACTCAACTTCGTATATTGTAATGACAAAACGTAAAGTTGCCCTGGTACTGTCGAGTGGCGGTGCGCGTGGCTACGCCCACATTGGCGCCATCGAAGCACTCGAAGAACGCGGTTTCGAAATCACTTCGGTAGCCGGCACTTCGATGGGTGCACTGGTCGGAGGCATGTTCTGCGCCGGCAAACTCGACGAAGCTAAGGAATGGTGCCACACCCTTACCACGCGCGATATGCTTTCGTATGCCGACTGGGCACTCTCGATGAACCATTTGGTCAAGGGCGATAAAATTATCCGCCAGCTGAAATCCATTGTGCCCGACGTCAACATCGAAAACCTCGACATTCCGTTTTGTGCCGTAGCAGCCGATCTGCAAACACAGCGCGAAGTGGTGTTTCGCACCAAAAGCCTGTATCGTGCCATCCGGGCTTCCATCTCCATTCCCACACTGATCAAGCCCGTACGCTTTGGCGAGCACATTGTTGTTGACGGCGGCATAGCCAACCCCTTGCCGCTCAACCGCGTGGCGCGTACCGAAGGCGATTTGCTCGTTTCGGTCAATGTGAGCGCACCGATGAGCGAAAACGTGAGCCAACTGAAACGCCATGCCCGCGAAATAGCCGGTAGCAGCAAGTTTTCAATCGAACGCATGATGCAGCATTTCGTGCCCGACGAGGTAGACAGCAACTACTTCACACTCGGCGTAGCAGCCATGACCATGCTCATTCAGCGCAACACGGTGTTGGCGCAAAAACTGAACAAGCCCGACATAGCCGTGAACATTCCGATGAACCGTTTCAACGTGTTCGACTTTGAACTGGCCGAACGCATTACCAAAGAGGGGTATCTCAGCACCATCGAAGCGATTGATGCCTGGGAGGCTCAAAATCATTAAACCGCTATCAATTATGCCCATCATTCATATCGACAGCCTGACGCATCCCGGCGTGGAAGTGTTCAGCCATCTCACCGAAGCCCAACTGCGCAACCGCCTAGAACCCGGCAAGGGGGTGTTCATCGTTGAAAGTCCGAAAGTCATTCGCGTAGCCCTCGATGCCGGTTACGAACCGCTGTCGCTGCTTTGCGAGGAAAAACACCTGACGGGCGATGCAGCCGACATTGCCGCACGCTGTGCCCATCTGCCCATCTACACCGGGCAGCGCGAACTGCTGGCCGCACTCACGGGTTACACACTGACGCGCGGTGTGCTGTGTGCCATGCGCCGTCCGCAGCCATTGAGCGTGGAGCGTGTGTGCGAAGGGGCGCGTCGCGTAGTAGTTATCGACGGAGTAGTCGACACCACGAACATCGGAGCCATATTCCGTTCGGCAGCAGCCCTCGGCATTGATGCCGTATTGCTCACGCCCACCTCGTGCGACCCCTTGAACCGCCGCGCTGTTCGCGTGTCAATGGGTTCCGTGTTTCTGGTGCCCTGGACGTGGCTCGACGCCCCGATTCAGAGCCTCAATGCCGTGGGATTCCGCACGGTAGCCATGGCCCTGACCGACCGTTCGGTATCCATCGACGACGAAGTGCTGCGCCGCGAACCCAAACTGGCCATCATCATGGGCACCGAAGGCGACGGTCTGCCGCACGAAACGATTGCTGCCGCCGACTATGTGGCGCGCATTCCCATGTCGCACCAGGTCGACTCGCTCAACGTAGCCGCCGCTGCCGCCGTAGCTTTTTGGGAACTTAGAGCGCGGTAAGGCGAAATGGAAATATCATTTTCATTCCTTATAAAGGAACTCTGTAAAAAAACAAATTGAGAAACTCTTCTTCATTTTATCAAGAAGGAACTCTATGAGGTTTTCCTACAGAGTTCCTTTTTTATTACCATCTAAAATGACACCTCTATTCATAAATTAGGTGTCAATACTTATAATGTTCTGTAATTTTTAATCTATTATATTTGAATTTGAATTTGAATTTGAATTTGAATTTGAATGTTTTATGGTAATTTTGCGATTGAATAATTGTAGAAGTAATTTCAGCAGACAAATAATCTTTTTTTCTGTTAAGTATAAGTCAAACATCATAAGAACGATTCATCTCAAATTTGTTTCAGTATGCTGTATAATGGTGTCTTTGCTTTATATAGGCAATGATTTTTATTAGCATATTTACAAAATGCTATAAATGTGATGAAAGTTCCACGTTCTTTCAATACTAATAATGCCCCTTTGGAACTATGGGTAAAAATCATTACAAACAATGCGATTTTTTACAACTTTACTTTTCGCTTTCATGTCGGCTTTGATAGCTAAGGCCTATGACTTCGAATCAAACGGAATTTACTACAACATTTTGTCGAGTACGGACAAGACTGTTGAGGTAACGTATAAAGATGAAATTAACTTCTATGAAAGAGAAGATTACATTGGCGACATCACAATCCCAAGCACTATTGATTACAAAGGCAAGACTTTAAAAGTTATAGCAATTGGTGAACAAGCTTTTTACAATTGCAATGAACTTACCTCTATTGTTTTGGGTTCAAATATTGAAACAATAGGAGATTTGTCATTTTATGGTTGTTCAAGTTTAAAAGCGATTTCCTTGAGTGGTAAAATCAAAAGTATTGGAAATTCTGCATTTGAAAAATGCACAGGATTAACATCTTTGAATATTCCTAAAAATATAGAGTTAATTGATACAGAAGCTTTTGCAAACTGTATAAATATTGTAGAACTTAATTTTGAGAACGGAGTTAAAACTTTAGGAAATTCTGCATTTTCTAATTGCGATGGTATTACAAAACTAATTATTCCTACTAGTGTTGAAACTATTGAATCTGATTGTTTTAAGTCTTGCGATAATCTCAAATCTGTGGAAATTAAGGATACTACAACTGTTTTACGTTTAGGCACAACTAATCCTTTTTTTAAAGTGAAATTAGATAAATTATACATCGGTCGTAATATTGGACATACACCTGGATATTATCTTGAAAGTTTATGGGTAATTAGAAATGTAAAAGAATATACAATTGGCGAGAATGTTACTCAGTTAGATTGGTTGGCAAGCGAAGACGTTGAAACCATTACGTTACTTTGTGCTACGCCTCCTACCTGTAAAGCCTTTACTGAAGCACAATATGCAAACATTAATTTATACATTCCTGTTGGAACTACTGAAGTTTATAGTAAAGTTGAACCTTGGTGTTATTTTTGGAATATACAAGAAGGTGCTTCGACAGGTATCAATCAAGCAGAAGTGGCAGAAGACGAAGTTGAAGCCGTTTATTCTATCAATGGTCAACGTTGCTCAATGTCAGACAAGGGAGTGTTGATTCTTAAGATGAAATCAGGCAAAACCATGAAGGTTGTGAAATAATTAAATTGTTCATTCAGTCCCGGCAACTGAAAACAGACACATAGCAAGGTGCTGCGTCGTAAATATCTCTCGCGACGCAGCACCTTTTTTGGTATGCTCGGCACGAGCATTGTCTAACGGGTGCAAGTCCTGAGTAAGCCCTAATAGCGAGAATTACATAGCTAAAGGCAAGGGTGTTCATCGTGAGGTGGAATCTGAAAGAAGCCGGCGGCAAACATCTGACCTAACGGACAGAAACTTCATATAAGGCATATGACCGTGGGTAAGGTTGTCAAACAAACCAAAGCCCGATAGCTATTCGGAACGGTCGGTGTAAATGAAGTGGGTATAAGATGGAAAGACAATGCCCTTATCCGAGGAGGTCTCACGGACACTTCAAATAGTTTTTTTACGAAAGAAGTGGAGTAAAGCTTGTCGTGAGAAGTCAGCAGACGCCATAGTAGTGCAACCGTCGATAATGTTGCACGAAGGGCTGAACCTAACAATCAAGCGATAGTAATTGAAACATACCTTATGAAGGAAAGAATGCAGAAAACATTATCCCAAGTTAATGGCGTCAAAAATTACGCCGCGATTGTTCGAATTAGTTCCGAGCCAGTCGAAATTAGTTCCGAGCTAGTTTTAAGAATCTCGGAATTGCTGATAATCAGCGTTTTCGGAAAAACGCTAAACTCAGTTTCGCACACGTTCATTCCGCCTTGCCATGCAGACAAAGGCGAACTTTTGAATTTCACGTTTATTTACCTGTTGTTGTATTTATAGATGTGCATGGAAAGTCAAGGGTAGCTGCGCTACCCCGCATTTTTCATCCCCTAAACTGAAGATTTAGGGGTTTTCAAATGCGAGTCTCTATAAATTTTAACACTGTTTCTCACAAGTTATTGAAAGGAGTACACCGCATCGTATCTCTTTTTTATCCATTTTTTCATGATTTAATAGTTGAGGTATGAAAAATTGGGTGTAACTTTGCAGTATATTTGAAGCAACAAAAATATAAAAACGCAAACGTGTAAAAGAAAACTACTGATTTTCAGCAATTCTGGCTTATATTCAATTATTAGGCAAGCACGTTTTGTATCAACATTCTATTTTTTTTAGAAGTATGCATCAGTTTTCTAAATTTTTATTAGCCGCACTTACCGCTCCGGCCTTTGCCGTTTGCGCCAGTGCACAAGTAACTACTTCAGCCATCAATGGTCAGGTAGTGGACGAGAACAACCAACCCGTTATCGGTGCTTCGGTAATGGCTGTTCACACCCCTTCGGGTACCCGCTACCGCACCGTTACCAACAAGGACGGCCGTTACACCCTGCAGGGTATGCGTCCGGGCGGACCTTACACGATGCGCATCAACTACCTGGGCTATGGCGAGAAGAGCTACGACAAGCTCTATCTTGAACTGGGCAACCCCACTCCCATCAACGTGCAAATCAGCCCCAAGGAAAACACTTTGAGCGAAGCAACCGTTACGGGTCAGCGCAAGCAAAAGGGTGGAGCTTCTGAAAACTTCAACCTCGAACAGATACAGAACGTGCCGACCGTTAACCGCAACGTATATGACCTGGCTAAGAACAGCCCGATGGCCATGACGAACAAAGACGGCGGTATCACGTTTGCAGGTTCAAACAACCGTTACAACAGTTTCCAAATCGACGGTGTGGTAATGAACGACGTGTTCGGTTTGGCCGGTAGCGGTACGAACGGTGGTCAGACCAGTGCCAACCCCATCTCAATCGATGCCATCCAGGAAATGCAGGTGGTTGTTGCTCCCTTCGACGTACGCCAGAGTGGTTTCACCGGCGGTGCCATTAACGTGGTTACGAAGCAGGGTACAAACCAAACGCACGCTTCGGCCTACACGTTCTTCAACAACCAGAGCATGTACGGCAAGCACAGCGCACTGAAAAACGACATCAAGGATCCGCTCTCTCAACAGTTCGACCGTACCTACGGCGGAACTTTGGGCGGTGCCTTTATCAAGGATAAACTCTTCTACTTCATCAGCGCCGAAGGTAAAAAGCAGAGCTACCCGACCAGCATTTACCCGGGATATGCCGCCAACTACCTGTCGGAAGCTACGGCACAAACCATTGCCGACCAGTTCGAACATCTGACGGGCATTGGCGAAAGTTTCGGTCCGCGCAACGTGGATAACAAATCGTTCGGTTTGTTGGCTCGTGTAGACTGGAACATCAACGACCAGCACAAACTGGCTTTGCGCTACCAGCACAACGACTCGTTCGACGATAAGTACGGTGTTGGTACCAACCGCTTTACCTTCAACAATTCAAGCTACCGCCAGAAGAACAAGACGAACTCTGTCGTAGCCGAATTGAACTCGCGCTTCACCGACGAAATCTTCAACGAGTTGCGTTTCTCAACCACCTTCGTTCGCGACCAGCGCGAAGTGCCCTACCAGGGTCCGACGGTACAGATTTACAACTTGGTTAGCACCGACGGTACGGCTTCGAACATCACGGGTAACATCGGTACTGAATACTCTTCGGGTGCCAACAAGCTGAACCAGGACATCTACTCACTCGAGGATAACTTGTCATGGTACAAGGGCGACCACACCTTTACGTTCGGTACGCACAACGAGTTCTACAAAATCAGCAACCTCTTCATTCAGGCTGCCAACGGTTCATGGTACTTCGACTCACTCGAAGACTTCCTGGCCGACAACCCCTCGAAGTTTGTGTACAAATACACCGATCCTTCGCTCACCAACGGTAACACGAAGTATGCGCCCGACCTCAAAGCCGGACAATTCGGTTTCTACGCACAGGACAAGTGGAACGTAAACCGCAACTTCAACGCTACGTTGGGCTTGCGCATCGACATCCCCGTGGTGTTCAACAACCCCACGACGAACCCTGCATTCAATGAATATTCGGCTTCGAAGGGCTTTGGCGTTAAGGTAGGCGAAATGCCGGGTGCCAAGGTGCTCGTTTCGCCCCGTCTGGGCTTCAACTGGTATGCCGACAACGCACACAACACGCTCATTCGTGGTGGTGTAGGTATCTTCACCGGCCGCGTTCCCTTCGTTTGGCTTTCAAACGCATTCAACAACACCGGTATGGAGTTGAAGGACGTAACCGTTCGTAAGGACGTTCCTTCATTGGGCAAATATGCCAAGAACCCCATGCAGGCTGTGAACGACGCTGCTGCCAACGGTAAGGCTGGCAACCCCGCCATCGCTACGGTTTCAGACGACTTCAAGTATCCGCAGGCACTGCGTGCTAACCTCGCTTTGGAACAGAAGTTGCCGGGCGACGTGAAATTCACCCTCGAAGGTATTTACACCAAGACGCTCAACAACGTGTTCTTCGAGAACCTTGCACTTTCATCAACGGGCAAGAAGGCTTACGCTGTGCCCGGTGTTGAAGCTGCTGCCGCTCCGCTCTACAACATCGAAAAGAGCAGCTACTCTTCAATCATCAACCTGAAGAACACCAACAAGGGTTACACCTACGCCATCAGCGCCGGTTTGGAAAAATCGTTCGACTTTGGTCTGGACCTCACAGCCAGCTACACCTTCAGCCGTGCCAAGTCGGTTAACGACGGTAAGTCATCGGTTGCCCTTTCGAACTGGCAGAAGAACTCGTCAGTCGATTCAAACTCGAAGGGCGAACTCGGCTTCTCGAAATTCGACATTCCTCACCGCATCCTCTTGCAGGTTAGCTACACCTCGCCCAAATACCTCAATGGTTGGATGAGCACGAACGTGGCTTTGGTTTACAACGCATTCTCTGGTTCACGCTACAGCCTCACCATGTCTGACGCCAGCAAAACCGACTTCAACGGCGACGGCGCTACGGGCAACTCACTGCTCTACATCCCTACCGACGAAGAATTGAACCTCATGCAGTTTGCTGCCACCAAGAACATGACGGCTGAACAGAACCGCGAAGCCTTCCGTTCATGGATTTTGGCCGACGACTATGCCAAGGAGCACCGCGGACAGTTTGCTGAACGCAACTCGAACTTGTCGAAGTGGGAACACCAGATTGACTTGCACATTTCGCAAAACATCCACAACATCAAGGGCATCGGTAAACTCGAATTTACCTGCGACATCCTCAACTTCACCAACATGCTCAACAAGAAGTGGGGTCGCACCTACAGCGTTGACTGGAACTACTCTCCGCTCAAGGTGGCTTCTGTAAGCAACGATGCTAACGGCAACCGCGTGGCTACCTACACTTACAACGGCAGCAACAAGCCTAACAAGAGCGACATCAGTTCACGCTGGCACGCTCAGGTTGGTTTCCGCTTGACTTTCTAAGTGGTGCAACAAGTATGAACGCTGTGAGAATCGCTCCGAATGCGCTGAGTGCGCTGCGATTCTTCCGCTACACTTAAATATGATATGGGAAGCTCTCCGTATGTGAGGGCTTCCCATATTTTTTTCAAAAAAAACATAACAGCCAATGCGCCAAACGCCCAACAAGGCACCACTGCAACGGGCATGGGGCTGACAGCAGGTAACACAAACTGCCTTGCTTTTGACGCAAAAAAGGGCTTAATTTCAGACAAATGCACGATTGTTCCGCCGAAAATCTGTAAATTTGCCCACATAATCAATTTTTTAATCCTTTTTACTCAATGAAAAAAGTATTTCTTTTAGGATTGGCTCTGATGCTGAGCCTCACCGGTGCCCGTGCCGACGAGGGTATGTGGCTCCTGAAACTCATGAAGCAGCAGCACCTGGAGGACTCGCTGCGCAAGGCCGGACTGCAACTGCCGCCCGAAGCTTTGTATAGCGAAACGTCGCCTTCATTGCGCGAGTGTGTAGGTATTTTCGGCGGTGGATGTACCGGCGAAGTGGTTAGCCCGAACGGTTTGATTCTGACCAACCACCACTGTGGCTTTAGCTACGTTCACGAAATGAGCGGCATTGGCCACGACTACATGAAGGATGGCTACTTTGCTACCAAGCAAAGCGAAGAACTCCGCACGCCCGAAAGCCTGACGTTTACCTTTGTTCTGCGCATCGTAGATGTGACTGAAGAGGTAAACAAAGCTGCTAAAAAGGCTAAGGCCGACATTTACACCGAACAAAGTCAGGGCTTTCTGCAGCCCATTGCCGAAAAACTGCTGAAAAAGAGCGATTTGAGAAAAAAGAAGGGCATAAACGTGCGCATCGTTCCTTTCTTCGGCGGCAACCAGTTCTATATGTTCTACGAACAGACGTTCCAGGACATCCGCCTCGTGGCTACTCCCCCCTTCAACATTGGTCAGTTTGGCGGTAACACCGACAACTGGATGTGGCCGCGCCACAATGCCGACTTCAACATGTTCCGCATCTATGCCGACGAAAACGGCGACCCTGCTCCTTATAGCCCCAACAACGTGCCCTTGAAGGTTAAGAAATACCTGCCTGTTTCATTGGGCGGACCGAAGGCCAACGAGTACACCATGATTATGGGCTTCCCCGGCACCACGACGCGCTACCTCACGGCAGCCGAAGTGAAACTGCGCTGCGAAAGCACCAATGCGCCGATGGTATTGGCCGGCAATCCGCTCCTGGCTTTCTACAAGAAACTCATGGACCAGAGCGACGAACTGCGTCTGCTCCTTGAAGATGACTACGCCAGCTGGGGCAACATGGTCAAGAACTTTGGCGGTATGAACGAGGCTGTTGAAAAAATTGACCTTATCGGTCAGAAAAAGGCTGAAGAAAATCAGTTCCGCCAGTTTGCCAAGCAGAGTGGCAAGGCTGAATACGATGGCGTTATCGAACGCATCGAGGAACTCTGCGCTGCTTACGCCGACACGGTTCACGACCTTTCGCTCCTGCGCATCACCTTGCTGAACCAGCGTTTGCAGGTGCCGACTGACTTGGTTGAAAAATACCTCGGCGCACTCGAAAGCGGTAAGCAAAAGGACATTGAGGCCAGCAAGCAGCAACTGCTCAAGGCTATGACGGAAATACTGACTGCCGGCAAGCTCACCACGAAGCAGGGACTTGAAGTAGAGGCTAACAAGATGAACTTGCTCATGCCTTTCTATGCCAAGTACAACAAGCTCAACCGCAAACCGAGCTACACGAATCGCAACATGAACGAACTCTTTGCCCAGTCGGTATTTACTGACAGTGCCCGCCTGGCTAAGGCGCTTGCTACGGGCAAGGCTGATGTGCTGAAGAATGATCCGCTCTACGTGAACGCCAAGGAACTCGAAGGCTTTATCCATTCAGTGTTCTCGCAGGCCAACAAGCGCTACAACCACGAGCGTGCTGCGCTCGACCGCATTTATGTGCGTGGCTTGTGCGAAATGTACGACTGGTCGAAGGCTCCCGATGCTAACTTTACGCTGCGTATGACTTACGGTCATGCTTGCGACCTCGTGCCGCGCGATGCCGTTCACTACAACTGGCAGACGGTGCTCGACGGTATGTTTGAAAAGGAAAGTAAAACGGAGTCGGACTACTTCATCAACGAACGCTTGCGCAAGCTTTACAATGCCAAGGACTTTGGCCGCTATGCACGTCCCGATGGTAAACTGCCCACTTGTTTCCTTTCGAACAACGACATCACGGGTGGTAACTCGGGTTCACCGGTGCTCAATGCCAAGGGCGAACTCATCGGTTTGGCTTTCGACGGCAACATCGAATCGCTCTCGTCTGACCTCAAGTTCAACCCTGCCCTGCAGCGTTGCATCAACGTCGACATCCGCTTCGTTCTTTTCATTCTCGACAAATTCGGCGGCGCGGGCTATGCCATCGACGAAATGGACATCCGTCCGTAATCATTGAGCTACGGCACTGTTGCCGTACAGCCGAATAACGGACTGATTCCCTCCCCTTACATACAATCCCGTTCTGTGCATTACGTCACAGAACGGGATTTTTCGTCCCCCCTTAGCAGTGCCGATTTCCTGACGCAAATGTTAACTGACGAACGCGCTAAAAGGTGAAATGCAGTTAAAAACAAAAGTCCTACATGCCTGCTTCCAACCGTCGGTTCAGCCCCCGTTCGGCCTGTCGGCATAATTTATTCCGAGCTTGTTGAAATTTCTTCCAATCTAGTTGAAATTAGTTCCGAGCTTGTTGAAATTAGTTCCGAGCCAGTTTGAATTAGTTCCGAGCTAGTTCTGACAATCTCGGAACTATTGATAATCAGCGCTTTCTGAATTACACCAAAGTCGGACTCAAAAACGCTTGTCGCTGTGTCCCACCCACGAAATAGCCCACTTTTTCGTTTTACATTTATTAAATCAGTTCTTAAAGCCATCAGCTATTTTCTGCTCCACACAAAAGGCTGTCCGAAAGTAGCGAAGACATTGGCAAGTTGCCACACAAAAAAAACGCGCAGTGCCTGCACCCCCGTACGAGGGGCAAAAGGCACTGCGCGTTAACGCATTAAAATAAGTAGGAACGGATTACTTCTGAGGAATACGTTCGAGAATCGTCTTCACGAAATCCCAGTACTTAGCTACGCTGGGAATGTGGCAACGCTCGTTGGGCGTGTGGGGCGAACGGAGCGTAGGACCGAAGCTCACCAAGTCCATGTGAGGACGAAGGGCACCGATAACACCGCATTCCAATCCGGCGTGAATTACCTGCACGCGGTTTTCCTTGTTGAAGAGTTCGCTGTAGATACCCTTCATGAGTTCCACGATTTCGCTGTGGGGATTGGGCTGCCATGCGGGATATGCACCATTGAGTTCCACCTTCATGCCGGCCATGGCAAAGGCACTTTCGAGGGTTTCGGCGCAGCATTCGCGCATGCTGTCGCGTGAAGAGCGGATAAGGATGAGGAAACGAACTTTACCACCGGCAATCTCGACAATGGCCAGGTTTGACGAGGTTTCAACAATGCTGGGTACTTCGGGAATGAAACGCAACACACCGTTGTGTGCAGCACAGAGGGCATTGATGAGGTTGTCCTGAATTTCGGCAGGCACAATCATTTTGGGGCAAGCCACGTCTTCGACGGTGAGTTGAAGCGATTTTTCAACCGTTCCGTACTCGTCGGTAAAGGTTTGCTTCCATTCAGCCACAGCTTCCTTGAAAGCCTCAACGTTTTCCTTCGGGAGCGTCAGCACCACTTCGGCTTCGCGCGGAATGGCATTGCGCATGTTGCCGCCCTTCCATTCCGAAAGGCAAGCTTCGAAGTTGGCAACGGCATCCTGCACGAGGCGAGCCATAGCCTTGTTGGCATTGCAGCGTCCTTCATTGATTTCAAGGCCTGAGTGACCGCCGAGCAGTCCGTGCAGCGTCACCTTTACGGCAGCATCATCGGCTTCGGCCTCAACTTCCTGGTATTCGAGTGTAGCGTTCATGTTCACGCCACCTGCCGAACCGATAATCATTTCGCCTTCGGTTTCGTTGTCGAGGTTCAGGAGGATGTCGCCCTCAAGGGTTTCGCCCTTCATGTGGTTCACACCGTGCATGGTGGTTTCTTCGTCGGCCGTGATAAAGCCTTCGATAGGTCCGTGCTTCAGCGTGTTGTCCTCCATCACAGCCATGATGGTGGCCACAGCCATACCGTCGTCGGCACCGAGGGTCGTGCCCTTGGCCTTTACCCATTCACCGTCGATAAAAGTTTCGATGGGGTCGGTTTCAAAATTGTGCGTGCTGTCCTTAGCCTTTTGGGGCACCATGTCCATGTGTCCCTGCAGCGTCACATATTTGCAATTTTCCATACCGGGGCTTGCCGGCTTGCGCATAATGATGTTTCCGGCCTCGTCCTGGAAGGCAGTGATGCCTTTCTCCTTAGCCCAGTCGAGAAGGAATTTCTGTACTTTTTCCAAGTGTCCCGAAGGATGGGGAACCTGTGTGAGCAGGTAAAAGTTTTTCCAAATGGCCTGCGGTTGCAGATTAGCAATTTCGCTCATAAATTGTCAATATATTTAAGGGTTTGTAGTCAGGGTTTCATGGGTAATCGGGGTGAAATTGGCTCGCTGCGGCTTTTGCACTTTCGGACGCAGATTGAGCCTTATCCAGCCAAATACGCCGAGCAACACCACGAGCGCGGTTTGAATGGTATGCACCACGAGTACAAAAAGTATGGCTTTGGGTTCGGCCACACCGTAAATCACGAGCATCGTTTTCACAGCAAAGTGCCAGGGGCCGGCTCCATTGGGGGTGGGCACAAGCACGGCAAATGTGCCGACGCAGAACGACAGCAGGGCTGCCCAAAGACCGATGTTCGAGGTAAAGTCGAAACTGAAAAAGGCAATGTAAAAATGTAGGAAATAGCCCACCCATATCAGTAAACTGTAGAACAGATAAAGGGGGAGGTTGCTCACATTGCGCAACGACATGATGCCTTCGCACACTTCGTGAAGCATGTTTTTGCCCTTGCGAAACAGGGCATAGCGGCGCATGAGTACGCAGGCTGCCACAAGGGCTGTGACGACGCAAAGTGCCGTGACCAGATAGCCTGTGCCGGTAAAGCGGCTGAGTATGCCTTCGAGGTTGGTTCCGGTTTTATCCAGAAACAGCAAGAACAGCGGCAGCTGCGAAACAAAGGCAATGCCCGTGAACAGCAGCATGAAGAGCGAATCGACCAGGCGTTCGGTAACAACGGTTCCGAGCGATTTGGTAAACGACACGCCGTCGCACTTTTTCAGTGTGCCGCAACGGGTTACTTCGCCCACGCGCGGAATGACCAAACTGGCTGCATACGACAGAAATATGGCATCGACGCAAGTGCTGCGGCGCGGCTTTTCGCCCAAAGGTTCGAGCGACATTTTCCAACGCCAGGCGCGCGCCATCTGCGGCAATATGCCGAAAGGAAGCGACAGCAGCATCCACGACCAGTGCATCTCGTTGGTGACGCACTGAAAAAAATCGGTCCAGTCGGTGCCTCGATACATCCACCACAGAATGCTCAGTCCGAGCAAAAAGGGCAGCACGATTTGTAGGGTAAGTTTAATTAAATGTTTCAATGAGTTAAGTATTTCTTCGGTAATCAGGCAGCCGTGAGCAAGGCACAGGGATAGGGCGTCTGTGGCAAGCGGGACCCGAGGTGGTGGTAATCAGTGAAAAGAAAGGGCAGACTTATTAAGATAATTTGCAACTTCTGCTTGTAAATGAAATAAATTCTTACCTTTGCACCATCCTTGAGTGGCAATATTGCTGCAATATCGTTAGTGCCAAGTTTGTGCTAACCCATGCGGGGCTTCGAAAACTCATTTCGAAAGCTTTGCTAAGGTATAACCAATCTTCACAACAGCAAAAGTAGAAAAAATAGTTCAGATGAAGTCCGTACGTCCCAAAAAATTTCTTGGTCAACACTTTCTTACGCATTTACCCACGGCTCAAGCCATTGCCGACACGGTGGATGCCTGTCCTGACATTCCGGTACTCGAAGTTGGTCCGGGCATGGGGGTGATGACACAGTATCTTGTAACCAAGGACAGAGAGTTGAAGGTGGTCGAAATCGACTTTGAAAGCGTGGCTTACCTTCGCGAACATTTTCCTTCGCTCGAAAATCAGATTATCGAAGACGATTTTCTGAAAATGCATCTGGAGCATACTTTCGAAGGACGGCCTTTCGTACTGACGGGCAATTATCCTTACAACATCAGTAGCCAGATTTTCTTTAAAATGCTCGATTACCGCAACCTCATTCCTTGCTGCACGGGCATGATTCAGAAAGAGGTGGCTGAGCGTCTGGCGGCTTCGCCGGGATGCAAGGCCTACGGCATACTGAGTGTGCTGGTGCAACTGTATTACAAGGTCGACTACTTGTTTACGGTTGAACCGGGGGTATTCAATCCGCCGCCCAAGGTGCGAAGCGCGGTGGTGCGCATGACGCGCAACGAGGTGGAACACCCCGGCTGCGACGAGGATTTGCTGCGCCGCGTGGTGAAAACCACTTTCAATCAACGACGTAAAATGATGCGTGGCTCTATCAAGCCGCTGTTGGCCGAACTCGACCAGCGCTGCAAAGGGGCTGCTCCGAATCATACAGAGTTTTTGGCTCAACCCTTGCTGACGCGCCGCCCCGAACAACTCAGTGTGGCTGAATTTATTGACCTTACGAACCTCGTGGCTCAGCATTACGAAGGTTCCCTTTCATAATTCTGCATTCTCCTTCAAAGGCAAAGCTCGATTTTGGCAATCGAAGCAAGCCTTATCCAAACAAAAATATCAATCAGATTCAATGAAAACATATTTAGTGACAGGTGCTGCCGGTTTTATCGGCGCCAACTACGTGAAGTACATGTTGGGCAAATACGACAATGTGCGCATTGTGGTGCTCGATTTGCTCACTTATGCCGGATATCTGGGAACCATTGCCGGCGACATCGACAATGAGCGTTGCTTTTTCGTGAAAGGCGACATTTGCGACCGCGCGCTTGTCGACAGTCTGTTTGCCGACTACCGCTTTGATGTGGTGGTTAACTTTGCTGCCGAAAGCCATGTGGACCGCAGCATTGAGAATCCCCAGCTGTTCCTCAACACCAATATCCTTGGTACGCAGAACTTGCTCGATGCGGCTCGCGCAGCATGGGTGATGGGTCGCGACGAACACGGCTACCCCACCTGGCGTCCGGGTGTACGTTTCCACCAGGTTTCGACCGACGAGGTGTATGGCTCGCTCGGCCCCGAAGGCTATTTCACGGAGGAAACGCCGCTTTGCCCGCACAGCCCCTACAGTGCGTCGAAAACGTCGGCCGACCACTTTGTTTGTGCCTACCGCGACACTTACCACATGCCGGTGAGCATTACGCGCTGCTCAAACAACTACGGCCCCTACCAGTTCCCCGAAAAGTTGATTCCGCTGGTTATCAACAACATTCTCGAAGGCAAAAAGCTGCCTGTTTACGGTAAGGGCGAAAACGTGCGCGACTGGCTCTACGTCGAAGACCACTGCAAGGCCATCGACATGGTGATTAACCAGGGCGAAAACGGATGTATTTACAATGTGGGCGGACACAACGAACGTCAGAACATTCAGATTGTAAAAATCATTATCCACACCATCCACGACTTGATGCTGGCCGAACCGAAATTCCGCACCTTGCTCAAAAAGCAGGAACGCGATGCCGAGGGCAACATCAGCGTTGACTGGATTAACGAGGACTTGATTACCTTTGTGAAGGACCGCTTGGGACACGACCAACGCTACGGCATCGACCCATCGAAAATCAAAGCAGACTTGGGCTGGTATCCTGAAACGGACTTTGAAACGGGTATCGTAAAAACCATTCGCTGGAACCTGGAAAACCATGCCTGGATTGAGGCGGTGAGTGGCGACGATTATCAAAAGTACTACGACCAGATGTATGGCAAAAAGTAAACAGCCAACCGGCACTGAGTGCCTTCATCTCGTTTTTTAAAAAAACATGGCGCAACACATGGGCTGCATTCCCGCGTGTTGCGCCATTTTCATTTGAGTGAGTACCCACCCCCAAAAAACAGACACCGGCAGTGTTGTGCTGTCGGTGTCTGTAATTTTTAAATCAGTGTGTTCAGCTGTGTTTAACAGAGGAACAGAATAATGGATTGCGCTACAAGGATTCGCAGGAACATGGCCAAGGGGTAAACCGTGGAGTAACCTACGGATGCTGCATCGTTGTTGGCAGTTTGGTTAGCATAGCCCAGTGCAGGGGGGTCGGTCGTTGAACCGGCAATCACACCCATGAGCGTGAAATAATTGAGCTTGAACTTCAAACGGCCGATGGTGCCCATGATGAGCAAGGGAATGACGGTGATAAGGAAACCTACCCAAACGTAGGTTATACCGTCGCCTTCAACTACGGTCGACCAGAAGTTTGAACCTGCCTTGATACCTACTGAGGCAAGGAAAAGAATCAAACCGATTTCGCGCAGCAAAAGGTTAGCCGAGGTGGTGGTGTAAGTCACGAGGTGGAACTTGTAGCCATAGCAACCGGCGAGAATGGCGATGATGAGCGGACCACCTGCCAAACCTAACTTGAGGGGCGTGGCCATGCCGGGGAACTGGAAGGGAATGCTACCAAAGACGATACCAACGAGAATACCCAGGAAAATGGCACCTACGTTGGGGTGGTCAAGGCGTTTGATAGAGTTACCCAAAAGGCGTTCAACGCGCGTTACGCAGTCCTCAGGACCCACGACCATGAGGCGGTCGCCAATCTGAATGCGGAGCGAATTGTCGGCAAACAGGTCCATACCCGTACGGGTGATACGCGTAACGTTCACACCGTGCATGGTGCTGAAGTGCATTTGTCCGAAGGTCTTTCCGTTTACTTCGGGCTGTGTCACGAGGATTCGCTTTGAAATGATAGGCGACTTTTCAGCTTGCCAGTCCACTTCGATGCTGCTACCGATAAAGGCAATCACAGCTTCAGCGTCGTCTTCGGCACAAACAGCGTTCATTTCGTCGCCAACGCTGAGTTTGGTTTCTTTGTTGGGCGAGAAAATTTCATCGCCGTGCTTGTAGTGCGTACAAACGAAGGTACGGCCAAGGAACTCGGTGAGCTGACCAAAGGTTTTACCTTCAAGTGCAGCATTTTCCACACGCAACGACATGTGGTAAGGCTTGGCATGGGGGTCGTCCTCCTGTGAATGGCGAATTTGCTCTTCTTCTTCTTCGAGCTTGATGCGCAAAATGTAGCGAATGGCAATGGTAGCACCAATAATGCCGACTACACCCAAGGGATAGGCACAGGCGTAACCCGATGCAATGTTCTGTCCGCCCATGTTGATGCCAAGAGTGGTGATGGCTTCCTGAGCTGCACCTAAACCGGGAGTATTAGTTACTGCACCATACAGCACACCAACGGCCATTGGCAAGGAGGTGGGGTCAGAAGTGTCGAACACCAAATAGTAAAGTGCCAACATGGTGACGACGTTGAGCAACACGATGCCTACGGTGATGAGGTTCATCTGCAAGCCGCCCTTCTTAAACGACTGGAAGAAACCCGGACCTACCTGAAGGCCAATACAATAGACGAACAATATCAGACCAAAGTCCTGAATGAACGTCATTACTTTTGCGGGACAAGCAAAACCACCATCGGGATCGTGAATGCCCATGGCATTGTAAATGTGACCCACGACAATGCCCGCAAACAACACGAAGGTAACCCCTAAAGAAATGCTGCCGAACTTGATTTTACCAAGTCCTACACCCAGGGCAATAACCAGGGTATAGAGCAACACAATATGGGCTACAGAATCGGTTGCGACAAATAGAGATTGAAACCAATCCATAGTGAAAATGAAAATAATATAAAGTTAGAAAATGAATTTACTTTCTACTGTTTTAGTCGGGGTGTTTTTCCGATATAAGAATGTTGCAAAATTAAACAGAAAAAACCAAATAACTACATTTTATTGCAAGATTGTGGGTAACTTTGCCGATAAGGAGACTGTTTAACTTGAAATTCAGCCTCATCAGCGAGTGTTAAAATCCGATTTGCGATGATAACTTCTCAGCTGTACCCTACTTTTTAACTTGGGGGATTACCCCATACAACGAATTGATGAACTATGCAATACTTGGAATTTACGTTTAACACGCAGCCGGCGAACGAGGCTGTGCACGATGTATTGTCGGCTATGCTGGCCGAAATAGGTTTCGACAGTTTTGTTCATACCAACGAACTCGACCGCCCCGTTACGGAACGTGCGGCTAACCCTGAGGCACCCGAAATGGCTGAACTGACAGATGCAGGACAATTTCACTGCTACATTCAAAAGGCGCTTTACGACGAGGAGGCATTGCGCGAAGTGGTTGAACAGTTTCCGCTGCCGGAAGTGACCATCAGCTACGAAATGGTCGAGGCTGAGGACAAGGATTGGAACGAGGAGTGGGAAAAGAATTATTTCCAACCGCTCGTGGTCGACGGACGCTGCGTCATTGCCAGCACGTTTCACGAAAATGTGCCGCAGGCTGAATACAGCATCACGATTAACCCGAAGATGTCGTTTGGCACAGGACACCATGCCACTACTTCGCAAATGATCAGCCGCTTGCTCGAGGATGACTTGAATGGGCTTGAGGTGCTCGACATGGGCTGCGGCACCAGCATCCTGGCCATTTTAGCCCGTATGCGTGGGGCTAAGCATTGTTTGGCTATTGATGTGGACGAATGGTGCGTAAACAACTCGCGCGAGAATATTGACTTGAACCATTTGGATGGCATCGATGTGGAACTGGGCAATGCTTTGAGTCTGGAGGGACGCGGCCCGTTCGACTTGGTGATTGCCAATATCAACTTGGGCATTTTGCTCAACGACTTGAAATATTATGTGGCTTGCATGAAGCCGGGTGCACATATATATATGAGTGGTTTCTACGACACAGACGTGCCTCAACTGGTGACCGAAGCTGAACGCCAGGGGCTGACGCTCACTGATGAGCGTGTGCTCGATGGTTGGGCGTGCATCAAGTTGCGCAAGTAATTAATACATAAATCCCCGTTTCTTCCCAACTCCCTAACCAAGGAGTAAAAGAAGAAACGGGGATTTTTATTTTCCGTTGGGAGAAGGGCTAAACCTATAGGCGGCTTATGCGAGACTATCGGAGCTACCGGAGCTGCGAGTTAGAAGGGATAGCCGATGGCAAAGTGTATGCCTAAGCCGTCTTTGAACTTTTCGATGTTGTAGAAACCGGATTTCGACGTTTTGTAAGGTGCATGCAGGGCAATACCTAAGTCGAGGCGCAACACGAGGAAGTCTAAGTCGTAGCGCAAACCGGCACCCGTGCCTAAGGCTATGTGCTTGAGCGAGGAACCCTTGAACTGCGAACCCGGACGTTTGGGGTCGTGGCGCAGCGTCCACACGTTGCCGGCATCGAGGAAGATGGCACCGTGAATGTCGCCAAACAAGCGGGCACGTAATTCGGCGTTAGCCTCGAACTTGATGTCGCCAGTTTGGTCCATATAGGCGTATTTACTGTCGACCGGGCGGAACGAACCGGGACCGATGGAGCGCACGGTAAAGGCACGGATACTGTTGGCACCGCCCACATAGAACTGGTCTACATAGGGGGCTGCCGTGCTGTTGCCGTAACTGTAGATGATGCCGCCAAACAAGCGCGTGGCCAAATGCACGTCTTTAGTAAACTTGAAAGTTTTGTGAGCCTCAGCCGTGAATTTCACATATTGGGCAAAGGGATTGCCAAACAGCTCTTTGTTCTTTTCATTGAACTTTTTGCCGGTCATGGCGTAAATGGCTGAGGTTAAGTTACCTGCTTCCTTCAGCGTCAGTTGCACCCACCAGGGGTTGCGGCGCGAGGCCGACGACTGGTAAGTCATGCTGTACGACATAGAGGGAACAAATTGGTCGCGCATGGAAATGTAGAGCGCAGGGTTCGCAGTCATGATGCTGTCGAACTCGTGGGTGGTGTGGTTCAAACGGTCGAACTCAAGGTTGAACAGCGTCAAATCGTGTTTCAGGTTTTCACGACGGTGCCAGCTGTAAGTAACACCTAAGCCCAGACTGATCATGTTGTAGAACTTTGAACGGTTCTTCCAGTCGGCATCGAGTTTGAAGTCGGTCGTCGAGGGAAAACGCATGCGGCGACGGCTGATGCCGGGAAACACAAAGCGCGGAAACTTTAAGGCCAGTTCGGTACCGAGTTCGTAGGAATTGAGCAATGAATTGCCACCTTGCGCGCCGGCGCCGGTTTGCCATTCGTACGAACCGAATATCTTGAACGACACTTTTTCGCCACCACGGAAAGCATTGCGCTTCGCCAATTCGTACGACACACCGGGCCCCACCTGCTGGTTACTCTTCATCGTGGCGTTCACTTCGAAGGTCGAATCGTAGAGTTTATCCATTACAGCCGATACGTAAATATCGAGCGTATCACACTGCGCACTGGTATCGCGCGGCACGTAGTTCACGTCCATTTGGCTGAGCACCCCCATCGAACCTAATTTCTGAAGGGTTACTTGCTGGTCGCGCAGCGTGTAGGGCTTGCCGCGACGGTGAGTAATGGCATGGCGCCACATATTGGCACGCAGCGGCATTTTCTTGCCCGAATAATTAAAGGTGTAATTTCGGCGGCGTATGGTAGAATCAAGCGGTGCGTTGCTTCGTTCGCGAATGTTGATGTTGGTGTGGCCTATGTACCACGGGTGGTCGGCACGTTCGGGGCGTTCGGGGGCGGGCTGCACTTGCAGTTGCACCTTGTTCTTGCGCATCAGTGTGTCGGCACGGAAAGTGGTATAGTTAGCATTGAAAAAGTAGTAGCCGTGGTTACGCAGCAGTTCTTCAATGCGCACTTGTTCGGCCGAAAGGTTTACGACGCTGAACGCATCGCCGCTATGCAGTTTGCGGTTATGGTCGTCAAGGCGCAAGATGCTGTCGATGCGAGCGGGATAACCTTTATAGGCAATGGAGTCGAGGCGATAAAGCTGTCCGGCCTTTACGCTGTAGCTCACACGCGCCTTCTTCGGATTTTTCTGCGTCAAAATGTTGTAGTCCACATGGCCCTGGAAGTAACCGTAGTTATGCAGCGTGTTTGTGGCTACCTTGGCGCGCATTTCGGGGCTTACCAAACTGATGAGTACCGGGTCGGTGCCGAAGGTTTTGAAAATCCATTTACCAATTTTTCCTTGATTGTCGTGAAACTCGTTGTGTACCCACAAACCTATTTTCCACGGCCAGCTCATGCTCGACGAACCAAAGATGGAGTTGTTGGGCGGATAGGCCAACACGGCTTCCACCTCTTCCTTCGCCGTGGCAAAGTCGGCTTCGTTTTGCTTTTGCAGCTGTTTCAGGGCCTTAATTTCCTCTTTGGTCAGTTCGCGCTTCACATGAAGGAGCGAATCGACGTTCTTCGGCATTTTCCCGTCTAACAGTTTTTCGACGGCTTGCACGGCATCGGCCACGGCAATGATTACGCCTGTCGAATCGCGGTACTTCTTTTTGCGCATTCGGGCAGGGTCGTCTTTATAGTCAATTTTCTCAATACCCGTGTAAAGCTGCTCGTCCTCGGGCAGGGCACGGGTAGTAGAGCAGGCCGTGAGGAACCACGAGGCCGCCAGCGAGCCCAAAAAGGCTACGGCTGGAAACAGGCGCCACGTGATTTGCTTGATTTGATATTGCGATTGTATCATTTTGCTTTGTCGAGGTTGATGTTTTTAGGAAGTACCGCCGGCTGAGTAGCGGGCAGTCCGGTAGCCGGCTGTTTGTCGCGTTTGTTCGCCGGTAGGGTCCGGGTGGCAGCGTTTTCGCCCTGCTGCAACTGCTTGCGCTTTTTCTTTTTGAAAATGAAGAGTTCACTCAAGCGGTCGGTTTTTCGACGCAACACCAAACCGGCTCCCGTTTTGGTAAGCTGTCCTTCGAGGGGGTCCTGACTGTTGCGGTCGTAGAACACTTTGACATAGCGCGTGGCGCTTTCGTCCAAGCGGTATTCCACCGACACATTGTTGATGAAACTTTCGGCCGAGTTCTTAGCATCGGCACCCGTCGACACCTTACCGCCAATGATTACGCTGATGCGGTTACCCCAGAAGCGTTTGGCAAACTGGAAGGAGTAGTCGGTGGTGCTAGTACCGGTTTCGGCCGTTCCGCTTTCGACGCCCAGGTTGATGTCGATGGTTTTCAGTGCCGAACCGGCAATGTTCTGAATTTCGCTTTGCAAGAAGGCATTCAGCGCATTGTTCGCCTTGAAGCCTGAACCCGACATCATGCTTTCGTCGGTCATATACATGCCCGTAGCCATGAGCGTAACGGCTGCTTTGCCGCGCTGTTCGGCCGACATGGCTGCCAGTTCGTTCTGAATGGCCAGGTCCTCGGGAGCTTCGATGGTAAATTCCAGCCCCATGTCGTTCAGCGGTTTGGTAATGGCCACACCCACGTCGAAGGCTACCGAACGCTGTTTGTCGTTTTCGGTGACTACTGCCTTGGTGCGTTCCTTGGCGGCAATGTTCAGCGTGGGGTTCATCACATCGCCGGTAAATTCAACCGACGAACCCTGAACGAGTTCGAACGATTTGAGCGGAATTACGGGCAGAGCGTATTTCATTTCGCCACTGTTGGCGGTGAAGCGTCCCGTCATGCGCATATCGCCTTGTTGCGTCATGCGCAGGGTCAGGTCGCCGCCACCTTCGAGGTTTACGTAGCTTTGTCCGTCTTCGCTGAGGTTGCAGTGAAAGAGGGCGGCATCGCTGATGCTGATGCCCAATGTCAGGTCGAAACTACCTTCGGGCACGGGTTTCGTCACCGTAGCTTTGGTGCTGTCGGCAAAGCTGACAAACTGTACCAAATCGTTCAGGCGGTCGTCAACCGAAAGGGGCGAATCCTTGAGCACGTAGGTCATGTCGGTGCGGTCGAGCACATCCAGCTGTCCGCGAATGCTCAGGTTGCTCGTTGTGCCTTTGAGCGTACCCATAAAGTTGGTGTAGACCTTGCCAAACACCATCGACTTTGCCTTTTTGCGCGTATTGATTAGCTCAAAGTTGCGTGCCTTCATGTTGAAGTCCATGCGGATGCGGTCAAAGTTCGACATATCGAACACGCCGTTCAGCACGAGCGGCTGTTTACCCGTGGAGTACAAGTTGTAATTATCGAAAATCAAACGGCTGTCTTTCATTTCGACGGCTTGTTCGTCGGTGCGGAAGTCGAAACCATAAACATCGGAGTAAATGTGCGCCGAATCCAAATCGAGTTTACCATTGATAAGGGGTTGCGCCGTGGTACCCGAAAGTTTCAAGTCGCCCCCTGCCCTTCCGCGCAAAGCTACATCGGTTCCGACAAGGAAACCATTGAGCAGTTTAAGGGGGAAGTCGTGCAGGGCGGCATTTCCTTCGAAGCTGCCTCCGTCGCGGTCGTAGTAAGTACCGTTGCACGCCAACACTTCTTCGCCGTTTGAGCTGATAAAAGCCGAGGCTTGGTGTTCGCCGCCCTTTTTAGGCAGGTAAAGGGCTTCGATACCTACGTTGCCTAAGGGGGTTCCTTCATATTTAAAACCTTGTGCATCGAGCGACGCCATGGCCGAAAGCTCTGATTTGTCTTTTTTGGCCGTGACGTGCACATCGCCGCTGAGCATACCGCTCAATTTGGGCATATAGGGGAGTACGCTCGAAAGTTCTTCAAGGTTCACGCGGTTCACACTCAAGGTCACATCGTTGAGCGAATCGCGCGGTTCACCGTATATTTTCAGTCCCGTGCCGTCGTCGGCCAGCAGGTCGACGTCGGCCTTTATGCTTTGGTCCTTGCCCAGGTATATGTAGTTCTTTTTGTTTACCGTAAAGTTGCGGTAAGCCAAAATCGGGTGTTCGGGATAGAAGTGCACATAGGCTCCCTCGTCGGTCAGTTCGGCGCGTAAACCAATGTCTACGCCTTTTTTGCCTTGTCCGTCAAGGTAAATCACTTCCAATCCGGCACCTGCTTTGAGCAAATAGCCTTGCAGTTGCACTTCGAGCGGTGTCGGGTTTTTCTTATTGTTTTTGACAATACCGTTCAGCTTCACGCCCGTTGAATCCTGCATGATGTGCGTGTTGATGGTATCGAGCAGCAAGCCTCCCATACTGAACGCGCCCATGCGCGCATCGCCCGTCATGCCCTGTAGCGGGTCGGCATTCAGGTTCAGGTAAGCCGAGTTGAACGAATAGCCCTTCATGCGTGCCAGATTATAAATGGGGTTATCACGTCCGGCGCGCACATACAAGCTCATCACCGGCAGAAGGGTTTTTAATTTTTCCTGATCAATGGCTTTGTTCTTAATTTGAATGCCCATTTCGTCGGCAAATCGCGCAATGTGTTTGCTGAGCAAAGGCACATTACCCTTTGACCCCAGATTCAGTGCCAAATCGCCTGCCGACAAAGCTGCCGTGGTGGTATCTTTCGACGTGGCAAAGTTAAAGGCTATGTCCTTGGCCACCGAACTAATGCGCTCGGTAATGAAACGGTTATTGCGAATACCGCCTTCAACGTCAAAAGCCGTAAAGTTTCGGTTGGCTCGGGCGGCAATGTCGATGTTCGTGCCCACCCACAGCGTATCGGCCGTTACGCCGAGTTTGTAGAGGTCAAGTTCTTCGATGTTGGCCAGCAGCTGCACAGCATAACCTTTTCGGCTGATTTGTGCCTTGATTTCGCCGTCGGCGGTCACCCAATCGTTCTTGCCGGTTTGGAAGGTAGCGCTGGCTTGTCCGTTGCGCAAGTTGGCGTCGAATTGCAAACCGCTCAAGTCGTATTTGTCGTAGGTCAGTTGATTTATCGCAGCATCGGCCTTGAGGCGTGCCCGTACGCCGGTGGGATCGAAGCCCACACCGCTGGCCTGCAGTTTACCGGTGAATGGGCCAATGGGCAGATCTTTCACGAAATGGCCCACAGGGAAGTGCTGTGCCGTGGCTTTCAGCCGATAGGCTTCGGAATCAACATTTACGTTTGCCTTAGCCGTCAGTCGGCCGCCGCCTTGCGTCAGCAGCAAGTTTGCCCGGTATTGGTTTCCTGTAAAGCCAACCGTACCTCGGGCGCCGATTCCGTCGGGCACATTCACGGTTTGCAGCACGCTTTTGGGCAGCATTTGTCTGATAGCCTGCAAGTTGCGGGTGTTCAGTTCCAGTTTAAAGTCGCCCGTGCGGTGGTTTTGCATCACGAAGTGCGTGTTGCCCTGCGCCGTGAGTTTGGCCACGCCCGGCACCCGTGCCACGAGTTCTTTGATTTTCAGGTGGTCGATGTTGCCATCTACCTGTGCATGCAGCGTCAGCGGTTCGCGCGGCATGGCTTGCAGATAGGCATCGTCCAGATAGCCGCGCGCCAGTGCTGCCAAGTCGTCGCGCCCAATGGAAGCGCGCAAATCGGCATGGCAGTCGCCGCCTTTTCCTTCGGCAAACGAGCGGAAATCGAATGCTACGTTGGCCGTAATTGCAGAGTGCGGCGTGTAAATTTCCAGCGCAGGCAACTGCAGGCGGGTGGTGTCCATCCATATTTGTCCGCGCAGTTTGTTCACCGCCAGTCCGCAGCGTTCCTTGAGGGTGGCCGTGCGCAGTCCGGCGCGCAGTTCGCCCTGGTTGTTGTAGCTCAGGGTGTCGATAATCAGTGCAATGTCGGATGCTTGAATGTGGTTGGGGTCGATGCCCTTTACGGGTGTTTCCTTGGGCAAATCGTAAATGGCCTCTGAGCGTCGCAGTTCGAGGCGGTGCACGGCATAGTAATTTTTGCCTATGTCGAACACACCGCCGCGCAGGTCGGCAAGTCCCAGCGTGGCTCCGATGCGCATGGTGTCGCCGGGCATTGACAGCCTGACGCGTGCATTTTCCATATTGGCTTTTGCCACTTCGATGCGCCAGCGTGTGGGTGTCGAAGTGGTATCTTTCTGGGCGGTATCGCTCAGGGCAATGTCGAAATCGGCATTGCGCAGTTTCACGCGCTGCACATTGATAAATTCATTTACCCAGTCGATGGGGTTGGCCTCAGCCACGAGTTCTTCGGCTTTGCCTTTGATGTGTGTATCGGCTATGTAGCTTTTCGTGTCGATGTTCAGTCCGTAGGCTCCGAAACCGTCGACCACGGCTTTACCTTGCAGCAAGGGCCACATTTTCACGTTTAGGCGCAACGAATTGAGCGCAAACAGGGTGTCGCGCTTTTCGATAGCTACCACTTGGTGAATGGCCAGGTCGATGGGAAAGGCCAACCGCACTTTTTTCACGCGGATGTCCATGTTCATGGATTCCGACAGATTTTCGGCCACGCGATGTACGGCAAAATTCTGTACGGGAGGTAGGTAAAGCAGGATGGCGAGCAATAAAAATAGTGCAATAGGTGTTAGGATGACTATGCCCAGCCATTTAAGTATTTTCTTCGTCTTCTTCATATTCCTTATTTGGGCCTGTGGTTGCCGCGGCTTAAGGGTTAAAACGGTAGTTTCTGCAAAGTAAGCGTGCGCAACCTGCCAAGGAGCAAAATTAAGGTTTTCATACGGATTATGCTTGGCTTCAATGCCACAAAAGTGGTTATTATTCCCGTTTTCTGTGCTTTTGTTGTCGATTTTTCCTTCTCGGCCTTGTTTCTGTCGTTTGTGTTTTGATTTCGGGCAAAATGTTAAAGAACGATGGAGTAATAATCAAGGCAATCTGTTTTTCATCCGTTTCTTCTTCAATGTCTGTGCAAACCGAATGCAGAGCGACGAGAGCTGGCTCTCAAAAGCTATGCTGAGGTGAAGCCTGATTTTGCTGAAGGCAAAAAACAACACGCGAACACCAAAATCCAAAGTTGACGACAGCGCAACGCACTGCGACCTCTATCTTTTCAATTTCATTGAACAATAGTAGGCGTAGCTTCTTGTCAAAGCGATACAACATCATAACCTTACCGAAAGACACTCCTTGCTTGAATAGATGCTGCTCCTTGGGAATAGAAAGCAATGGGTACATATAGGCAGACAAACGATAGTAACCGATGTGGGAAAGATAATGCTGGGCTTTTTCCTCATCGGTTATCTCCATACCTCTTGTTTTGAGTATCTGTACTAACTCTTGGGGTGTGGAATATGTTTTTATAAACGGAATTCTTATTGCCATATACCCATAAAAACAAAAACGACCCGCACATTTGAGCATCGTTGAGAGGCTTGGCGGGTTCTCGTGCTGTAAAGATACGAATAATCATTGATAATACAAACTTTTCAACAAGAAAAATACGCAAAAGTGGATTTCTTTGACATATTTATATTTTAATAAGTAGGTGTTCATAATTATTTTTACATTTGAATTGTGTTATTGTGCCGTAGCTGCTTGTTCTGTACTCAGGAGCATAGCGGGCTATGTGACTGAGGACAGGACGAGCAGATGCGGTGCAAGAACACCGGTTCAAAGTAAAAATACTTCGATAGAATAATATAAAATAATTTTGAACACCTACTTATAACCTTTTCTTATACATGAAAAAAACTGAAAAAGCAGCCATCGCACGCATCATAACCGACTTGATTAAAGCGGATGGAATCATCGACCTGCGCGAAATGAATACACTCGATGACCTGCAAAACAAATACGACATCACCGACAATGATTGGAAATCGGGAGGTTCAATCCATTTGGCTGAATCACTCGATGTATTGAAGGAACTGGATGCTGAAACACGGCAGGAATTGCTAAATGACTTTTGCCATGTGGCCATGTCTGACGATTTCTGTGCCAAAGAGGAGGCACTGCTGCTACTGTGTTTGCAGCTCATTCTGAAACCGCACAACGACTTCAAGGCGCAAATTCTTTCGGTTAATTCAACGGAACTGAACTTCGACAACTCGCAAATGCTGTATGTCGAAGGAGAATACGACGAAAGCATCAACACGCAAATGCGCCAAAACTACCGCGAAATATGCAACGAGGTCCGGCTATCGGGCTTCGAACTGGTGTATCTTCCGAAAGTATCCGAACACTATCAAAGCATTCCGCAGCATACATTGTTACGCATTGCTTCCTTGCTCTACCCCCAAGTGGGCAACAAACGGTTAGACTACGTCGTTCAGCAAATGCTGACGCTCAACACGGCAACTTTTTGCAATGAACACCTGGCGGGTAAACTGCAAATGAAAAAGCTGCAAGGCGTTTCACCGGCATTCATGATTAAAATAGGAAAGGCTGATATTGACGACAACGCTATGGACAACTTTCTGATTGTCTACATCCATACTTCGCCCGTCGCCACCATGCGGTTTATCATGGATTCCTTTGCCCGGTTTTACCATAACCTCAACATCAATTACATCCGCGAAAAAAAGGAACGCTTCATCTTTACCGGCTACTACAAACAGATTTTCAACATTCTCATGCTGCGCCGTGGCATTAAAAGTAAGGTGGTGGTGGATGCCGCACGCGAAACTATCTGTTTTCCCGAAGCTGACATACAACTGTCGAAAATTCACCGGCGCGAAAAGGCCCTCTATGCGTTGTTTCTGCTGGAATCGGCTCATGGGGGAATCAATTTCAACAAACCGCAATCGGCCAAACACCTTGAACGCTACGAACGGCACATGAAGGCCATCAAACGAAAATATCAGTTAATATACAAAATGTTTGGCGGCGACGTCGACAAAGCGCCCAACATTGAAGTGTCTGAAATCAGACTGCCTATGATTAGCTTACTGAAAAAAGAAATCATGCAGTTTGACGATACCTTATACCACATTGACGACTATTTAATCCAGCGAAATGCCTATGGTAATTACAGTGTAAACCTTTCGCCGGATTTATGCTGTTGCATCACGTCGGCCACTGCTGAGCCTCAACCCATGCATACAGCCGAGGAATGGATGAACATTGCCGCCATTTAAATTGCGTATTCACAAACATTCCTTTTGCGCAAATGTATAAAAGGTTGCAACCATTATGCCACTTATCAGTCACATAATGATTGTAACCTTTCATTTTTTAGGTAGCAACCAAACATTTATCTTACATTTGCAAATATTTCTTGCTCATTCATAAGCATCATGTAATATTAATGAAGAGTAAAAAAGTAAATATGATGAACCCGTCCTGCAAATTCGGGCTATTTCCGTGTATCACACGGGTAAATGCCTATTCACAGGCCGGAAACAGTTTCTCAACCGAATTCTGGAGATGAAAAAAGTCGCCCCAACACTTTATGCATGAAGTGATGGGGCTTATTTTTTAGGAAAATACCAATCGGCTGTTAACTAGGATCAGTAGCAAAAAGGTGTGGGGGCTGCAACTTTTTGGTGAGGCCAAACGTTGCTGCTTCGTACGTTTTGATAATCGGCATGAGATAAAATGTTATATCCCGATTTCATTTTTTTTCGCGTGTGAAAAATGCACGAAAAAGCCCGTAGATAAAGGGCTGAATGCCCATTCGGAGGTATAGAAAACTTTCGAGGTGCGATATTAGATGCCGAAAAAATTTGGATTTCGGGATCTTCGCTTTGTATCTTTGCATTGCGAAGTCAAGCTGCACCTCAGCATAGCTCTTGAGAGCAAGCTCTCGTCGCTCTGCATTCGGTTT
>ERZ831979.966-NODE-966-length-28872-cov-5.823958_pt1 | contig 28872 bp, 27 predicted proteins | sample MGYA00519952_ERZ831979 | MGnify/ENA primary metagenome ERZ831979 (study PRJEB31850, sample SAMEA3708723) | human gut metagenome | biome: human gut; feature: human-associated habitat; material: faeces | place: China | collected 2014 ...
GGTGGTGCGCATGGTTACATGGCAGGATTTATTTGAGTTCGGTCTATTCCTTATTGCGCTTATCTCCCTGGTTCTCCAGGAGCACGATAATAAAAAGAAGTAACCGCCCTAAGTTTGCCCACTTAACGGTTACTTCTCTGTAGCTTAAGGGGCTCCCGTCTACCGGCAGCGCCTCTCTTTATCTTCAGTATAACATGATATGGAAAAAAGTCAATCCCCAATCCCCCCGCCGGGGGATTTCTTTTTTGCCGGGGAAGCCCTCTCCGCCCCCTGCGGGGGCACCTTCAGCTGTGCACACCCCCAGTGTGTACCCCAAGGGCACTTGCTTCGCGGCGCGCACTGGGGTGCCCTCAAGGGGAAGGCTAACGAGGACGTGTCCTTTGATGATATAAGTTTGGCTAATGGTTGGTACGCGGATTTGTTATGCCAACATCTGGATATTCCCGTTGCCTTTCGCGACACTTTCTGGTAAGATGGTCGTACAACAAAGCCTGTGGGTGGTCGGATATTTCCTCATGGGAAATACGGCGGCACACAGGCCCGGGAGAGAAATATGTGAGCCATAGAAGGAGGAACCGCCATGAAAAGACGACTGCTCCCCATGATGATGACCCTGGTATTGGTATGCGCGCTGCCCATATGGGCAGCTTTTGTTACATCGGGGGATGTAACAAATCCCTTGCTCACCACCGCCGACGCGGCGGAGCTGACCTTGCAGGGGATGATAGACCAGGCAAACGCTGGCGCAACGATTACATTGAATTCCAATACGGAGATCGCTGCCACGCTGCAAATAACAAAAAACCTGACCATCGACCTGAACGGCCATGTGCTCAAGATGACCGGTGACGGCAGTGTGCTCCGGGTGAAGAAAGGCCCGCACCCTGTGACCCTGACCATCACGGACAGCAGCGCGGCGAAGTCCGGCACCATCACCGGCGGTAATGCCGAGGATGGCGGCGGTGTGTACGTTGAAGCTTACGCGACACTGGAAATGACCGGGGGATGTATTACGGGTTGCCGTGCCGAGGATGGCGGTGGCGTGTACATTGATAATAACGCAACATTGAAAATGACCGGGGGATGTATTACGGATTGCCATGCGAGCTATGGTGGCGGCGGTATATTTTCTTACGAGAATCTGTACATGAGCGGAACGGCTAAAATCGAGAAGTGCACATCAAAGTGGGGAAGTGACGATGCGATTTGGAACAGGGAGAGCTGTAACATATATGCCGATGGCGGCACAGTGGATGGTACGGTGAACAACCAGGGCACGATCAGGCTGAGCGAAGGCGCCGCAGCCGAGACGGTTTTTAACGGAACTGTGTATAATAGGTCGGCAGGTACGATTAAAGCCGGAAGATATAATGAGACAGTGGAGAACAATGGAACGATCACCGGCAATGGAACGATCACCGGCGGCACTTTTTGGGGCACAGTGACGAATAAAAAATCCGCTTGGGGGAATGAGGCTGGAACGATCAGCGTCGGCACATTCTACGGTCCGATCGTAAATGAGGTAGGCCCTGGACAGGTCACCGGCGGCACCTTCGCGGTGCGCTTTGATACGGGCGACGGCACGAAGCCTGAGCCGACGCTGGTGGAACATAACCGTACAGTGCTTCGCCCCACGAGCGATCCAGAAAAGAGTGGCCACACCTTTGTCGGCTGGTATCTGGGCGATGCGTTGTATGACTTCAACACCCCGGTCAATGCCCCGCTGACCCTCACGGCCAAGTGGGAGAAGAATCCCTCCTCCGGCGGCTATTACTACTACCAGCCCACCACCGACACCAAGACCGACGACACCAAGGGCAGCCCCAAGACCGCCGACCCCGGCGCGGCGCTGTATGGCGCGCTGGCACTTCTGTCCCTGACGGGCATGGTGGCGCTCAACGGGAAAAAGAGATAAAGAACGACGGAAAGGGAGCACCCCGCAGGGGTGCTCCCTTTTTGGGACTGGAGGGGTTACGCCGCTGCGCGGCTACACCTCATCCGTCACGGCTTCGCCGTGCTACCTGTCTCCCTGCGGGTCGGTCGGTCCGCGAATCTGACAGGCCACCGGCCTGTCATTCAACACCGCGGACCTCCAGGGGGAAGGTTTGGGGGCTACTCCGCGTCCACGTAGACGACCTCCAGGCCGCAGCGCAGGGCGTATTCCACCGTGCGGCGGGTGCCGCCCTCCTGGCCGTCGAACACGGCGATAAGGCGGGAGGCGTGGTCCACCATGTAGCGGTTGCGGCGCTGCATACAGCCGGGGCCGTAGCGGTCCTGGACCACTGTTTCAAAGTCGCAGCGGTCCACGATGGCGTGCCAGCGGGCCTGCTGGTCCGGCGTCCAGCCGCCGCACTGGCTGGGGCAGGGGATGGCGGCCTCCAGCGTCAGGTCCGGGTACTGGGGACGCAGGGCCAGGACGATCTCGGCGCAGTAGGTGTCCACGCCGCGGGCCATGCCGCAGATGAAGTGGCGGAAGCCGTCGTCACAGGCGGCGCAGACCGCCCGGCGCAGGCGCTGCTTCAGCTGGGCGCAGCGGGGATCGCATTCGTCATAACCCCAGGGGAGCTTCTCCGGACGGTAGCCGGAAAAGCATACGGTCATCTGCCGTGCGGGCATGGGTCTCACCGCCTTTCTTACGGTATATTGTAAACGAAAACCGCGCCGCTGTAAAGCCGAAAATCAGTATTGACTTCCGCGGGGCGGCGTGGTACTATACTTGTCGAAAACAACCGCATATTTGTCTTCGGGGCGGGGTGAAAGTCCCCACCGGCGGTATAGTCCGCGAGCTGCTGCGGCAGCAGGAACCGGCGCAATTCCGGTACCGACAGTATAGTCTGGATGAGAGAAGGCGTGTATGGCATTTCGCGATGCTCTTTTTTGATGCGTACACCTTGGAAGGCAATTTTCCGGGTGTTTATCATCAAGAAGGAGTGTTTTTTTATGACTCAGAAGCAAAAGACCCATCGTATCGCGGTGGCCGCACTGCTGGCCGCCGTGGCCGCCGTCCTCCAGTTCGTGGAGTTCTCCATCCCCGTCATGCCCGCCTTTATCAAGCTGGACATCTCCGACCTGCCCGCCCTGCTGGGCACGTTCTCCCTCGGCCCCGTCTACGGCGTCGCCATCCAGCTGGTGAAGAACCTGCTGCACCTGCCCTTCGGCTCCAGCGCCGGCGTGGGCGAGCTGTCCAATTTCCTGCTGGGCGCGGTGTTCGCGTTCATTGCGGGTATCGTCTACAAGAAGCACAAGAACCGGGGCGGGGCGCTGTGGGGCTCCGTGGCCGGGGCCGCCGCCATGGCGGTCATCAGCATACCCATCAACTATTTCATCGTCTATCCCGCCTATGTGGTGCTGTATGGCCTGCCGCTGGAGGCCATTGTGGGGATGTATCAGGAGATCCTGGGGACGGTGGCGCAGGTGCCGACCTCCAACGCGCTGCTGAACTGCCTGATGGTGTTCAACGTGCCGTTCACACTGTGCAAGGGATTGCTGGACGTGGCGCTGTGCTTCCTGATCTACAAACCGCTGAGCCCGCTGCTGCATAAGTAAGAAAAAGAAATCCCCCCGGCTTCGCCGGGGGGATTTTATATGGGGGTGTGAAGCGTCGCCGGGGGGGATGGTTTTATGTGGGCGGCGGGAGGATTTGCAGCTCACACGCCCAGCTTTTCCAGGGCGGCCAGCTTCAGGCAGGTGCAGAACACGGCGATGGCCTGCTCCAGCTCCGCCACCGGCGGCAGGGAGGGAGCGATGCGGATGTTGCTGTCCTGGGGGTCCTTGCCGTAGGGGAAGGTGGCACCGGCACCGGTCATGGTGACGCCGGCCTCCTTGCACAGGGCCAGGGTGCGCTTGGCGCAGCCGGGCATGACGTCCACGCTGACAAAGTAGCCGCCAACGGGGCGCTTGTAGCCGGCGATGCCCAGCGGGGAGATATCCTTGTCCAGAGCGTCCAGCACCGCGTGGAATTTGGGGGCCAGGATGGCGGCGTGCTGCTTCATCAGGGCCAGGGTGTGGGCCTTGTCCTTCAGGAACAGAACGTGGCGCAGTTGGTTGATCTTGTCGAAGCCGATGGTCTGGATGTTGATGAGCTTGGAGAAGTAGGCGATGTTGTCGGCGCTGGATGCCATGACGCCCACGCCGGCACCGGGGAAGGTGACCTTGCTGGTGGAGGCGAACTCGTAGACCATGTCGGCATTGCCGTACTTCGCGCACAGGCTGATGATGTCGGGGAATTCCACATAGTCGCAGTCGAACTCGTGGATGCAGTAGGCGTTGTCCCACATGAGCATAAAGTCGGGGGCGGCGGGCTTCATCTTCGCCAGACGGTCGATGGTCGCGGCGGAGTAGATCACGCCCTCGGGGTTGGAGTACTTGGGGACATTCCACATACCCTTGACGGCGGGGTCCTTGATGAGGGCCTCTACCTGGTCCATGTCGGGGCCGTCGGCGGTCATGGGGACGGAGATCATCTCCACGCCGAAGCTCTCGGTGACCTTGAAGTGGCGGTCATAGCCGGGCACCGGGCAGATCCATTTGACCTTGTCCAGCTTGCACCAGGGCTTTTCGCTGTGGAGCAGACCGTTGGTGAAAGCCTTGGATACGGCGTCGTACATCAGCTGGAGGCTGGCGTTGCCGCCCACGAACACCTGCTCGGGCTTGCAGCCCAGAATGTCGGCAAACAGGGCCTTGGCGGCGGGGATGCCGGACACCTCGCCATAGTTGCGGGTCTCGATGCCGTCGGAGACAAAGTCCTCCGGCTTGGTCAGCAGGCTGAAAATGGGTGTGACCAGGTCCAGCTGGGCCTTGCCGGGCTTGCCCCGGGCCATATTCAGGCTGAGGCCCATGGCCTTGAGCTTTTCGTATTCCACCTGCACGGCGGCGTATTCGGCCTGACGCTCCTGAAGGCTCATGTCTGTATATTTCTTCATTGCATTTTCCTCCGTTTCCTTGTGTTCCATGCGGATTTCTTGCGAATTATACTACACTATTTGCACAAAAATTGCAACCACAATTTGTGAATATCGCAGAAGGAAATTTCTCCGGGCGGGTGGGAGGTACCGTATATTTTGACAAAAAAGTGCCGCCGCGGCCAGGGGGGGTGTGCCGCGGCGGCAAAGACAGGGAGCGTTATTGGGCGGAGACATCCTCCGCTTCCTTTTCCAGCAGGGCCTTTTTGGCGGCCACGGCGGACTGGGCGCAGCCGTACTCCCAGTTCCACGGGTCTTTCCGGCAGACACCGTCGGCAAAGGGAACGAAGATGGACAGCAGGCCCACGGCGGCCAGGATCCAGCAGTACCACATACCGCCCACGATGGCGGCGGGGCTGGTGTGCAGGGCGTCGGAGGTCACGGTGGCGTTGGCCAGGGCGGCGGCGCTCAGCAGCTGCGCGCCGTAGGGGATGATGCCCTGGAACACGCAGGAGAAGATGTCCAGCAGGGAGGCGGTGCGGCGGGGATCCACCCTGTACTCCTGGGACACGTCACGGGCCATGTCGCCGGCCACGATGATGGCCACGGTGTTGTTGGCGGTGGCGCAGTCGCACAGGGAGACCATGGCGGCGATGCCGACCTGGGCGGACTTGTTGCCCTTCATGACCTTCCGCAGCTTTTGAATGATCCAGGCGATGCCGCCGTTTTTGGCGATGAGCTCCGACATACCGCCGCACAGCAGCGTCAGGAAGAATACCTCGTTCATGCCGGTGAAGCCGTCCCACACGCTCTGGGCGAAGGCGGCAATGGTCAGATCACCGCAGCAGATGCCCACCAGACCGGCGGAGAAGATGCCTACGGTCAGGGCCAGGAACACGTTGAGCCCGCACAGAGCCAGGACCAGCACCAGCACGTAGGGCAGGACCTTGATGAGATCGAAGGGCAGGGCCTCCAGGGGCATGACCGTCTCCGGACGGCCGAAGATCAGCAGGAGGACCAGGGTGATCAGTGCCGCCGGCAGAGCGATGAGGAAGTTGACACGGAACTTGTCGCGCATTTCGCAGCGCTGGCTGCGGGTGGCAGCGATGGTGGTGTCGGAGATCATGGAGAGGTTGTCGCCGAACATGGCGCCGCCCACCACGGCACCGATGACCACGGTGAGGGACAGGCCGCCTTTTTCCGCAATACCCACGGCGATGGGGATCACGGCGGTGACGGTACCCATGGAGGAGCCGGTGGCGGTGCCCATAAAGGCGGAGATGACGAACAGACCGGCGGCCAGGAATTCCACCGGTACCAGGGACAGACCCAGATTTACCGTGGATTCGCGGCCGCCCATGACCGCCGCCACGTTGGCGAAGGCACCGGCCAGAATGTAGATCATCAGCATGGTGAGGATGTCCACGTTGGCGGCACCCTTGGCAAAGGTGTCGAACTTCTCGTTAATGGTGCCCTTGAACATGATAAAGGCCACCAGCACCGCCAGGAACATGGCGGTGACGGAGGGGAACTGGTAAAAGGCCATCTCCATACCCTTTACCTGGTAGTAAATACCGGCGCCCATGTAGATGACGATGAACATCGCGAAGGGGAGCAGCGCCAGCCCACTGGGCCGCTTTTCGTTGAGGTTTTTCATAGCAGGTATCCTTTCTTTCTATCCAAACAGCGCCTGCGGCGCAGAAAATGTCCGCGCTGCGAGGACAGCGCGGGCATCCACAAATCGTATGGTATCGTAAAAGGAAACTTTTGTCAACGAGTATTTTAAAAAATTGCGCCATCTGGCTATCTAAGAAATCGATAGCAGACCTACCTCCGGCGGATATCGTATATATCCGTCCGGCGGGCGGAGAGGATAGGCAGCTGCTGCCGGACAGCATCCACCCGGGAGAGATCCAGGTCGACGACGGCGGTTTCATCGCCGCTGCCGCATTCATGCAGCACCGTGCCCCAGGGGTCGCAGACCAGAGAGTGTCCCCAGGCCACATAGGAGGCGGCCTCGTCCCGGGCGGGGGCGGCACCCACGGTGAAGCACTGGTTATCTACCGCACGCTGACGCAGGAGCAGTTCCCAGTGGGCGGGGCCGGTGGTCATGTTGAAGGCCGCCGGGGCCAGCAAGACCCGGGCACCCTCCAGAGCCATGAGGCGGCACAGCTCCTCGAACCGGAGGTCGAAGCAGATGCACAGGCCTATTCTGCCATAGGGTGTGTCGAAGAGGGTGATGTCGTTCCCCGGCGACAGGGTGGCGGACTCGCGGAAGGACTGACCGCCCTGCACGTCGATGTCGAACAGGTGCATTTTCCGATGGCGGGCCACGCAGCGGCCCTGCGGATCAAAGACGTAGGCGGTGTTATAGATCTTGTCGCCGTCCAGCTCGGGGAGGGAGCCGCCTACCAGCCAGAGCCTTAGCTCCCGTGCGGTGCGGGAGAGCATCTGATATGCCGGACCGCCCTCAGGCTCGCCGTAGGCGCGGAAGCAGGCGTTGTCGTAGGGGCAGCAGAACATCTCCGGCAGGATGGCCATGTCGGCGCCGCGGACGGAGCGCAGCAGGTCTTCTGCGTGGCGGAGGTTGGCGGCTTTGTCGGCGGTGACGTGCATTTGAATTTGTGCCAGCTTCATGGGGGTCCCTCCTTAATACTCGCGCAGGACCAGCTCGGTGACGCCCTCACTGATACTGACAAGGCGTTTCACTTGACTGCGCTTGTTGTACACCGTCCACAGCATATCCCGGATGGCGGTGCCGCCCCGGTAGCCGTGGATGAGGCGCAGGCGGTAGACACCGCCGCCGCAGCGGCGCAGCGCCGCGTCGATGGCGATCTGCGCCTGGTACGTATTCATGCCGTGGAGATCCAGCTCCATCACGCCGCCCACCATATTGAGCACCTCCGAACTTTTGTTGCTTTTATGATACCGCAAAAGCGTTGAGTTTGCAAGGTGGACGTGGTATAATACGTCACAAACAGGATACATTTGTGAGGCAATTATGAGAATTCTGGTACTTTCCGATTCCCACGGGAATGTGGATAATATGGCCCGCGCGGTGGAGCTGACAGCGCCGGACCGGGTGCTGCACCTGGGGGACTGCCAGCGGGACCTGACGGCCCTGCGGGCGCGGTTCCCGGCGCTGCCTATGGAGGGCGTGCCGGGCAACTGTGATTGGGGCAGCTGCGACCAGCCGGAACGGCTGCTGGAGATCGGCGGCGTGCGGATCTTTGCGCTGCACGGGCACACGCGGAACGTGAAGCGTTCGCCTATGGCCGCCATGTACGCGGCGAAGGAGTACGGTGCACAGGTGCTGCTGTTCGGACATACCCATGTGCCGCTGGTGGACAACGACGGCTCACTGCTGACGCTGAACCCCGGCGCGGCAGGGGATCCACTGCATCCTACCTGCGGCGTGCTGACCATCGAAAACGGCAGGGCTGATGTGTCCACCCTGCGGCTGTGAAGGGAGTGAAGGCCATGTTCTATATCGGGTGCCATCTGTCCGCCTCAGACGGCTTTTTGGCCATGGGCAGGACGGCCCTGTCCATTGGGGCCAACACGTTTCAATTTTTCACCCGCAATCCACGGGGCAGCAAGGCCAAGGCCATCGACCCGGCGGATGTGGCGGCGTTTCTGGCGCTGGCGGCGGAAAACGAATTCGGCACGCTGGTGGCGCACGCGCCGTATACCATCAATCCCTGCTCCAAGGATGAGCACACCCGGGAGTTTGCCCGCATGACGCTTGCGGACGACCTGAAGCGGATGGAGCACCTGCCGGGGAACGTGTACAACTTCCATCCCGGCAGCCACACCGGGCAGGGTATGGAGACGGGCATTGCCCAGATCGCGGAGACGCTGAACGCCATCCTGATGCCGGATATCCGCACCACGGTGCTGCTGGAGACCATGTCCGGCAAGGGCAGCGAGGTGGGCAGCCGGTTCGAGGAGCTGCGGGAGATCATCGACCGGGTGGAGCTGTCGGACAAGCTGGGGGTGTGTCTGGACACCTGCCATGTGTCCGATGCGGGGTACGACATCGCGGACGACTTGGACGGGGTGCTGACGGAGTTTGACCGGATCATCGGTCTGGGGCGGCTGAAGGCGGTACACATCAACGACAGTCTGAACCCGCGGGGCGCTCACAAGGATCGCCATGCCCGCATCGGCGAGGGCTGCCTGGGTGCGGAGGCGCTGGGCCGGGTGGTGCGGCATCCCGCATTGCAGGGGCTGCCCTTTGTGCTGGAGACGCCCAACGAGCTGGCGGGCTACGCACGGGAGATCGCCCTGCTGAAGGCGCTGCGGGAGGGATGACCGTGCTGCGGCTGTCGGCGCTGGTGATCGTGCTGGTCACCGCCATCGGACTGTACAAAAAGGCGTGGCTGCCGGAGAAGCACTGTATCCGCGCCGGTTTTTTCGTGTACTACACACACCTGAGCAATCTGCTGATACTGCTCTATGAGCTGGCGCTGGGCGCCAGCGGGCATGACCCCCACTGCGGCGCGTTCCGGTGGCTCAGTTCCCCGGGCGTGGCGCTGAGTATGACGCTGTGCATCTATGTGACGCACCTGATCTACGCCTTTGTGCTGCTGCCGACCGCCCACCGGCGGGACGATGAGAGCTGGCTGAAGGGGCGCTTTTCCTTCGGGAATGTCTGCGTACACTTTATTACGCCGGGGCTGACGGTGCTGCAATGGCTGCTGTGGCAGGATAAGGCAGGGCTGACGGTGGGGCACGCCGTCTGGTGGCTGGTGCTGCCGCTGGCGTATTTTGCCTTTGCCATGCTGCGGGCCGGGACCGGCAAGCCTATCGGACGCACCGGCCAACTGTACCCCTATCCGTTTTTGGACTATCCCAGGCTGGGGGCGGGGCGGTTCTGGCTGTACGCCACAGCCATCCTGACGTTTTTCTTTGGACTGGGGTGTCTGTTTGTGGGGATCGGGCATTTACTGGCATAGAGCTTCATGTATGAGCAACGGACCGCTTTTTTCTGTGCGCTGCACAGCAAAAAAGACCGCCGGAGGGCGGTCTTTTTTCATGCAAACAAATTCCAGGGCCAGGCATCCGGCGGGGGACAGGCAACGTCGATGGGCTTGCCGGTGACGGGGTGTGTCAGCGCCAGCCGCGTGGACCACAGGGCGGGGGAGCAGTCGGCCTTGCTGCCATAGCGGATATCCCCCATCAGGGGGAGGCCGCGGGAGGAGAACTGCACCCGGATCTGGTGGGTGCGGCCGGTGTGCAGCTGCACGCGCACCAGCGTCAGGCCGTCCGCTTTGCCCTGAACGGTATAGCTGAGCGACGCCTGGCGGACGCCCTTCCGCATACGCTTGACCACATAGCTTTTGTTGTGGGCGGCGTCGCGGAACAGCAGGTCGGTGAGGGTGGCTTCGTCCTGTGCCGGCGTGCCCCGGAGAACGGCCAGGTATTCCTTGGTGACGCGGTGCTCTGCCACGGCGGCGGTGAGCTTTCCGGTGACGTCCCGGCGGCGGGAGAACAGCATAACGCCGCCCACCAGCCGGTCCAGCCGGTGGACGGTGGCGATATAGTCGTTCTGCCCCAGGGCGCGGTAGTGCTCACGCAGCAGGCCGGGCATACAGGCACCGGAGGGGCTGTCCTCCGACAGGACGCCCACGGGCTTGACGCAGAGGACCAGATACGGGTCCTCGTAGAGTATACGGATAGGCGCCATATCAGTGACGGCGGCCGCGGTAGGAGTGGTGGCGGTACTGCTTGCTGCCGGGCTTGCCGTAGCGGCGGTTGCGGCCGTAGAACCGGAACCACAGAACCAGGGCGGTGACCAGCACCACCAGCGCCAGAACGGCGATGCGGGCGGAGCGCTGGGAGAAGAATTCGCCGATGGCGTGGCGCAGGGACAGGAAGCGGCTGGCGGACACGTCGGCCACGGCCAGCAGGGGTACGGTGACGTAGGTTGTGTCGCCGTAGCTGACGGTGATCTCGCCCAGGCGGTCGCCGGCGGCGATGGGGGCCAGCGCCGTCTCGTTATCCAGCGTGACGGTGCGGGTCAGGGCACTGACGTCCAGATCCTTGGGCAGCATGGCGTCGGCGCTCTCCGCCGGGTGGACGGCCACGGTGGAGACCTGCTTGCTCAGGGCCACGGGGACCTCCTGGATCAGCTCATTCTCGTCCAGCACCTGCTGGGGGGCAAAGTTGTCAAAGCCCCAGTCGAACAGACGGGCCGTCTCGGTAAAGCTCTCTACGATGTAGCCGGAGCCGTTCTCCTTTTCGACTTTCTCCGCGCCCAGCACCACGCTGATGAGCGTGCGGCTGCCGCGGACAGCGGAGGAGACAAGGCACTGGCCGGCGGCATCGGTGCTGCCGGTCTTAATGCCCTGGGCGCCGGAGTACAGGTACCCGGCCAGCCGCCAGTTGGAGATCAGGGCGTTGGTGCTGTGGAGCACGCGCTCCTCCTCGGTCTTGTTGGTGGGAGGTATCTCATAGGACTTGGTGTTCACCATGGTCATAAAGTCCTCGTGCTTTATGGCCTCGCGGGTGATGAGATACAGATCGTAGGCGGAGGAGTAGTGGCCGGACTGGGTCAGGCCGGTGGTGTTGGCGAAGTGGGTGTTTTTGCACCCCAGCTCCTGGGCGCGCTGGTTCATGCGCGCCACAAAGGCATCTACGCTGCCGCACAGCGTTTCGCCCAGGATGTTGCACGTCTCGTTGGCGGAGATGACCAGCATACAGTACAGCAGCTGCTCCACCGTCAGCGTTTCACCCTCCACGATGTCGGCGGTGCTGCCGTCCTCCGGCAGGCCACGCAGGGCGGTGGCAGTGGCGGTGATCTGCTGGTCCAGCCGCAGCTCGCCCCGGTCGATGGCCTCGAAGATCAGCAGGGCGGACATGATCTTGGTGGTGCTGGCAATGGACAGCTCATCGTGGATATTTTTGTCATAGAGTATCGTGCCGGTCTCGGCCTCCACCAGCAGCGCGGCCTTGGCACGGATGGCCGGATCCTCCAGCGCGGCGGCGGGAACGGTCAGAACTCCGCATAAAATCAGGGCGGATAAAAAAACAGCAATAAAACGACGGATTTTCATGTGACTTTTTCTCCATGTATGCTATAATATAGGGGGACGGCCCCGTCCGGAGCATGGGGCCGGTATGTCCATGACCTATTATAAGCAAAAGAGGCGGGGTAGTCAACTGTGGGAAAGCGGATAAAATTGACAAAGACGGACGTGTTCCTGCTGGGACTGACGGTGCTGTTCGTCCTGGCGATGGCACTGACGTGGCTGCTGACGCCGCGGCAGGTGCGGGGCGGCTATGACATCAGCGCCGTGCCGCCGGAGGAGGCTGCGCCCGCGCTGCTGAAGGTGAACATCAACACCGCCAGCGCGGAGGAGCTGGACGGCCTGCCGGGGATCGGCCCGGTGCTGGCCCAGCGGATCGTGGACGAACGGGAGGCCAACGGACCCTATACCGGCGCGGAGGACCTGACGCGGGTGGAGGGAATCGGACAGGCCATCGTGGAGAGCATACAAGATCACATCATAACGGAGGATACGCAGGAATGAAGATATTGGTGGTAGACGACGAGAAGCTGCTGGTGAAGGGCATGAAGTTCAATCTGGAGAACGAGGGGTATGAGGTGATGACCGCCTATGACGGCGCGGCCGCCGTGGAGCTGGAGAAGAAGGAGAACTTCGACCTGATCGTCATGGACGTGATGATGCCCGGCCTGTCCGGCAGCGACGCCTGCATGAAGATACGGGAGTTTTCCGATGTGCCCGTCATCATGCTGACCGCCCGCAGCGAGGACAGCGACAAGCTGATGGGCTTTGCCTGCGGCGCGGACGACTATGTGACGAAGCCCTTTAACATTCTGGAGCTGAAGGCACGCATCCGGGCACTGCTGCGGCGGTCCATGAACGGGAATCAGGCGGCCCAGAGCCGCCAGCGCACGCCGCTGCTGACCGTGGGCGACCTGAGCCTGGACACGGAGCAACGGGTGGCCCTGCGGGACGGAAAGACCATCGACCTGACCGCAAAGGAGTATGACCTGATCGAGCTGCTGATGAAAAACCCCCGGCGGGTGTACAGCCGGGAGAGTCTGATGGACCTGGTGTGGGGGTATTCCTACGCCGGAGATTATCGGACGGTGGACGTGCACATCCGACGGCTGCGGGAAAAGCTGGAGCCGGACCCCGCCAACCCGGTATACATTATGACGAAGTGGGGAGTTGGTTACTATTTTAAGGGAGAAGAACAGCCCACCGTGTGACACGGCGGCAGCAAATACGGACCAGACCCCGCAGGCGCAGACTATGCGGCAGCGCCTGGGCCTTGGTATACGCAAGCTGCGGGGCAAGGCGACCTTGCAGCTGAAGTTCAGCCTGAGCTATATCCTGGTCATCGCGGCGGTGCTGATCCTGCTGAACTCCTATCCGCTGCTGGTGAGCCAGAACATGATGGTGGCCTCCAATCAGAACAACCTGAAGAGTACCGCGAAGGTCATCGAGTCGGCGATGATGGGCTTGGAGAAGCTGACGGTGGAGAACGTGCAGGCGGCGCTGGAGGGCCTGGACGAGTCCGGCGCGGCCCGTATCATGGTGACCAACAGCGCGGGACTGGTGCTGTACGACACCCGGCAGGGCAGCAACGCCGTGGGCGAATACGCGCTGTACTCCGTGGTGGCGGTGGCCCTGCGGGGACAGGACGCCAGCTATTGCAGCTACGACGGCACGGCATTTTTGAGCCGCGTGGCTACGCCTGTGGTGTATCACAACCAGATCGTGGGCGCGGTGTACGCCTATGACTACGACACGGAGCAGTCGGAGCTGCTGGAGACGTTCCGGCACAACCTGCTCATTATCTCGCTGCTGATCGCCCTGCTGGTGGCGGGGCTGAGCATCGTGCTCAGCCAGATGCTGACCCGGCAGATCAGCGGGCTTTTGCAGGCCATCCGCAAGGTGCGTGAGGGCGCGTACAGCCACCGGGCTGACGCCAGCGGCACCGACGAGATCGCCCAGATCGCGGCGGAATTCAACAGCCTGACCGACCGATTGCAGACCACGGAGAACGCCCGGCGGCGGTTCGTCTCCGACGCCAGCCACGAGCTGAAAACGCCGTTGGCGGGCATACGGCTGCTGACGGACTCCATCCTGCAGACGGATCACATGGACGAGGAGACCACAAAGGAGTTCGTCACCGACATCGGGCGGGAGGCGGAACGGCTGAGCCGCATTACCGAGAACCTGCTGCGGCTGACGCGGCTGGACAGCGGCGTGGTGCAGCAGCCCTATCCCGTGGCGGTGGGACCGGTGCTGGAGCGCGTGGAGCGTATGCTGACCATGGTGGCCCAGGAGAAGGGCGTGACCGTATCCGGCGCGGCGGACGAGGATGCCGTGGCGCTGGCCACCGACGACGATGTACATCAGATCCTGTACAACCTGATGGAGAACGCCATCAAGTATTCCGCCGCCGAGGGCGGCTTCGTCCGGGCGGAGGCCCATGTGGATGGGGACAAGGTGGTGCTGACGGTCAGCGACAACGGCATCGGTATACCGAACGAGGACCTGCCGCATATTTTTGACCGGTTCTACCGGGTGGACAAGATGCGCTCGCGGGAGGTGGGCGGCACGGGACTGGGGCTGTCCATCGTGAAGGACACCATCGAGAACCGAGGCGGCACCATCTCCGCCGGCCACGGCGCAAACGGCGTGGGCACGGTGTTCACCGTGTACCTGCCGCTGGCGGAAAGGGGGGAGGAGGCATGAAAAAGCGTATCATTTCCCTGCTGCTGGCGGCGGCGCTGGCGGCGAGCCTGTGCGCCTGCGGCGAGCAGCAGGCGGCGGACGGCGGGAGCCTGCGGCTGTACTGCCCGGCGGACCTGAGCGAGCAGAACAAATCCGCCGGCGGCGGCGACGCCGTGCAGGGCATCGCCATCCCCTGGGCGGATATCACCGCCGGGGACCGGGGACGCCAGCAGCAGGCGCAGTACATCATGGAGCTGCTGCTGGGCGGCTGCACGGCGGAGGGATTCATCGCGCCCATACCCGTGGGGACGCAGCTGCTGAGCTGTACCGTCACCGGCGGAACGGTGTCGGTGGACATGAGCAGCGAATACGACCAGCTGATCGGCATTGACCGGACCATCGCGGACTACTGTATCACGCTGTCGCTGATGCAGCTGGACGGCATTTACGCCGTGCGGCTGACGGTGGCGGGCGAGCTGCCTGCGGACCGGACCAGCGAGGTGTACACCTCAGAGGAGGTGCTGCTGACCAGCCCGGACGACGTGGTGCGGACGGTGAAGGTGCAGCTGTACTTCCCGGACGGCGGCGGTACACTGGTGGGCGAGGAGCGCCGGCTGACGGTGTACGAGGGGGAGACGGTGGCTCAGGCGGTGGTGAAGGCACTGACGGAACGGCCGCTGGACAGCTACGCGGACCTGTATCCGCTGCTGCCGGAGGGCTTTACGGCCCTGAACGCCAGCACGGAGGAGGGGATATGCTACCTGAACCTGCCGGGGAGCGTGGCGGCGCTGCTGCCGGAGGACGCGGAGGCGCAGAACCGCATGATACAGGGGCTGGTGGACTCGCTGTGCTCACTGGAGGATGTGACGCAGGTGCAGCTGATGCTGGACGGCGAGTACCAGCTGATGCTGGGGAGCGTTCCCATCAGCCGGCCCATACTGCCCACGGGCGGCGTACAGCCCATGGCGGAATAACCGAAAACAGCCGGACTTTTGCATAAAAAGCCCGGCTGTTTTGCATTTAATGCCGAAAAATATACCATTCCCTCCCTGCATATTGTTTCAAAGACGGCAAAGTGGTATAAGTAGATGTATCATTGACCGGCAGGCGCGCCCGCCCTTACTGGCCGATGACAAAAATATGTGCGTCAGGGGGTATACCCCCGTGAGCGTTTCAGCGCCGCTGAAACGACCCCTCTGGCCGAAAAAGGAGAGAGGAAAATGAAAAAAGCAGTCAGCCTCCTGCTGACCCTGATACTCACCCTGTCCCTCTGCACCCCTGTCCTCGCCGCCCCCGGCGACGAGGGAGAAGAAAATGTGCCGCAGCAGGGACAGCAGGAAAACAATGGCCCCCAGTGGCCTGCGGATACAGAGCAGTGCTTTTTCTACGAAGACAATAATGGAACATATTACAGTGGTACAGGTCTTAGTCAGGGGCGCAGTGTGACCTTCGGTCAGATATTCAAGCGCACACATATCGTAGGAACTGACGATAGCTTTACGCCGCTTACCGGGTTCACAGTAGACTCTACGACGAAAAAGGGTTTGACTGTCACGGCGAAGGACGGTGCGCTGACTATTTCCGTTGCGGGTGACTGCGAGCCGGGGGAGTCCTTTGTGATACTCACGGCAGATAATGTAAAATATGCACTGTGTGTTAACGTCCATGAATCCTCCGGCGGCCAAGGCGGTCAGGGTGGCCCGCCGTCCTTTGCCGGAGATGTACAGACGTTTATAAATAGCAATTTTGAATATGGAACCGACGGAAGCTGGAAAGCAAAAGCTTCTGCAAAAGATGTTCAGGCGGCTTGGAATAAACTTGGCATGGACGCACAGTGGTTTGCTGTGCAGAACAATCCGTGGCTACTGGCTATGTTCGACAAGCTGAATATATTAGCGGACGGCTATTATCTGATTTCTGCAAATACCGCCGTGCGGGTCACCGTGCCCGGATATTTGCAGGACGTGGTGCTCCTGTCTTGGAATAAGGAGACCAACACACTGACTGTCAGCTTCAATGAAGGACTGACGGCGGATAGATGGAAAAGCATTTATACCGGTGGCGGTAAGCGCGATTTTGCCGCGCTGTATTACACCTTTATCTATATTGGAGAGGGCCAGCGACCGGACTATTGGACTTGGGTCGATGGCAGCGAAAAAGCCATTGACGCTGTTATTGCGGAAGCCGGAACAAAGGCAAACTATGATCCCAATGACCGCGGTATCACAAATGGTATCTATGTGGCAAGATTTCAGAATGACGGCGAGATAACGGTGCTGCCCGGAAATACCTCCTATAACTCTACCAGCCGTGAGATCATCAGTTGGAAGAACAAGAGTACTGACTACTTTACCAACGTGATCGACACTACCGGGATGTCTAACATTTCCTTCACCTTAGACGAGAGTGCCGACCAGCCGTACGGCGAGGGCGAGAATTGGTTGAATAGGCTGGGAGATCCGGTGAATAACGCGCGCATTGCTGCCCATACGGAGACAACCGATGTGACCTTTACCGTGAACAAAGGCCTTGTGACGGCACAGCTTGACAACACCAAACTGCTGGATTTGGAAAAGGTCTTGGCGTCCTATGTGACCGTCACGGCGCCTGATGGTGCCACGGAGTATCGCATGGTAGGCAACGGTACCTCCACGGAACCGGGCGCGGCCGATGATGCCGGTGCAAAGTGGGAGGTTACTTCCATGAAGGACTGGCTTGCGAAAAAGGAGTGGTCTGCCGTTTCCGGTCCGATTCGCGTTACGCCCAATACGCTCAAGGAGCAGAAGATAGGCGATGTGTCCTACTATGTCGGGAATACCATCACCGGCGTAAACTGCTGTGTTTTTGAGTGGAAGTTTGCTAATGGAACTACCAAGGTAGAGTATGTGTACTTCAATGCGACGCCCTATGTGCATACGGTGCAGACACAGAGCGTGAGCGAGGTAACCAGTGCGGTGGATAAGCCTACACTGCAATCAGATGATGCTGCCCTGACGCTCAAGTGCCGTATGTTCCCGCAGGACAACGAGAACGCCCACTATATGCGCCTTACGGTGGAAAAGGGCGGGCAGACGGTCAGTAGCTTCTCTGGCGAGTATACCGTATTTGTTCCCTACGAGTATGTGGGACTCACATGGGAAGAGGCACAAAAGCGGACAGAAGCACCTGTCATTTATCACTATACGGATGCAGAGGTGCTGAAGGAGAAACTGACTGGCGAGTACACGCAGTGGGGTATCTGCTTCAAGACCAGCAGCTTCTCGCCGTTTGTGATCAGCACGGCGGCGCAGAGCAGCTCCGGCGGCGGGTACCACTACTACGGCGGCGCGTCCACGCCCGGAATTTCCGCGGTGAAGACGGCTGATGCCGCCAAGAGCGCCACGGATTACACCTCCGGCATCTACGGGCTGACGTTCCGCAGCACGGCGGCGTTCAGCGGCTTTAAGGGCGTGCAGGTGGACGGCAGAACCATCGCCGCGGCCAACTACGTCGCCGAGGACAACGGCGGTATCGAGGTCTATCTGAAGGCGGTGTATCTGCGGACGCTGAAGGACGGCAGGCACACGGTGACCATTCTGTCCGACGCGGGCAACGTGACGATGAACTTCACTATCGGCGGGGTGGACAGCCCCACCACGTTCGACGCGGGCATCGGGGCCTACGTGGGTATGGCGCTGGCGTCCGTGGGCGGCATGGCCTGGATGCGGAGAAGGAAGCGCTGACCGGCCTATACGGCGGCGCACAGCCAGTACCCCGGCTTCGCCGGACCGATCGTGCGGCATACGACCAGTACCCCCGGCGAAGCCGGGGGTACTTTTTTTGAAATCAGCTATTGCAAAAACGCGAAAATGTGGTATCATACGTGCGAGCGCCGCACTCTGCTGGACGGAGGCGGCAGCAGGAGGTAATAATTATGAATAACGAAACGAAGCACGGAAAATACACCGTGCAGGATCTGGTGCGCATTTCCGTGCTGGTGGCCATTATGCTGCTGCTGGAGGTCACGGGACTGGGCATGATCAAGATGCCGGGGCTGGAGATCACCCTGCTGATGGTGCCGGTGATCGTGGGCGCCATTGTCATGGGGCCGGCCAGCGGCGCCATTCTGGGCGGCGTGTTCGGCTGCATCAGCTTCTGGGAATGCTTCGGCAGGAGCCAGTTCGGTGCGGTGCTGCTGGGCATCAACCCGCTTTACACGTTCCTGGTGTGCGTGCCCACCCGTATTCTGGCGGGCTGGCTGTGCGGCGTGGCCTTCAAGGGGCTGAACAAGCTGGACAAGACGAACCTGTGGTCCTTCGGCGCGGCGGGCCTGATCGGCGCGCTGTGCAACACGGTGCTGTTTATGACCACGCTGTGCCTGTGCTTCTACAACACAGAGTATATCCAGGGCTTTGTGGCCGCCCTCGGCAGCGCCAACGCATTCCTGTTCGTCATCGCTTTTGTGGGCGTGAACGGCCTCGTGGAGGGCGTGGTGTGCCTGATCACCGGCGCGGCTATTGCCAAGGCGGTCATGTACAGCCGGGGCAAGCTGGCTGCCCGCAAGACCAACGCATAAGACGGGAGGCGCGCGTATGCTGCTGGCTTTGGACGTGGGAAATACCCATGTGGTCGTGGGACTGATGGAGGGGCGCGAGGTGCGCCGCAGCTTCCGCATCGCCACCCGGCGCGACAGCGCCGTGGGCGATTACGCCGTGGCACTGAGCCAGCTGTTGGAGTTGGCGGAGGTGAACAGGCGGGAGGTGGAGCAGGTCATCATCTCCTCGGTGGTGCCGCCGGTGACCCGGGCCCTGCAGGGCGCGGCACGGCTGCTGACCGGAAAGGAGCCGCTGGTGGTGGGCGGGAATGTCCGCTGCCGCGTACCGGTGCGTATCAAGCGGCCGGAGACGCTGGGCGCGGACCTGCTGACCGCCGCCGTGGGCGCGCTGGATCTGTATCAGCCGCCGCTGCTGCTGGTCGACATGGGCACTGCCACCACGGTGACGGTGCTGGATGAGCAGGGAGCGTTCCGGGGCGGAGCCATCCTGCCGGGGGCAAACCTGGCGCTGTCGTCCCTGGCGGGCGGCACGGCGCTGCTGCCGGACATCCCGCTGGCGGTGCCGGATAGAGCCATCGGTGACGACACGCTGACGTGTATGCAAAGCGGGTGCGTGCTGGGCTCGGCACTGCTGCTGGACGGACTGATCGACCGGATGGAGGCCGAGCTTGGCCGAAAGGCCACAGTGGTGGCCACCGGCGGCATCGCGCCGGTGATCGCGCCGGCGTGCCGGCACGAGATGCATATGGCCGCGGACCTGATCCTGCGGGGTCTGGCCGTGCTGTATGAGCAGAATAAGTGAAGGAAAGAACGCCTCCGGCAGTGCCGGAGGCGTTCTTGTCATATTTCAGCGGTCACTTCAGCAGATTGAAGGTCATGATGGCGGCGCCGAGAATCACCAGCACCACGCCGGTAGCGCGGTTCAGCGTTTTAGGTTCGGCCTTGTTGGCAAATACTGCGGCGATGCGGGCCCAGATCAGGGTGAACACCACGCACAGCGCCAGCACGGTCCAGTCCGGCGCGCCGCCGATGGTGAAATGGGAAATGGCGCCGGTCAGGGCGGTGAAGGCCATAATGAACACGCTGGTGCCCACGGCTGTCTTCAGCTCGTAGCCCAGCACCGTGGTCAGGATCAGCAGCATCATCATGCCGCCGCCTGCGCCCACAAAGCCACAGATGAAGCCGATGACGATGCCGCAGACCACGGACTGGACGGCACGCTTTTTGGCGGAGACACCCAGCATGGCCTCCTTGGTGGTCATAACGGGACGGACGATGAACTTGACGCCCAGCAGGAACGTCATGATCACGGAGAAGCTTCCCATGGTGCGGGAGGGCACCAGGCTGGCGATGTAGCTGCCTGCCACGGTGAACAGAAGCACGGTGACCATCATAATGATGCCGTTCCGGATGTCCAGGTTCTTGTTTTTGTGGTAGGTGTAGGCGGAGACGGCGCTGGCCAGCACGTCGGAGGCCAGGGCGATGCCTACCGCCATGTAGGGGTCCATGCCCAGAAATGTGATGAGCATGGGACTGATGACCGCCGCGGCGCTCATGCCCGCAAAGCCGGTGCCCAGTCCTGCGCCCATACCGGCGAAGAAGGTGACGGCCAGTATCGTGATGAACTTCATGCGGTATTCCTCCGATGGACGCCCCCGGCGACGCCGGGGGCGTTTCGCTTATTTTTTGTTCAGGATGTCCATGAACTCGTCGCCGGTGATGGTCTCCTTCTCGTACAGGAAGGCGGCCAGCTCGTCCAGCTTGGCGCGGTTGTCGGTGAGGAGCTTCAGCGCCTTCTCGTGCTGCTGCTTCACCAGTGCCACCACCTGCTGGTCGATCTTCGCCTGGGTCTCGGCGGAGCAGGCCAGAGACGTGTCGCCGCCCAGATATTGGTTCTGCACCGTCTCCATGGCCACCATGTCGAAGTCCCTGCTCATGCCGTAGCGGGTGATCATGGCGCGGGCCAGCTTGGTGGCCTGCTCGATGTCGTTGCTGGCACCGGTGGTGATGGTGCCGAATACCGTCTCCTCGGCGGCGCGGCCGCCGGTGAGGGTGGCGATCTTGTTCTCCATTTCCTCCTGAGACATCAGGTAGTGGTTGCCCTCCTCCACCTGCATGGTATAGCCCAGAGCACCGGAGGTGCGGGGCACGATGGTGATCTTCTGCACCGGGGCGGAATTGGTCTGCTTGGCCGCCACCAGCGCGTGGCCGATCTCGTGGTAGGCCACGATATGCTTCTCGTGATCGGTCATAATGGCGTTCTTCTTCTGGTAGCCGGCAATGACTATCTCGATGCTCTCCTCCAGGTCGCCCTGGGTGGCAAAGCGGCGTCCGTCACGGACGGCGCGGAGGGCGGCCTCGTTGACGATGTTGGCCAGCTCGGCGCCGGAGGCACCGGAGGCCATACGGGCGATCTTGTTGAAGTCCACGTCCTCGGCGATCTTGATCTTTTTGGCGTGTACCTTCAGAATGGCCTCGCGCCCCAGCAGGTCGGGCAGCTCCACGGGTACACGGCGGTCGAAACGACCGGGTCGGGTCAGGGCCGGATCAAGGGATTCGGGACGGTTGGTGGCGGCCAGAATGATGACGCCGGTGTTGCCCTCGAAGCCGTCCATCTCGGTGAGCAGCTGGTTCAGCGTCTGCTCGCGCTCGTCGTTGCCGCCGTACTGGCCGCCGCTGCGCTTCTGGCCGATGGCGTCGATCTCATCGATGAACACGATGCAGGGGGCTTTCTCCTTGGCCTGCTTAAACAGGTCGCGGACCTTGCTGGCACCCATACCTACGAACATCTCTACGAATTCGGAGCCGGACATGGAGAAGAAGGGCACGTTGGCCTCGCCGGCCACAGCCTTGGCCAGCATGGTCTTGCCCGTGCCCGGAGGGCCCACCAGCAGCACGCCCTTGGGCATGGACGCGCCGATCTCCTGATACTTGGTGGGATCGTGTAGGTAATTGACGATCTCCGTCAGGTTCTCCTTGGCCTCGTCCTCACCGGCCACATCGGCAAACTTGATGCCCTCGGCGGACTTGACGTAGACCTTGGCGTCGGACTTGCCCAGGTTGAACATCATGGAGTCGCTGCCGCCCATTTTCTTCATCAGGCTGCGGGAGATGACCTGACCGATGGCGATAAAGATCACCAGCGGCAGGACCCAGCCCAGGATATCCGTCAGCAGGGAAGTCTGCTCGATCTCCTCGCCGGTGGTGGACACGCCCGCGTCCAGCAGGCGCTGGACCAGGCCGTCGTCAGGCACGATGGCGGTCTTGTAGATGGTTTTGCCGTCGGTGGAGGTAAAGAGGATGCGGTTGCTCTGCTGCTGGATCTCCACCTGGCCGATCTCATTCTTCTCGGTCATGGAGACGAAGGTGTTGTAGTCTACCTCCTTGATCTGGTGCTCCGCCAGCCAGGGCATGGCCAGCAGGTTGAACAGCAGCACCAGCAGTACCACGATCATGTAGTAGTAGATCAGAGGTTTCTTGGGGGATTTGACCTCGTTCATGGTAAGGCCTCCTTGTTCTGCATAGCTTTTTTTCTTTGATGAATTACCCTACCACATTTTGCCCGAAGTGTCTATAAGCAAATCCACAAAAACTGCGGGAAAACCCCGTTCCGGAGGCCGGAACGGGGCGGAATTTACGTTTCTGACACAATTACAGGGCGGTGAACAGGCGGTTCCCGGTGCGGTGGAGCCAGCGCAGCAGCACCAGCGTCAGCACGACGGTCAGCACTGTCCAGACCAGCAGATACCACGCTGCGCCCATGTCGATACCGAACAGGTAGTACAGCACGCCGACAAGGGCGGCGTACACCCAGCCGCCCAGCATGGCAAGCAGCACCGTCAGGCGCTGCTTGATGACGGTGATCTCATTGGTCCAGACCAGGTTGGGACGCTTCAGGTCCATGGTCAGGCCGAAGGCTGCCGACAGCCACACAAAGGCCTGAGGCAGCGCTATCAGCAGGAGGGCCAGCGGCAGGGCGGGGCGGACGGCCAATAGTATCAGTACAGAGGTGACTGCCATGGGGATACCCGTCACCAGCACCTGTACCAGCAGCTTTGCACGCAGTACCTGCCACGGTGTCACCGGCAGGGACTGTGCCAGCCACAGGTTCTTCCCCTCCAGGGAGATGGAGGAGGAGGCCATGTCGTTCATGGAGCCTACCAGGCACAGGGCGGCGCACAGCATCGCCGCCAGAAGACCGGAGGCCTCGTCGCCGGCCATTTCGTATATAACAGGTAGCAGGTCGCTACTCTTTACCAGCAGCAGCACGCCCAGAATGGGCAGCATGACCGTGCCCAGACCGCAGTTGAGCATATAGTTGGGACTGGCGGTGAAGCGGCCCAGCTCCTTACGCAGCAGGGCGGCGGGCACACCGGCGGCCCTGACGGTCGTCTCCTTATAAACGGCCTTGGCGCCGCCGTTGTTGGCGGTGGCAATGGACAGGAATGTGCGGCTGAGCAGCAGGTACGTGAGCGCGCACAGCGCCGCCATTACGGCCAGCACCAGCACGACAGCCAGATAGTCGCCGGCGCCCATACGGCCCATGAGATATAGGGGATAGGCGCTGCCGCGGATGGCTGCACCCACCTCATTCAGGTGCAGCATGAGCTGCTCGATCAGTTCGTTGGCGCGGAAGCACACCATGTAGTACAGGGCAAAGAACGCCAGCGCGATCAGGGTGGTAAGGAGGTTCTTGCGCTTGAGCTTGCTGTGGATCTTGGCTACCACCCAGCCCAGCAGACAGGAGAGTACCAGCACCAGCAGGGAGACGGCCAGAATCAGCGCGATGCCGCCAAGCACAGTGGCGGCGGTCAGCACACCGACGGCCCAGTAGACGATGACGCAGGGCAGCAGGATCACGCCGGAGAACATCAGACCCATCAGGTATACACCCAGCAGCCGGGAGGCCAGAATGGCACGCACGGGGATAGGCAGCGACAGCAGCAGGTCGTTGTCCTTGGCCTGGTACAGGCCGGAGAACGTGTTGAACACGCTGCCAAACACGCCCATCAGCACACCGACCAGGGTAAAGAGGGTGAAATACAGCCAATCCAGACCGGCCTCGTGCAGGGGAGCGCACAGACCTATGGAGAACAGCGTGAACATACCGCCGATAACGCCCACCATCAGCAGCACATACAGCACGATCAAACTGACGGTGCTTGCCTTGGACCGGGGTTTGTTCTTTTTCGCGTCGTAGAAGTAGCTGCGGAAGATCTCGGACAGCTGTTTTTTCAGCAATAATTTGACCATCACTCCGCCTCCAGCTCCAGGAAGACCTCCTCCAGGGAGTCGTCGCCCTTGACCTCCTCCATGGTGCCGGAACGGATGAGCCGGCCGCCCTTGATGATAGCCACCTTGTCGCAGAGCTTTTCCGCTACCTCCAGCACATGGGTGGAGAAGAAGATGGCGCCGCCGTTGTCGCAGATCTCACGCATCATACCCTTGAGCAGGTGGGCGGCTTTGGGGTCCAGGCCTACGAAGGGCTCGTCCATGATGATGACCTTCGGGTCGTGGAGCCACGCGGCAATGATGGACAGCTTCTGCTTCATGCCGTGGGAATAGGCGGCAATGGGTTGGGCCAGGTCGCCTGTCAGCTCAAAGGCATCCGCGTAGGTGCGGATACGAGCCTGCCGGGTCTGGGTGTCCACGCCGAATACGTCGGCGATGAAGTTCAGATATTTGATGCCGGTCATGTAGTCGTACAGATCCGGGTTATCGGGGATGTAGGCCATCTCCCGCTTGCAGCCCAGAGGATCGGCCTTGATGGATCGGCCATCGATGGTGATCTCGCCCTGGTCAAATTGCAGGATACCCACCACGGATTTCAGCGTGGTGGTCTTGCCGGCGCCGTTATGGCCGATGAAGCCGTAGATCTCGCCGGGGGCGATGTGCAGCGACAGATCGTCCACGGCCTTCTTCTCGCCGTAGGTCTTGGTCAGGTGTTGAATGTCCAGCATGGGGTCTGTTCCTCCTATTCCTCTCCTAAACTTCTATTATTGTGCGGCATCATCAGCCGCGGCTGCGGCTGATGATGCGGACGATGCCCATAACGGCGGCGTACAGCACGCCGGCCACGGCCCAGATGATCCAGCTGTATCGGGGCTGGCCGTTGCCGTGGGGACCGTAGGTGTACAGCAGGAACACCGCCGTGGCGGTGAGCCAGTAGATCATGGTGACGGTGCCCATCAGCTTGTGGTGCTTTTTCTGGGGACGGGTGTAGTCGCCCTCCTCCAGCAGCTGCTCCATGGCACCCTGATACACGCCGGCTGTGACCAGGGCCAGACAGCCGATGGCCACCAGCACCAGCAGCGCGCACACCGCGCCCACATACAGCAGGTCAGCGCCGTCGATGCACATGACAGCGAACAGTGGCACCGCCGCCAGCACGCACAGCACCACGCCCACGGTGGTGAGCCGGGTGTTGGTGTCCTTATACTCCTGCTGCCGTTGGCGCACCATACCGTCTACGCCGTATTCCGTCTCAAACGGCTCCTCCTCCAGGAATTTGAACTCCCGCACCTGCGCGGCGGTGCGCAGGAAGAGGCTCACGGCCACGGCCACCAGCACCAGCAGCACGCACAATCCGATGCCCGCCGCCGCGTTTCCGCTGATAGGGAAGCGCTGCACCTCGCTCATGCCGGCCAGCAGGATCAGCGTGACCGGGGAGGTGATGCACAGGGCGGTAGCTATGGCGATCTTCGGCGCGGCGGCCTTACGCAGGGCCAGATAGGCGGAGGCCTGGGTCAGGCTCACGCGGCGCAGGGGCGTGTCGTCGTCCTGGGCCGCGGCGCAGGGGGCTTCCTCCTCCAGTTCGTCCTTCAGCAGGAAGTCGGTGGAGACACCGAACAGGCGGCTCATCATCACGACCTTATCCATATCGGGCACGGACTGTGCGCCCTCCCATTTGGATACGGACTGGCGGGTGACGCCCAGCTTCTCGGCCAGGTCCTCCTGGCTCCAGCCTGCCTTTTTCCGCAGGGACACGATCTTGTCAGCTAAAATCATACGTATGCGCTCCTTCCGTATGACGGCGGGTAACGCCGTTTGGTTTTGATGGCGCTATCATACGGGTTTTGCCGGTTGCGGTCTATAAACCGGGGCTGGAAATGTGTCAACCGGCGGTTGCGTTTCGGATTTTTGGGCAGTTTTCCCCTTTTGCTACAGGCTTATTGTACGCGAAAACGTTTTCACTGTCAACTTACAGGACGGTAAGATTTTATTAAGATATGTGCAAAAAGAGCCGCCCGGCGGGCGGCCCTTCTGTATTTTTGTTATTCCTCCGTGAAATGCACGTGGTTGAAGATGTGGTCCTGACAGAAGCAGTGGTACCCGACGCACTTGCTGCAGTAACGGAATTGCAGATCAGGGTAGTCGGTATCCGTGCGGCCGCAGACGGCGCACTTGTGGCGATAGCCCTGCTGCTGGGCCTGCTTGGCCTGCTGCTGTTGGGCCTGACGGAACTGGACGGTCTTGCGGGAGTTCTGGTATTTGGCGCGCTCCTTCAGGTAGTGGACCTCCGGCCAGATGAACACGGCGAAGTTCAGCAGGGCCACGATGGGCAACACTACACCGGCCCAGTTGTGGGCGCCGATGGCCTTAATGATGTCGAAGGCGAACAGTGCGCCGTCCAGGTACGCCAGCCACTTCATCTTCACGGGGAGGATGAAGAACAGCAGTACCGTGGTGTCCGGGAACAGGAAGGCAAAGGCGAAGAACATGGACAGGTTCACATAGCCGGTGCCCGCTGCGGTCAGGTAGGGGTTGCCGGTGATGAGACTGGCCAGCACCACGCCAAGAACCGTCAGCAGCGCGCCGCTGATGTAGTACAGGTTGAACTTGGCCGTGCCCCACTGGCGCTCCAGCGTGGAGCCGATCCAGTAATAGAAATAGAGACTGATCAGCAGGGCAAAGGGACTGGAGTAGGCGGGCACGAACACAAAGGTCACCAGCCGCCACACCTCGCCGTGGAGCAGGGCATTGAGATTGAAGGTCAGAAAGCTCAGGGCGTTGGCGTCGTTGGCCTGGGTCAGCAGCATGAGCACATAGACCGCCACGTTGCCGATGACGATAACGCGCATGAGGTTGGGAATGCCGAACCGGGGATGGGCGGCGCAGAAGCGCTGCACCCCGTCATAGAGTTTTTTCAAGGGGAGTGTCCTCCTGTGTACAAATTGTGTTCAGTATAACCCATAACGGCGGAAAAGTCATGTCATTTTTTTGAACAATGGCAAAGTTTCCGTACAGTTGAATTATTTGCAAAAATCATGGAAATGCTATTGACAATGCTAAAAAAACTGTTACAATATGCTGTACAAGTAAATACCTTATCAAGAGTGGCGGAGGGACCGGCCCGATGAAGCCACGGCAACCTGTTTTTTCAAGGTGCCAAATCCGGCGAACGAATCGAAAGATGAGGATGAGCAAAGAAGCACAGCGCTCTGTCGGTTCGGCAGAGCGCTTTTTTCAATGACCATCCGCGAGATGAAAGGAGAAAAAATTATGGCAAGACATCTGTTTACCTCTGAGTCCGTTACCGAAGGGCATCCCGACAAGGTATGCGACCAGATCAGCGACGCGGTGCTGGACGCGATCTTTGAGAAGGACCCCAATGGCCGCGTGGCCTGCGAGACCTGCGCCTCTACCGGTCTGATCCACATCATGGGTGAGATCACCACCAGCTGCTATGTGGATATCCCCAAGATCGCCCGCCAGGTGGTGCTGGACATCGGCTATAACTCCTCCGAGTGCGGCTTTGACGGCAACACCTGCGCCGTCATCACCAACATCGATGAGCAGTCCGGCGATATCGCTTTGGGCGTGGACAAGAGCTATGAGGCCAAGGCCTCCGGCAAGAGCGAGCTGGACAACGGCGCCGGCGATCAGGGTATGATGTTCGGCTACGCCTGCAACGAGACGCCGGAGCTGATGCCTCTGGCGATCTCCATCGCCCACAAGATGGCCAAGCGCTTGACCGACGTGCGCAAGCAGGGTCTGGTGGACTATCTGCGTCCCGATGGCAAGACCCAGATCACCGTGGAGTACGACGAGAACGGCAAGCCCGTCCGCGTGGATACCGTGGTGCTGTCCACCCAGCACAGCCCTGACGTGACGCTGGAGCAGATCCGCAAGGATATGATCGAGCTGGTCATCAAGCCCACTGTTCCTGCCGAGCTGCTGGACGGCGAGACGAAGATCTATGTGAACCCCACCGGCCGCTTTGTCAGCGGCGGCCCCGCCGCCGATACCGGCCTGACCGGCCGCAAGATCATCGTGGACACCTACGGCGGCAGCGCGCCCCATGGCGGCGGCGCTTTCTCCGGCAAGGACCCCACCAAGGTGGACCGCAGCGCGGCCTACGCCGCCCGCTGGGTGGCCAAGAATGTGGTGGCCGCCGGTCTTGCCGACAAGTGCCAGGTGCAGCTGGCCTACGCCATCGGCGTGGCGCGTCCCGTCAGCGTGCTGGTGGAGACGTTCGGCACCGGCGTGGTGGCCGACAGCGAGCTGGAGGCCGCTGTGGAGAAGGTCTTTGACCTGCGCCCCACCGCCATCATCCGCGATCTGGACCTGCGGAAGCCCATTTACCGCCAGCTGGCGGCCTATGGCCACATGGGCCGTGAGGACCTGGGTGTTTCCTGGGAAAAGACCGACCGTGTGGAGGCCCTGAAGGCCGCCCTGGGCAAGTAAGTTTTCGATAACGGGGGCGGCAAAGCCGCCCCCG